>Ga0315285_10000577_pt1 | contig 38154 bp, 38 predicted proteins | sample YL17G09_36_MG_FD_203698 | JGI IMG/M metagenome (GOLD analysis project Ga0315285, IMG submission 203698) | Sediment microbial communities from Yellowstone Lake, YNP, Wyoming, USA - YL17G09_36 | ecosystem: Environmental > Aquatic > Freshwater > Lake > Sediment | place: USA: Wyoming | collected...
AGAAAAATCCGGTGCGGGGGCTGTATATGGTGAGAAACCCATACCCGAGGTCGGTCAAGATGAGGTTCTCATTAAAGTCCGAGCTGCATCAATCTGCGGTACCGACTTGCACATCTATAAATGGGACGCGTGGGCGGCTAACCGTGTTCACCCACCGACCATAATGGGGCATGAGATCTGCGGTGAGGTAGTTGAGCGCGGATCATCTGTCAAATCTCCCAACATCGGTGACCTGGTCTCACTCGAATCGCATGTCGTCTGCAACCAATGCCGATACTGCCGCACAGGCAATGGTCATATCTGTGAGAACACACGTCTGATCGGTGTCGACCGGGATGGGGGGTATACAGAATATATCGCCATTCAAGCGCAGAACGCCTGGGCAAATCCGCCGGATATGCCTCTCAACATCGCTGTGCTGATGGAGAACTTCGGTAACGCTGTTCACACGGCTTTTGCCTGTGACCTGAGTGCCAAGAAGGTACTGGTTACTGGATGTGGTCCGGTTGGTTTGATGACCATTGCTGTGGCAAAAGCCATCGGTGCCCGCTCGGTATATGCTACCGATATTAGCGATTACCGGGTGAATTTTGCTACGCGCATGGGTGCAGACCTGGCTCTTAATGCGAAGAACATCGATATAGTTTCCCAGTTAATGGATGCAACAGATGGTGATGGTGTAGACGTATTGCTTGAAATGTCCGGTGCGCCGGCAGCGCTCGACCACGGATTCAAATTGCTCAAACCGGGTGGCGAAGTCGCCCTGCTTGGTGTGGTCGGCAAACCGCTCGAATTCGACTGGGATCACCACCTGGTATTCAAGGCTGCTACTGTACATGGTATCAGCGGGCGGCGCCTATGGCAAACCTGGTATCAAGCTCGGGGCTTGGTTTATTCTGGTGCCGTCGATCTCTCACCCATGGTAACACACCACTTCACTTTTGCTGATTTTGATAAGGCGTTCGCAACCATGGCATCTGGAGATTCTGGCAAAGTCATGATGACCCCATAGGGATGATCGCTAATATTGAATGTATCCTTTGGACTTTAAATTCACCCGCTAATTTTCTTACTCTTCATCGTAATAGAAGGATTTTTTGGTGAAGCAATTTACTCTTTGGCTGGGTTTTGGTCTATTATTCTTATTGAATGCCTGCACTGGATTGGTTCCCTCTCATGGCACAGCCACGCCCCCTCTGCCTGGTATGACAGATATCCCAACTGGGACGATCGTCTGGTTCCCGCCATCTGTTACTCCGACCGACACTTCAATCGTCGTGTCCACACCAACTCCAGAACAGCGGCCTGGTGTTGGTGGGATTATATCGACTGATATTTTTGACTCACCTGCCCATTGGAATACCAGCATCTCAGCTCAGGGAAGTGCCATACTCAATCGTAACCGTTTAACCCTGGCTGTCCAACCAGGAATCTACATAGTAAGTTTTAACCAAGGGTTAGTTATCGATGACTTCTATGCCGAGGTCACCGCCCGAACCAGTCTGTGCAAGGGAATGGATGAGTATGGATTCCTTGTGCGGGCAACGGCTGTGACCTATTACCGTTATGCTCTCGCATGCAATGGAACAGTGCGTCTGGAACGTGTGAGTGTTAATGAACGCCATCCGCTTTACCCACCCACGCCAAGTGGTGATGCTCCACCGGGAGCACCCAGTGAGGTACGTCTGGGAGTATGGGCTGTTGGTCCGGAGATGCGATTCTTTCTTAACGGACGCTACCAATTCACAGTAAACGATACAAACCTTACATCAGGGACGCTTGGGGTGTTCGCTCGTTCGTCCGGGGAGTATGCAGTCACGGTCTCTTTCTCAGACCTGGTCGTTCGAGACATCTACTATGCCAGCTCGCAAGAAACAGTGACCCCAAACCGAACATCCAATCCTTCATAAATAGTATCCATCCATAATTATCACCACCCAAGTTTTTTCTGTATTGAATATGTCCCCAATCCGAAATCTTCTAAACGAGCTCGACTCAAAAACCTGGCTGAAGTTCCAGAAATCCTGGTTCATTCACAATCCTCCACAACGAAAAAAAGATGTATTGTGCCATCCTGCTAAGTTCCCCGAGACGATGGCTCAGGACTTCATTGAGTTTTTCACCAAACCTGGGCAGACCGTGCTCGACCCTATGTCAGGAACTGGTAGTACGCTCATTGCAGCACTTCGCTGTGGTCGGCATAGTATTGGTATTGAGATAAATCCCAAATATGCAGAGATCGCCCTTCAACTCATTGAGGAAGAACGCAATGCATTAAACCAGACCGCATTAGGTTTAATTGCTGAAGTCCATATAGGTGATGCAAACTCTATCACCCAGTACAACTTACCAGTCATCGACTATGTTTTAACCTCGCCACCCTATTGGGACATGCTTCATGCCAAAGGCGCAAATACTCAAAAAAATCGGCGTAATACATCTGACCTGGATGTCTTCTACTCCAATGACCCGAAAGACTTGGGGAATATCCATGATTATGATGATTTCTTGGAGAGGTTGATAAACATCTATACATCATTAAAACCTGCTTTACGGACAAAAGCGTATCTAACAGTTATCGTCAAGAATATCAAGAAGGGAAGCAGGATCTACCCTTTGGCTTGGGATCTGGGGCATGCACTTGGCAAAGTATATATGCTCAAGGATGAGAAGATCTGGTGCCAGGACAACCAACACCTGGCGCCGTACGGTCTGGGTTATGCTTGGGTCAGTAATACTGTCCACCATTATTGTCTGCAATTTCGCAACGAATAAGTATCATACTTCATTATCATTTTAATGGTTCATGATATCCGAAACCGACTTCATTCATATCCCTTACACCCCAGATCTGACCGAAGCTGGTATCACATTTGCCCTTCGATCTCTACCTTATACATATGATGAAATGGTGTTTTCGCCAATTAACAAGCTGCAACGTGTTGTAGGTCGTGTGGCTGTGGAATTAGCATTCCGCCGGTTTCTTGGCGAGCAAAGAATAAAATTCGATGTAAAAGGCGCATCCCCCTTTACGAATCCCATCCAATTTGACCTCCTGCTTGGTGGACACCACTGCGATATTAAAACTACTTTGATCACCCATCGCAGTCAAATAAATGATTTGCACCACAACATTGCACTGCTGCTTAAAGCCAATGCCCTTATTGCCGCCGACCAATTTGCCAGCGATGCGCGTAGCGACCAGGACCTCTACTTATTTGCTTTCGTTACTGGACTGATTACTAATACACAAAAGGATATCGAAAAAGTAACCTTAGACCATCAACCAACCTGTTTGATATACATGATGCCTAAAGACTGGGCACGTCCGGTATCCTGGAAGGGCCTGGGTCCATTGGCCTTGAAAAGCGAGTCCGACCAGAGCTTGACTATCGAATTGGGTGGGCAAACTGCAAATCGTGATTATCTCTCGAAAACCATCAACCTGCCTATGGGCATGCGTGTACAGGTTGACCCTGACTTTTTTTCCCTGCTATATCTTACCTCTACCTTTCCTCCAAAGGGACGTATTGGTTTAAACAACCCATCCCATAACCAGACTTGCTTGATCCCCCCGCAAAAATGGGGCAATATTTGGGTTTACGGGATCGAGATCATATTTGTCGGTTATCTTACTCGCGAAGAATTCCGTCGACGGGCAAAAATTGTTGCGGCTGGAAGCCGCGTTTTCCAATATAACCGCACACGAATTAAGAATCTGTCTGTCCCCATCGAAAATCTTCGCCCGATAGGAAGTCTCCTTGAACGGGTTAAAGAATGGGAGGCGAGAAAGGTAAAGTTCGATAAAATATAATATCCCATAGGGGGAACATGATAAATTCTGGTACACTTTCGCTCATGTCCAGAAAAAGAATAGTCCTCTTATTCATTATCGTGATGGTATTGGTATTCCTTATCATCCAAATACCCGCCATTCATTCCCGTCTGGCTTGGCGGAGTGAGATCGTGACTACTTACCTTTATGGCTTGATCCATCCAGCAGGCTTGGTTCCTACTGTAGGCTATACTCCCAATTCTTCAAGATCTACACGAATTCCTGTTTCACCCGTTCAAACCTCGATCTCAATTTATTCAACAATTTCACCTGCTCCTTCCCCTGTTCCAATACCGGCACACGCTTCCCTGCCTGCGCCAAAATTTGAGCAACAAGATATGAACAATTGCGGACCTGCCACCTTAACCATGGCGCTCCGTTATTATGGCTGGGAAGGTGACCAGCATGATATCTCTGGGATCATCAAACCCATACCGCATGATCGCAACGTCAACCCGGAGGAGATGGTGTACTACGTTCGCAATTATGCTGGTTGGTTGCGGGCGGAATATCGTGTTGGAGGAGATCTAACTCTTCTCAAACGCCTGATAGCCTATGGATTTCCAGTTATCATCGAGGAAACTTTCACATTAGACCCTTCCAATATCGGCACAACCTGGCTCAACGACGACTTGTGGGCTGCCCACTATATGCTCCTGACCGGCTATGACGATGCCACCCGCACCTTCACAGGACAGGATTCTTATCATGGTCCTGATCAGCAAATACCTTATGACGATATAAACAAGAATTGGGAACCTTTCAATTACGTCTATATGTTGATTTACCTGCCAGATCAGAAAACCCAATTGCAAATGTTGATTGGTCCTGATTGGGATCCAGACCTCAACCGGCAAAACACGCTGGCTGGGGCGCAAAACGTGACTATCGCATATCCAGATGACGCCTTCGCCTGGTTTAACCTTGGAACCAATCTGGTTTACTTCGAACGATATACTGAAGCTGCCCGTGCCTATGACAACGCTCGAAATCTGGGTTTACCTCAGCGGATGATGCGTTACCAATTCGGACCATTCATTGCTTACTTCCATTCAAACCGCATGGACGACCTTCTTACACTAACCAATTATGCCCTTGAGCGTACGCCCACTTCCGAAGAGGCATTATTATGGCACGGTTGGGCACTCTATCGGAAGGGTGACACATCTGGTGCGGTCAATGATTGGAGAAAGGCACTTCACGAGCATCCAGGATATCAGGATGCGCTCTATGCACTTGAATTTGTAAGGTAGTTCTAAAGCCTCATACTAATGGGTGATATGACAATTGTGGTAGTATCCTTTATACTGGAAGCAGTCAAAAAGGAGGTTCTATCATGAAGTCAATCATTCCGATCTTAATCATCCTTGTTATGGTGACCACGACCTGTCAACTCAATCCAGTAAAACAAACCGAACCGACTCCGGTTTCTATTGCGACCGCATTCCCAACGCCGACTTCAGTCCCATTAAATCCCACAGCCGCACCTGATGCTCCTCCACAAGCAGGCACTGAGCGTGCCTCACCGGCTGACGGTATGATTCAGGTATTCGTTCCAGAAGGTACCTTCCGCATGGGTGGTCTCGATGTAAATGCAGAGAACGACGAAAAGCCTGACCATAAAGTTACCTTATCCGGATTCTGGATGGATAAATTGGAAGTGACCAACGCCATGTATATGTTGTGTGTCAAGACCGGAGCATGTGATCCGCCTATGTTCTTTAGGTCTGAGACTCAACACCAGTATTTCAATAATGCCCAATTTAACGATTATCCAGTGATCTATGTGGGATGGGGTGATGCAAAAACTTATTGTGAATGGGCAGGGCGTCGTCTTCCATCTGAGGCTGAATGGGAATATGCTGCCCGCGGTACCGACTTCCGTACCTATCCCTGGGGTGATGAATATCCCGATACTTCACGTGCGAATATAAATATGAAGGTGCGTGACACGACTCGCGTGGGCAGTTTTGCCGCAGGTGTCAGCATGTTTGGTATCCTGGATCTGGCTGGTAATGTATGGGAATGGGTATTGGATTATTATGACCCGCATTACTACACTGTTACAACAGGTGCCAATCCTACCGGTCCTGCCTCCCCCCTCGGTATCAACTCACAACGTCGTGTCATACGCGGTGGATCTTTTCAAGATGTCGCAGTAAATGTTCGGGTCTCAAGCCGCGGTTATGAAACTGGACCTAACCCGAATGCTAATCCCGATATGCCCGAGTACCGTGGTTTATCTTCCCCCAAGATTGGTTTCCGTTGCGCGTCAAGCTATTAGTCCATCACCAGATCCACAGAATAGATTAATCCGCCGGTGAATACCGGCGGATTTCAATTCTGTGGATTTCCACAACTAATCAATCACATTGGCATTAATGCTATTCGTCCCTGGGTGATGAAATATGTCTAATGAATCTACCACTTTACGATATAACTGGACTATTATAAAAAACCTCCATCATGCAGGATCGCGATTGACGTCCCTTTGAACCTATGGTATTATGTTCGTCAACAACTAAATAGCCCTGATCGGCGCTCTTATCCAGAGAGGCAGAGGGACCGGCCCTATGAAGCCTCGGCAACCCCATATGTGCAATCTTTTGTGATTGCCCTGTGGAAGGTGCCAATTCCGGCAGAAGGAAATTCTGGAAGATGAGAGGGCAGCCGTGCATCTATGCAAATTGCCCTTTCATGAATACCGGAAGGGCAATTTCTTTATCAAAGAGGTAAAACGTATGAACACGACTTTCATGACTTCACCCAAATTGATGTTCACATCCGAATCTGTCACCGAGGGTCACCCTGACAAGATTTGTGACCAGATCAGCGACGCGGTGCTGGACGCCTGCCTGGAACAGGATCCTTATTCACGCGTCGCCTGCGAGACAGCCACCAAGACTGGATACGTGATGCTGCTGGGTGAGATCACCACCAATGCCCTCATCAACTACGATGAATTAGCTCGTAAGGTTATCCTTGAAATTGGCTACGACCGTGCAAAGAAAGGTTTCGACGGTAATACTTGTGGTGTATTGGTCGCCATTTCCAAGCAGTCGAGTGACATCGATATGGGTGTAAGCAAATCCCTGGAAGCCAAGACTGGAGAAATGAGAGATGTCGAGATCGATGCCATCGGCGCCGGGGATCAGGGGATGATGTTCGGGTATGCCTGCAACGAGACCCCACAGTTAATGCCCATGCCCATCTACCTGGCTCACAAGCTGACCCGTCGTTTGGCTGAATTACGCAAAGACGGCACCCTCGAGTGGCTCCGCCCTGATGGGAAAAGCCAGGTGACCGTCGAGTACAGTCATGGTATACCCAGGCGCATTGATACAGTGTTGGTCAGTACTCAGCACGCGCCGGAAATGTCTCAAGCAGATATCCGGGAACAGGTCATCGAACACGTGATCATGCCGATCATGCCAGAAGGCATGGTGGATAAAAACCTTAAGATTTATGTTAACCCGACAGGTCGTTTTGTTATCGGAGGCCCTCAAGGTGATGCCGGTGTCACTGGACGCAAGATCATCGTCGATACCTATGGTGGCATGGGTCGTCACGGCGGCGGCGCGTTTTCAGGTAAGGACCCGACCAAAGTTGACCGCTCAGCTGCTTACGCAGCCCGTTGGGCAGCTAAGAATGTGGTTGCTGCCGACCTGGCTGACCGTTGCGAGATCCAGGTGGCATATGCTATAGGTGTTTCGCATCCCCTGAGCGTCAATGTGGAAACTTTCAGCACCGGCAAGATCGCTGATGAAAAGATTGCTGGTCTTATCCTTGAATATTTCGACCTGCGCCCCGGTGCCATTATTCGAGACCTGGATCTACGCCGCCCTATATACCGCAAGCTTGCTGCCTACGGTCACTTTGGTCGTGACGATCTCGACCTGACATGGGAAAAGACTGATAAAGCTGCGATTCTCCGTGCAGCGATAGGGTTGTAAGAAGAAAATGAAACGCCCGCTAAAATCCGGGCGTTTTTTTCTTATTTATTGCGTAATGTTCTTTTGTAATTTACCAGAAAGGGTTGTATACCTGATGGTTATTATTCCAATTTACTCAAAAACAATAATGTTCTGATTTCATTATTTGATGTTAGAGCCTTTACATCGGAGGCATCTCCAGTCCATGCAAATATAGCAGCTGCCGGTCCTCCATCAATGCATTCGTCGAACCATCTGCTACGATGCAGCCTTCGTCCATGATGATCATTCGCGTAAACAATTCACTCACCATTCTTAAATCATGCGTAGAGACCAGCATGGTGATAGACATATCACGCAACAAATTGATCAGGCTTCGCCGTGCACGAGGGTCAAGACCAGAAGAAGGTTCATCCAATAGCAGGATTTGTGGGCGCATTGCTAGGACTGTCGCGATTGCGATCCGCTTCTTTTCACCGGCGCTTAAATGGTGAGAGAGCCGATCCCGATAATTGCTCATGCTCACCTGCTCAAGCGCTTCATCTACTCGTGCCCGCACCTCATTTTCTATCAAACCCATGTGCAACGGCCCAAATGCTACATCGTCGAATACAGTTGGGGAGAAAAGTTGATCGTCCGGATTCTGAAAAACCAGTCCAACCATCGCTCGAATGACCGGTAAATATCCATCAACCAGTGGAAGCCCCCCTACTTGAATGTTTCCATTTCCTTTCAAAATCCCATTTAAATGGAGCATGAGCGTGCTTTTCCCAGCCCCGTTCGGTCCCACCAGGGCGACCTTTTCACCCTGGTATAGGTTGAGAGAGACATCCCGCAATGCCACCTGGCCATCTGGATAAGAATAATGCAACCCTTTGACCTGAAGGATATATCCCTCTGCACAGCTCTCTAGAATTCCCATAGGGATTGGGAATCTCCTCGCATGGGTAATTGGCATGAGACTACCTCAGAAAGAAATGGCCTACGATTTGTACGATCAAAACCGCGAAAGCCGCTAGTGCAGCAAACAACCAGTCTCTGGTCATCATCTTGTGGCGGTTGATGGTGCGGATTTGTCCTTCGTAACCGCGGGCCAGCATGGCACGATAGATGCGGTCACTCCGCTCGTAACTGCGTAAAAAAAGCTGCCCGACCATATTCCCAGCAACGTGTGCCCGCCACAAAATCGTCCCTCCGGTCTTCCGACCAGGGTAAGCTGCTTCACGTGACTGTCGGGCGTGCATCATACGTATCACTTCATCTGTCATTACAAACAGGTAGCGATACAGGAAAGCGATGATCATGACCAGCAGCCGGGGTATACGCAGATGTTCGAATGCATGTATCAAGTCGGGAAATTGAGTCGTGGCAACGAGCAGGATCGCCCCCTGGACTGATAGCCAGGAACGCACCATGATACTGGTGAAACGCAGGAAACCATAATCTGAAGCAATCAGGTGCCATGGTCCGACTGTCCATTCTGCCATCGGACGGCCCGGGAGGGAAAAGATGGCACTGATCGCAGCTAATGCAAATGGTAGAACAATGAAAGACCGTTTCGTTGTAAAACCAACCCCCAATCCAGAAAGCTGATTGCTTGCTATCAGGAATATCCAGGAGAGCGTATAAGCCAGCCATGCACCATCTGGCAGGAGGGCGTTCGATAAGATGAAAACAATAGTGAATACCACCTTGAGGCGTGGATCAAGCCGGTGCAGCAGACTGTTCCCAGCGTGGTAACGGTCAAAGATGCTATCGTGCATTGTTATGGATCATTTCGTTGGTTTACGAATAAAGTGTGCAACGAGAACGACAATCCCAGTCACGACCAGCAAGCCTAATGCACCCGCCAGGATTGTAGAGAGCGGTGTATTGCCTAAGGCAGGCAATGTGTAATCAGGTAGAATCGCATAGGGAGCATTAAAGCCCTGCTCGAAGAAACCCATATCAATTGCAACACGTTCCAATCCGTCAGGATTAACAGAGGCCAACGGCGAGAGAACGACGACCGCCAGAGAAACCAGCAAACCTGCAGCGATCCACCCGCGACCTCCAGTTGCTCTGATATTTTGACCTTCCAATAAATCAGGCCGTGTCTGAAAAATTAAGACTAGTGCAGCGACCGTGATCAATGCCTCCCCAAACCCGATCAAAGCATGGATACCAAGCATTGCTGGCATGACAAGTTCCAGTCGTGCAGTAACACTCAGCCAGAGTTCGAGCGAGGTCGCCAGAGCACCTGTCATCACTGAAAGCCAGGCTGCAACACCAATAACCACCAAGCGAACACCACGGTAGCTTCCCTGGGTCATCCGGTACAACCCGTATCCCACTATAACAGACAAGACACCCATGTTCAGGATATTAGCGCCCATCACCAGCAAACCACCATCCTGGAATAATAAACCCTGCACAATGATCACGGCGGTCATGACCAGCATACCTGCCCAAGGACCGAGTAAGATGGCTGAGAGTGTACCGCCTAAAAGGTGTCCGGATGTACCCCCTGCAACGGGAAAATTGATCATCTGAGCTGCGAAAATGAACGCAGACATGATTCCCATCAGCGGAATCTGGTTTTCACCCAGAGAGCGTGTACGGTGAATAGCAAGGTAGATTATTGGGATTGCAAATAACCAACAAAGGATTGAGACTGGTAGGCTTAGGAATCCATCCGGGATATGCATAAAAACTGGAGCGGCGTGCATATTAATCTTCTCCTTCCATATTGATGTGCTTTTTTTGACACTCCGGACATAATCCGAAGAACGTCACGTGACAATCAGTCAGGCGATATCCCGTCATGGCTTGTAACTGGTTGTACTGGGTTTCCAACAGGCTGTGATCCACTTCAACGCTTTTTCCACACCTGCGGCAGATCAAATGATGGTGATCATGACCTGCAATTTCATAGACCAGTTTACCATTACCGATATGGGCGGGATACACCAAATCATTCTGCGCTAAAAAAACCAGGGTGCGATATACCGTCGCTTCAGTCAAACCAGGAATACTCTGCTGGGCGCGTTCGTAGATTTGTGAGGGTGAAAGATGCCCCCCTGATTCGTGAAGGATATGTACGATGGCTAGACGTTGCGGCGTCATCCTGAAGCCACGCGAGTGCAATTGATGGGTATATTTTAATCCACAAGTCATAGTTTTTCGCTATTGTAATTATTATCAATAACAAGTATAGCCTAATAATAATAATTGTCAATATTATAATTTTCAATAGAAAGACTCGTTTATCATGTAAAGCTTCAGGAGGATATCATGAAGGCTTTTTATGCAACCCCTTTATTTCATAATTGAATTTCTCGAAGTAAACCGGACTCGATTGTGGTCAAAAACTGCATGCTACAATCACATAATTAACGACCCGGAAACCCTATGATATACTGATTTTGATGAGCTACCTGTATCGCCTCATAGAACGTATCCAAGGGCAGTTCAGCCACATATCCATCTTTCAACGCATTGCCCTTGGAAACACCTTTATTATAATCGTCGGAGCCATCGCGGGGACGCTTGTCACTCGCCATCTGGCTCGCCAGGCTGCTGACTGGTGGTTGATATTTTTTTTCGCTGCTGCCGGTATCCTGCTTAGCCTCGGGATCAACTTCTGGATCCTTAGGCATGCTTTACGTCCCCTGAATGATTTGCGCCTTCTGGTCGAAAGGCTTGTCGTTGGAGATCGCAATTTCGATTTATCCTCCATTATTAATCCTGACTCAGATACAATCCAACTCGCCATGTCCCTCGACAAGTTGGTAACCGAGATTGAGGTAAGTAACCGCCGCCTGCGGGCACTCTCAGAGCGTGCCATCTCCGCTCAAGAGGACGAGCGGATGAATATCGCTCGAAGCCTGCACGACGACACTGGTCAAGCTCTCTCAATGCTCATCATCAGTCTTGATCGCCTGGATGAACAAATCCCTGAAAAAGAAACGAAGCTCAAAAAGCAATTAGCTGAGGCACGTGGTATTGCTGCCAGCGCCCTTGGCGAACTGCGTCACATTGTTTTTGGATTGCGACCAACCATCCTGGATGATCTTGGATTGACCGCAGCCATCCGATGGTACGTACGTACCAACCTCGAAAAAGCAGGGGTTCGGGTGATTATCAAAACACCCCGGCAACCGATTGAAGTATCATCCTCTGTAATGACCGCTCTCTTCCGCATTGCCCAGGAAACCATCAATAACATCGTCCGCCACGCGCATGCCAAAAAGGCGATGATCTCATTGCACAATGAAGCCAATGTTATCTACCTGAGCGTAGAGGACGATGGTTGTGGTTTTGACATGGATCAGACGGTTGAACATGCATTATCCTTGCACAAATTAGGTCTACTCGGCATTCGTGAGCGGGCTGAATTATTTGGTGGTAAATTGATCATCACTTCGACCCCTGATCATGGTACCCGCCTGGATATTAGAATACCATGTCAACCATTGGAGTCGCTTGAAAATCATGACAATCCGCATCCTTTTAGCTGACGACCATACCATTTTACGTAATGGGATTCGTGCCTTGTTGGAAGATGAATCCGACATGGTGGTGGTTGGCGAAGCAGATGACGGTCGGTCTGCTGTCGGTTTGACTGGCCAGCTTAAACCAGATGTAGTGGTAATGGATATTGCTATGCCTTTACTAAATGGGTTGGATGCCACCCGCCAGATCAAACGGATCTGCCCGCAAACCAATGTTTTGATACTGACCATGCACGATAATGAAGAATATATCCGCCAGATGCTCGAAGCTGGAGCCATGGGTTATATTCTTAAAGACGCCGCAGCTAAGGAATTGATCTCTGCCATTCGCGCCGTTCACCATGGAGAAGCCGTACTCTCCCCGGCAGTCACCCGCCTGGTCATTGAGGACTATCTCCGATGGGGTGGTATTCACTCGGAGGCGGAACCTGACGATCTGAGTCCACGCGAGCGCGAAGTCCTTCAATTAATCGCAGAAGGCTACACAAGTAAACAGATAGCCGAAATCCTCTCAATCTCTATCAAGACGGTACAAGCTCATCGTACTAATCTGATGCAGAAATTAGATCTTCACGACCGGGGTGAGTTAATTAAATACGCCATACAGAAGAAGATCATCGAGATTTAAGCCAGCCACTGATCCTACCAGGGAGAATTTATTGGTGGTTATCCATTATCAAGCAAATTAACCACCATTAATTTGAAGCTGTTATAGAAATAATCTCATGGATAATAATGGATATCTTACAAAGTTTATACATTTTTGAAACACAGACATGATCTTCTCAATATTTTTTTATATATCCATACAGATACCAAAACATGCCTCAATGATTGTTTTATGTTAAAATGAAACAACCCAATATCAGGAGATCAACATGCCTGAAAAAACCCCGCTCATACCACCGTCAACCCCACTTAAACCTCGTAAGCGAGCCATCCTGGTGGGTGCCTCCAGCGGGATAGGTGCAGCGCTGGCGCGATGTCTGTCACGAGAAGGATATACACTGGCCCTTCTCGCGCGTCGACATGATAAGCTGAAGGATCTTTGTACTGAGATAAACAAACTGTGTGGAGAAACGCGAGCTCTTGCCTATGTCCACGATGTAACAGACTATGATACGGTCCACGATCTGCTCAAAAAGATAATGGTTGACCTGGGGGGATTGGATCTCTTCATATATATTGCTGGTGTCTCGTTACCAGTTGGTCTTAAGAATTTCGATTTTCAAAAAGATCGACGTACGATAGAGGTCAATTTATTGGGTGCGCTTGCCTGGCTGAATCCAATCTCGGCTATCTTCCAGAGCCTGAAAAGTGGACAGATTGTAGGCATTTCATCAGTGGCGGGGGAGCGTGGCCGGGTTGGTAATCCATCATATAATGCCTCAAAGGCAGCCCTAACATGTTATCTCGAATCACTGCGCAACCGTCTCTCCCGTTACGGTGTGAACGTTTTGACTGTCAAACCAGGTTTTGTGGATACCGATATGCTGATCGGTGCAAAAAAAGTCTTCTGGGTCGTATCGGCAGAACAATCTGCCGAGGATATTTTCCTTGCTATCGTCAAAGGTAAACAGGATATTTATGTACCATCCCGATGGCGGTTGGCGATGATGATTGTTCGAAACATCCCTTCATTTATTTTTAGAAAGCTCACATTCTAAATTATGACCAGCCTTTCACCTAAGCAGATAACCTTCCTGGAGAATTTCGGACATTCTCAGCGTAGTCCATCTTACGTATATCAACCGCAGGATCCTGAACAGATAGTTGAGTTATTCAGACTGGTGAAAAAAGAAGGAACAAGCATCATTACCCGTGGAGCGGGACAAAGCTACAACGACGTGGCACTCAACGGAAGTGGCGTTGTATTAGATATCCAGGGTGTGAATCGAATCCAGGAATGGGATAAAGAAACTGGTGTTATCCGTGCTGAGCCTGGCGTTACTCTCCAAAAGTTGTGGCAGCATGTACTTCCGGATGGATGGTGGCCACCTGTCGTATCTGGTACTATGTTAACCACTCTGGGTGGTTGTGTGGGGATGAATATCCATGGAAAGAATAATTATAGAATGGGCACGATTGGGGAACATGTGCAGGAATTTACTGCAATTCTCCCCACTGGAGCAGAAGTGACCTGCTCGCCCCATATCAATGCTGACTTGTTCTATGCAATGATAGGCGGAATGGGTCTATTGGGTGTCTTTACTTCCATTAAAATTCAGATGAAGCGTGTTTACTCAGGCTTGTTGAATGTCCACGCCTGGAATGTTCCTGCCTTGGCAGCGGGGTTAAATGATATCCTCAACCAGGCACCAAATAACGATTATATTGTCGGTTGGCTGGACTGTACCACGAACGGTCACAGTCTGGGCCGTGGTCAATTGCACACAGCGAACTATTTGCACGATGGAGAAGACCCAGACTCCAAAAGAACAATGACGGTTGATTACCAAACCCTCCCTGATAAAATCTTTAGCTTATTGCCCAAATCCATGCTTTATATAATTATGACACCCTTCCTTAATAATCCTGGCGTATGGATGGTGAATACGGTCAAGTATCATGCTGGTCGGGAGAGAACATATCACCAATCACATGCTGGATTCCATTTCCTGTTGGATTATATTCCGAATTGGGAGATGGCATATGGACGTGGTGGTCTTATCCAATACCAGTCTTTCTTGCCGAAGAACACCGCCCTTGACGCCTGGACGGAAATACTCAAACTTTCCCTCCGACGCGGCTTACCTTCTTATCTGGGTGTAACAAAACGTCACCGTCCTGATATGTTTTTATTAAGTCATTCAGTGGATGGATTCTCACTTGCACTGGACTTTAAAGTTACTAATAGTAATCGTTCAAAGCTGTCAATGATGCTTGAGGAGTTTGACCAGATCGTACTTGAAGCTGGCGGACGGTTCTACTTTGCCAAGAATAGTGAAACAACTTCCCAATCAGCACGCCGTTTCCTAGGCGATGAGACGATTGCACGTTTCCACAAACTGAAGAAACGTTGCGATCCTGATGGATTGTTAAGATCGGATTTGTACCGGCGGATTTTTGGGTGACATAGGTAGGTACACTCGGATGAGAATTGGGAAATATCTGGGAATTGGGTGTTGATGTGGTTTACACGAGTGCATGGTAATCAACATACTGGATATGATTGACCCAACTTCAATAGATTTCATCTAGCCGCAATGATTTTTGACTTGAGGGAATAAGTTCGGGTGTAAAATTAAAACCGGTCAAATGAGAAGGTAAGAAAAAGTTCTTATTATGAATTTGAAAATGAACTATCTTAATGTGCAAAAATAATTGTTTGTATTATTGAGGAGGATATATGGCTGCTCAATATCACCTTATGATGCGCACAGGTCCAACACCTGGTTCAGCATTTATTCTGGAAGACGGACAGACAACGATAGGTCGCGATCCAACCAATGCTATTGTCATCAATGATGCGGAGGTATCTCGCCATCATGCTCGTCTGATTCTGCATGACAATGACTGTATTCTTGAAGATTTGGGGTCGACAAATGGTACCGCAATTAATGGTGTCCGAATTGTCGGTCCACATGTTTTAACACCAGGTGAGGTTATTTCATTAGGCGAAGGCATAGTTTTGGTATTCGAAGCCATAACCTTAGATCCGTATCCAACAGTCGCCACTGCCAGGCCTCCTATGAGTGCTCAACCACAATCTATTGCACCATCTCTACCACCAGGACAGGCTTCCTCCAGAACTGTCCAGCCAGAACCGCGGACATCTACCCCGGATGGATCAGACAAATATCGGAGTTTGATTTTGACCATTGTTGCTGCCTTGATCCTCTTCTCAATTTGCGCATGTGTGGGTTTTCTCTGGTATATAGACGCCAATTATCTTTGGTGTAGGGTCTTGCCATTCTTGGCTGGATGTGGATGATTTACACCTTCTCATATGATTGTGAGGGGATGGGTTTATTTATCGACCCGATGGCAGAATTGGAGTATTAATTCAACATAATTACATACAGTCTACCCTTTTATCCAACTCGTTCGAATATAATCTTCCATCAGATAAAAATTAGAGAGAGAAGCACTTGGATTGATTGAATGAACGAAACACAACCCGCCACTTCCCCGCCTTGGAGTAGGACTACAAAGCTGGTCGTCGCCCTTACCTTTATTGCTATCATCGCTGGATTGTTGATCCGGTTTCATACCATCATCGTTCCACTATTAATGGCTTTCGTTCTCTCTTATTTGTTCCACCCGGTGGCTGGATTCCTCAACCGTTACTTGCCAATCTCCTGGCGGTTGGCAGTAAGCTTGTTATATCTTATTCTTATTATCGTGTTGGCTGGATTGTTGACCCTTGGTGGTTTGGGCCTCATCCAACAGATCCAGAGCTTGATCGATCTGATCCAGAACAGCCTGGCAGCTCTCCCGGATCTCTTCGAACAGATTACTGGCCAGGTGATTATCTTTGGTCCTTTTAGATTTGACTTAAGCCATCTTGACCTGAACGCATACAGTCGACAGATCCTATCCATCATCCAGCCTTTACTAGGTAAGACTGGAGACCTGGTCGGTACCCTCGCCGGCGGTGCGATACAAATATTTGGCTGGACAGCTTTTATTATCCTTGTTTCATATTTCGTCCTGATCGAGAGTGGAGGCTTGCGCGGGCGTATCTTGAATATCGACATCCCCGGCTATAAGAATGATGTGTATAAATTGGGGCTGAGATTGGGTCTGATCTGGAATGCTTTCCTCCGAGGCCAGATCATCATATTTGTAATAACTGTGTTTGTATATACGTTCTTATTGAATATTCTCGGTGTACGTTATGCCATCGGGCTTGCTCTGTTGGCTGGCTTGGCAAGATTCCTTCCATATATTGGCCCGTTTATCACCTGGATGACCTTAGGCTTGGTAGCCTATTTCCAAACCTATAAGCTGTTCGGGCTGCAACCTCTTACATATACGATCTTGGTGGTTGGCCTTGCATTACTTATTGACCAGTTCTTCGATAACCTGGTTTCACCTCGTATCATGGCTAATGCGCTGAAAGTCCACCCTGCCGCTGTCTTGGTGGCAGCGATCATAGCAGCCAACCTCTTGGGACTTCTGGGCGTCATGATTGCTGCCCCCATCCTGGCGACATTAAAACTGGTGGGACAGTATACCTCGCGTAAGATGCTTGGGGTGGATCCATGGCCGGAAGCTGATGAGATCCCTCCACCGCCTAAACCGAATATCTGGGCACAATTACGCGGGCGATGGCAGTCACTCCGGAAGAAACGTCACTGATCTTCTTATCAAGGCTTTGGTAGAACTGTACGAACACAAGGAGATCAAGGGTAATTATTCAATAACTGTATCGTATAATTAAAAATGTATATTGATTCCAGGAGAGGAGTAAATTTATGTCCACGAATATTCCCGAGCCTCAAACAGAAACTCTAGCCGAGACCAATAACTATATGGTATGGAAGGTTGACGAACCCGATGGTGAGACGACCTACCATGTAGAAGTGTTTAATGTAACCCTGAATTTCTTTGATGAGGAATGGAAAGAGTTCCTTGAACTGATCCGCAGCATAGTGTAATTCTCCAAATACCCACTTGATGATAAAGAACGCCATCACTGATGTCCGAGGGATCGAAGTCGGGCATGCCCAGGATGCGGAGTGTTTAACTGGCTGCACCGTCATTCTTTGCCGCAAGGGGGCTGTCGCAGGTGTTGATCAACGTGGTGGGGCGCCTGGTACCCGGGAGACTGACCTCCTTAAACCAGTAAACCTTGTTGAGAAGGTCCATGCTGTTCTTCTGGCGGGCGGAGCCGCCTTTGGTTTGGATGCTGCCAGCGGTGTGATGCGCTTCCTCGAAGAACACCATATAGGATTTAATATCGGCACGTCACGTGTCCCTATCGTTCCGGCAGCAATTTTGTTCGATCTTGAACTGGGTAGTGCTGCTGTCCGTCCAGATGCTGGGATGGGCTATCAGGCTTGCCTGAATGCCTCCAGGAATCCACCGATGGAAGGAAACGTAGGTGCTGGTACGGGGGCATCGGTGGGAAAAATATACGGTATGGCAGGAGCGATGAAGTCCGGCACTGGTACAGCCAGTATGGATATTGGAGGAGGAGTGATAGTCGCTGCACTGGTAGCGGTGAATGCCTTTGGCGATGTGGTTGATCCTCAAAGCGGGATGATCATTGCTGGAGCACGGACGATAAAGATAGGACCGTTAAAACTTGGAGAACCGGGGACTTATGCGGATACGCTTGCAGTGATGAAAACTTTAACCGGCAGGGTGATTTTAAGGTTTGCAGGTCGCGGCAACACTGTGATCGGCACAATTGCTACAAACGCCGTATTGAATAAGTCTGAGGCTACCAGAGTAGCCCAGATGGCGCAGGATGGCCTGGCACGTACGATTCGCCCGGCACACACAATGCTGGATGGGGATACGATTTTTGCCCTGGCTACCGGATATAAAAATGCTGATGTTTCGATAGTGGGAACGTTTGCTGCAGAAGTCTTCGCCCAGGCTGTGGTGCGAGCAGTCCGGACAGCATCACCAGCAGGAGGGCTGCCGGGATTGAATGGGTAATTAATTTGGGCGACCAGACGGTCGCCCTTTACTTGATGGGGAGATTAATGTCGTTTTCGTTTAAGTTCGTCTTTCAAGACCAGACTGAGTATGACACTGATTATGCTGACGATCAAACCACCCAGAAAAGCGTTCCAGATCTGCGGTTCAGCCAGCGTTAAGTCGATCCCAAACGATTGACCTACGATACTGGTTAACCAGAAAAGGAAAGTGTTGATTACAAGTGTGAACAGCCCTAGTGTCAGGATGATCAATGGGCATGTCAGCAGCTTCAGGAGCGGACGCAGTAAAGCGTTTATCAGGCCGAATATCAGCGCCAACCAGATGACCGATATCCAGCTCCCAGTGTAGGAAATACCGCGTCCTAACAAGATGAAGATTGCGACATAAAGCGCAACAATATTGATCGCCCAACGCAAAATGAATTTGGTCATAGTCTACTCCTCTCAGGAAAATATACGAGAATTATTAGGATTTGGTTTCACCATCAACACGCATCCAGATCAATGTGCGGCGGGGATTGAAACCGGCTGAAGCGATGGCGTCACGATTCTTCCCTGCAGGAAAATCCAATGACAGGGAACGACCTTTGGTTAGGTGCTTGCGAGCACGTAATAATAAGGCTGTGACAGTACTATTCTCAACCTCTGGTGCAACTGCCAACCAGAGTGGATCATATTCTCTCGTGGTTAAAAACCAGGAAACGACTCCTTGTAGATTTCCATTCCTTTGCGCAGCCCACTGATGTACATTATATCCGATGAATAAGCGATAAAACCAGTATTTTATGCCTGTGCCAAATGTCTCCCAATCCGGTGTATGGTACCAGGTTATCTCATCCGGGTACAGATGCCTCAACCAGTTAATTTGTGTTAACCAAAAACGGGAGAATCGCGGAGAGATCGTAACTCCACCATCGTTATCTGGTATTGGTGAGTCTGATGTGGCTTGCCACGTGGTCCGGGATGTTCGTTCCTGGAACCCCATGCTGGAATAAAGTTTCAACGCGATTGGATTATCGTCTCTCACCTGCAGCCATATGGATTGTGCATGGCGTTCACGTGCGTGATTCATCGCCTGTTGGGTAAGGGCACGGGCGATACCTCGACAACGATATTCCGGGTGGACTGCAACATTGGCGAGCAGGTAGATGCGTTTCCCTTTACTATGGAATGGCACAATGCTGATGTTCCCGATGATCTTGCCACCATCATCCCATACATATCCGGTCATCGGCATGGAGGTAGTCTCGATTCCAGCTTGTATCCATTGTAAAAAGTGGTCCTCCCTACTAGCGCGCCTCATCTGACGGATGTATTGTTGGCCTTCCTGGTCCATCGTAGAATGAAAACACAATTCGACCAGGTCGGCTGTTGCAGGCAGGTCTCGAAGAACGTTGAGAGAACGAATCTGGTTGGACATTGGAGATCGGACTGGAATACTATGGGCAGACATCTGATTAATTATAGTCTTATGTGTTCATTTCCGGAGTAAGCAGGTAGAATTGAATTATGGATTAATTGGCAACTGCTGAGCCCAGTGTAATTCTAAGCCGATGCCCTCTCTACAGCGGCGAGGAATCTCATCACAGTCATTGGAGAGTTACTTCGCCACCAAAAAAAGGTGGCCCAGCATGACATGCTCAGAAGTCATAATAATTGCAAAATTTCCTCGTTTTTACCGATACTGGTGAGGCAGCGCTGTTTACTATTACCGTTATGACATGTCTTTAGAATGCATATATGATTGTTTAAAAGCATTATGATTAATCTAATGTATCTCTAATGCTATGTATGCAATTTATGGACGGGCATTTGTTATAATCTCATCATGTAGAGATGTAATGAAAGGATAACCGTCGATGATGCGATTTGACCGTTTTACCGAACGTGCACAAGAGGCTGCTCAACGCGCGGCAGAGATAATCCAACGCTATGGTCACAATCAAATCGATACCGAGCATATCCTGCTGGCATTGATCGAGCAGCCCGGGGGTGTGATCCCCCAGATCCTTGTGAATCTGAATATCAGCAGTGAAACCCTGGTTGAGCGTCTGGATGCAACCCTGAAATCCAGCCCAAAGGCGAACATTTTCGGCAGCGGGGCAGGGCAGATTTTCATTACACCCCGTGTGAAGCGAATAATTGATCTGGCAAACGAGGAAGCCAGCCGGCTGAAGGATGAGTACATTTCGACCGAGCATCTATTCCTGGCTATCTTAAATGAACGAAACACCCCGGCTTCTCGCATCCTGGAAAGTTCGGGGCTTACGCGCGACCGGGTATATGATTCCGTCCAACAGCTCCGCGGCGGACAACGGGTGACTGACCCTCAGGCAGAAACTCGCTATCGCACCCTGGAGAAATATTCACGCGACCTGACTAAGTTAGCCCGTGAAGGTAAGCTCGACCCGGTCATTGGGCGTGATACCGAGATCTTGCGTCTGATCCAGATCCTCTCCCGACGTACCAAGAATAATCCAGTGTTAATAGGTGAGGCTGGCGTTGGTAAAACCGCCATCGTGGAGGGGCTTGCTCAGAAGATCATCAATAATGACATTCCAGAGATCCTGGCAGGCAGGAAGGTCATTGCCCTAGACCTGGGGGGGATGATTGCTGGTTCCCGCTTCCGTGGTGAATTCGAGGAACGTTTGAAGTCAGCCATCGAAGAAGTTCAGCGCTCGCAGGGTGAGATCATCCTGATGATTGACGAGTTGCATACGGTTATAGGCGCAGGCGCAGCCCAGGGTGCCATGGATGCCTCGAACATGCTGAAACCTGCGCTGGCTCGCGGCGAACTGCAGTGCATTGGCGCTACTACGCTGGATGAATACCACAAGCACATTGAGAAAGACGCCGCCCTTGAACGTCGTTTCGCCCCTATCTATGTCGAAGAGCCTAATGTGGACGACACGATTAAGATGCTCCAGGGTCTGCGCGACCGCTACGAGGCTCATCATAAGGTACATTTCTCCGATGAAGCCCTCGTCGCCGCAGCCCGTTTAGCGAACCGTTATGTCACTGACCGCCATCTGCCTGATAAAGCCATTGACCTGATGGATGAAGCTGCCGCAAAACTGCGCGTAGCGCTCTATTCCCTGCCACCCGATCTTAAAGCCATGAAGAGCGATGTCGACCGGATGGCTGCTGAAGAAGAACAGGCTGGTTTGGAACGTGACTACGAACGAGCCGCCCAGAAAAAAGCTGAGCGTTTACGCTTGGAAGCAGAATTTAACGAGAAGCGCGACAAATGGGAATCAGAGCACAAGTTGGATGAAGTAGTGGATATCAATGACATTGCCGAGGTTGTTCACCAGTGGACCGGTATCCCTGTCTCGCAAATGATGGAGACAGAGGCTGCCAAACTCCTGCAAATGGAGGAGCGCTTGCATGAGCATATCATTGGTCAGGACGAGCCCATCCATGCCATATCGGATGCCATACGGCGTGCCCGCTCTGGTTTAAAAGATCCATCTCGCCCGATAGGCTCATTCATTTTTATCGGCCCTTCAGGTGTTGGTAAGACCGAACTGGCCAAGGCGTTAGCCTGGTTCATGTTTGACGATGAAGAAGCACTGGTCCGCATTGACATGTCGGAGTACCGTGAACAGCATACAGTCAGCCGTCTTTTCGGTGCCCCACCAGGATACATTGGTTACGAGGAAGGCGGTCAGCTAACTGAAGCTGTTCGACGCAGACCATACCGGGTCATCCTGTTCGACGAAATCGAGAAAGCTCACCCCGAAGTGTGGAATGCGTTGTTGCAAATCCTGGACGATGGTCGTCTGACTGACGGCCAGGGCAACGTGGTGGATTTCCGCAACACTGTTCTGATCATGACCTCCAACCTGGGTACAGAATTCATACGCAAGGGCGGGACTCTCGGATTCCTGCAGCGTACGGAGAACGATGAGGAGCGCGAATCCAATGAAAAGATTGAGAAAGCTCTCAAGAGTACCTTCCGACCCGAGTTCTTGAACCGCATCGATGAGATCATCATGTTCTCGCCACTCACTCTGGACCAGATGGAACAGATCGTTGTTCTTCAAATGAAGGAGATCGAGGAACGGCTGGGTGAGTTCGACATCGCTGTTCAAATGACCCCTGAGGCACGAGCCTGGCTGGCAAAAGTCGGTTATGATCCTGATTTCGGTGCCCGGCCGCTCACACGCGCTTTACAGAAACATGTCGAGAGTCCTCTTTCTGTCAAGTTGTTGAGGGGAGAAATACCAGGTGGTTCGAAAGTGACTGTGGACGTGGATGCTAAAAAGGATGAGATTATTTTCCAGGTAACCGAAGCAAGTGTAAAAACCAAGGCGAAGCAGCCAGTTCAAGCTTGATGTAATTTATCTCGACATTCCCATAAGTATCCTTTAATTGTTGCCGGTAATGTGATTTCAAGATGAGATTATATATGTGTTTATTGGTATGAAATTGTTGATGAGAATGAAAAAGAATTCAATCCCAGTCCTTGTCATAGTCATCGTTCTTGCTCTGATCCTCTTCGGTTGCAGCCTGATCTCCGGTTTTGGATTGTATTTTCTATATCTGATTGGCAAAAATGTTGATTCCTTCGCGACCTCCTTCCCATTCGTAACCACTACACCAGAAGCCCCCATTGTGGTCAATAGACCACTGGCACAGATAATCCCTGCCGACACGATCACAATATTGGAAAACACGATTGTTCCGGAGAACAATTTACCAGATCTGGCTTGCCGTTTGTCCGGAAAATGCAACCTTCCCCTCACCCTGGATCCACCCGCAATACCACCTCAGATTGGCGGGAAGCAGACCTTTTGGGTCACAAATGTGGATACCCATGAGAATTTCCGGGTCACCGCTTCGCTTCGCTATATATCAACACATGTCTATTTCTGGGTGCAGGACAATGTTGATTACCGGGTAAAAAAGCTAAAATCACTGGCTGAGGCGTTCGAAAACCAGATCTATCCAACCGACCATGCCTTTTTCGGCAGCGAATGGACCCCTGGGGTGGATGGCGACTCGCATATTTACATCCTTTATGCGCGCGGATTGGGACCATCACTTGCGGGTTATTATTCCTCGGCAGATGAGTACAATCCCCTGGTGCACGAGTATTCCAACGCTCATGAGATGTTCCTTCTTAATGCGGATAACATCGACCTTGGCGAGGAGTTCACCTATGGTGTGTTGGCTCATGAGTTCCAGCATATGATCCATTGGAATCTCGACCGCAATGAGACATCCTGGCTCAATGAAGGATTCTCAGAGCTGGCTGCATTTCTTAATGGGTACGATGTAGGAGGTTTTGACTGGTTGTACGTTATCAACCCCGATCTCCAGTTAACGGACTGGCCAAACGATCCAGACGCCACCTCACCACATTATGGAGCCGGGTTCTTATTCCTGACCTATTTCCTCGACCGCTTTGGGGAGGAGGCGGCAAAATTCCTGGTTGCCAACCCTTTAAATGGTATGGAGAGCGTGGACGATACACTCCGCTCGATAAATGCAGTTGATCCCACCAGCGGTAAGCCTATCACCGCTGATGATGTCCTGGTTGACTGGATGATCACGAACTACCTGCTGGATGGATCCGTCGCTAATGGACAGTTCCTCTATCACAATTATCCAGGTGCGCCTGCTGCCAGCTCCACTGAAAATATCTCCACCTGTCCCTCCTCGGAAAATTACAGCGTTCACCAGTATGGGGCGGATTACCTGTCAATCTCATGTGTTGGAGATTACACTTTAACCTTCACCGGTTCGACAATAACCTGGATCTTGCCAGTTGATCCTCATTCGGGGTCTTATGCTTTCTGGTCGAACAAGGGTGACGAATCCAACATGACTCTGACAAAATCCTTCGACTTCACCGGTCAGAGCGGTCCGATCACATTGAGCTATTGGACATGGTATGACCTGGAAGAAGATTACGATTATCTCTATCTGGAAATCTCGGAAGATGGGCAGCATTGGCAGATTATCACCGTACCATCTGGTACGGTAGAGGATCCCTCTGGGATAAGCTTCGGTTGGGCGTATAACGGGATAAGCGCTGGCGGACCCGCCTGGATCCAGGAGACTGTGGATCTATCGGAATACGCTGGTAAGGTTGTGCAGGTACGTTTCGAGTATGTGACTGACGCGGCCATCAACGGTGAGGGATTGCTGCTCGACGATATTGCCATCTCTGAGATTGGTTACCAGAGTGATTTTGAGAAGGATGATGGTGGTTGGGTTGCAGCCGGATTCGTGCGTATCGAAAATGGCCTGCCGCAGACATTCCGCCTGGCATTGATCTTGAAAGGCAAAGACACAACGGTGCAGATGATCCCCGTCTCACCTGATCAAACAGCCCGGATACCATTATCCATTGGAAGTGATGTATCCGAAGCGGTCCTGCTGGTCACCGGTACAACTCGCTTTACTCGCGAACTTGCATATTATTCGGTCGAGTTACGATAGCACATAGGTTCATATAATTAATCCCTGAGGATGGAGAAACTATGTCAACTGCACCAAAAGCCGATATTTTGGATCTTGCCCAGCTGGTTGGTTACCAGGATGGGTCGATTGTCAGCCGTTTGATTGTCCAGGGTGAGGCTGGAAACGTCACCCTTTTCGCCTTCGATGCCGTGCAGGAGTTGAGCGAGCATACCGCCCCATTCGACGCCATGGTTCATATCCTGGATGGCGAGGCCGCGATCGTGATATCAGGGAAAACTTTCCAGTTGGCAGCAGGGCAGGCGATCATAATGCCAGCCAATGAACCACATGCAGTGAAAGCAAAAACAAGATTCAAGATGCTGTTGACTATGATCAAAGCTTGATCATGCTCAAGGGTGACCGCCCAGCGAATGTGCTCAGCAGGCGGTCACCCTCGATTTTGTTTACTATCCCAGAGGGGGCGCTAATTATTATATTGCCAGGGTCTTATCAATTTCCTGCCTGACGTGTGTGAAGATGATGCTCAAGGGCAGGTTGCGTGGACAGGCTTGTTCGCACATGCCGCAACCGGCGCAAGAGACCAGCCAATTAATAACATCCTCTCGCAAGAAACGTCCATCCTGCCCCTGGCGCGGGTATTCAGCGGCACATATTGGACAGGAGTCCATGCATGTCCGGCAGTTTCCGCACGCTTCGAACTGGTCGAGCAGGGCATCGACGTTCGCAGGCAGGACTTGCATCAGACCGGAAATAACGCGCTCGCGTGTGCGCGAATACCATTCGGTCAGTTTCGCCAGCATAAGCTCGCGTTTGGCTGTCAGGGCAGGATCGGCTGGACCATCGGTGATGGTTTTCCAGTCCAGTTCTCCATCCTTGACGTTGATCAACATTACCTGGCGCACTGGCAAGCCGAGCACACCAATGTTCACATCTGCCTCGGTCGCACCGGAGGATGTACACATCTGGCAGGCAGCGCGGTACCTGTAGGCAGAGAGCCCACCCTGGGGGGCGAACTGCAGTACCTCTTTATCCAGCCCCTTTGCCGATCCCTTTCTGACCGAACGCCATTGGAATTCATCCTCAGGGAAAGTACCCAGGCAGTCGACACACATCGTCAGCAGACGGTTGGTCCGGACCGCACCGCGGGCTGCCATTTCATTCAAGGCACGCAGCTCGCAGGGGCGCAATAGCACCCCCTGGCGCTCCTGTGGATGTGCCGCCTGGATCTCAAGTACCAATTTGGCGGTATTAACCACCATCAGCGGTCGGAAAGGATTTATCTTATCCAATTGAGCAGGATCGTTCAGGAGATGCCCCGTTACTCCTTCGCCGTCAATACTGACGACCATTTCATCCAGATTGGCATGTTTCCAGATATCCTGAACAAATTTCTGGACCGCGTTCAACGGGTCTCCATGCGTTTGTATCATCCAGGTAGTATTCATACCTTCATACCTCCAAATCCTTCAGCGCGTAGCAGACTGCCCCTGGGCTTTCATCTGTGAGACCAGCACTTCAGCGATATCCATCACTTTGACATGATCACTCAAACCTTTGGAACGGATGGCATCATCGAACATCAACAGGCAATACGGGCAGGCGGTGGCAATCACATCAGCCTTGACATCCAGCGCATCCTTGAGACGCCGGTGATTGATGCGTGTGTTGGCATCAGTCTCCATCCACATTTGACCACCGCCGCCTCCACAGCAGAAGCTGTTCACCCCTTGACGGGACATTTCCACTTGCTCGATATTTGCCTTGGCGAGCAGTGCGCGCGGTGCAGCGTAGATCTGGTTGTACCGGCCCAGGTAGCACGAATCATGGTACGTAATGCGCCCGTCCAGGCCCTTCCCATTGCCATTGATGGCAGGCAGTTCCAGTCGGGTTAGGAATTCGGTATAATGCTCGACCGGCAGGTCAGCACCCATCTGCTTGTACTCATTCTTGAATGTATTGAAGCAGTGCGGGCAGGTGGTGACGATGTGCTGATAATTAACCTTGCTAAATGTCTCGATATTCTGCTTCGAAAATTCCTGGAACAGATATTCGTGACCTAATCGGCGAGCGGTCTCACCGCAGCAGTTCTCGTCAAATCCAAGCACGGCGAAGTCAGTGCCGGTCTGCTGCAGGAGTTGGACAAAGGCGCGAGCCACCTTTTTGTTGCGCTCATCAAAAGCCGCCGCGCAGCCGACGAACAGCAGCACATCGGTTTTTTCGCCAGGATGGAGCTGGCGCACCTCCAAGCCTTCAGCCCAGGTCATGCGCGCCTCGGGCGGTATGCCCCACGGATTCCCCTGGCGTTCCATGTTGCGCAATGTATCACCCACGGATTTTGGCATCTTGCCAGTTGTAAGCACCTGGTAACGCCGCAGGTCGATGACCTCATCGACCGGATCGATAAAGACAGGGCAGCGTTCCAGGCACGCGCCGCAGGTGGTGCAGTACCAGGGCAGGGATTCGGGCAGGGTTTCACCGAGAAGTTCCTGGCTTGGGTGACCGTTGCTCCTCAGGAAAGCATCCTGCATCGCGCTGCGCAAAGATTGGATTAAGGTTCGCGGTGAGTAAGGTATGCCGCTGAAATTCGACGGGCAGACTTCCTCGCAGCGCCCGCAGCGGACGCAGGCATCGAACGAGAGAAGTTGTGTGGGTGTAAATTCTTCCACTTTCCCAACTCCCAGGGTCTCAGCAGTCTCAATTTCTTCGATCTTCTCCAGAGTTCCCGTCTTGCGCAGTGGGCGGACGAGAACGTTCAAGGGTGAGTAGACCAGGTGGCGCATCTTGGTGAAAGGGATGCTCAAGACCAGCACCAGCGCCATTCCGGCATGCAGCCAGACAAAGAAATCATGGCTGAGGGCAGCATCATGGACCGGGAATCCGGTTGCGTCCATGATCCCGGCCACCCAATTGCCAACAGGAGACCAGGCTGCCCATTCCGGTTGGGTGACCAGAATCCGGATGCCTTCGGTCGTGAAGCCCACGAAGACGATCAGGAAAAGGAGCACCAGGGCGAGAGTGTCGTCCCAACGGGTTTCGAGGGTCTTTGGACGTAACACCAGGCGCCGGAAGCCCGCCATCAAGACACCGATCAGAATCGCGGCACCAGCCAGGTCCATCACCAGCTCGTAACCCAGGTACCAGGCGTTGCGCGGGAAGTTTGCCAGTTCGAAGGGCGTGAAGAGCTTCATCTGCATCAGGTTGATGGCGGTGCCGATAACCTGGATGATCACACCCCAGAAGATGAGGAAATGCATGATTCCCGGGTAGGCACTCTTGAGAATGCGTACCTGGGCAACGACGTGGATGAAGAAGTCACGCAGTCGGGGTGTGAGGCGTTTAGTAAAGGAACGCAATGCTTCCATACGGCTAACTGGGATTTTTTCCGGAATTGATACGGCGTCAGCGGTCATGAGGCAACTCCTGCTTTGAGGTAAATCTTGCCATCCACCACCTCGGCGGTCAGCAAAGCCAGGGGTGAGGGTGGCGGACCTGAAATCACGCTGCCATCCGCGGGGCTGAAGAAACCATCGTGGCAGGGACATTCAATGCGGTCCGTCACCGGATTCCATTTGACGATACAGGCAAAGTGGGTGCACACCGCAGAATATGCCTTTAAGCCCTCGGGTGTATTGATGACCAGGGCTGGGTAGCGCCCGAAACGCACGGTTTTACCCTGGCCAGCTGCCAGCTCGGCTTCAGGGCAGACCAGGACGGGTTCAGATGGGTCTTCTTCGAGTTTCGGCGGGTAAAAATAGGCGATGACCGGGGTGACGATGACTCCCAGTCCGAGGGCAGAGGCAATCCCTGTAATTATTTTAAGGAAATCGCGGCGGTTGAGGTTGCTCATGTCAGCTTACCTCCCCCCAGATCGTCAAGGCGATCAGGACGACCATACCGACCGCCGCAGCGATCAGGCGAATACGTGAGGCTTTCCTGGTATCGTCTTTCTTATCGAAGAAAGGCCAGAGGAGCACTATGAGAACAGCGATGACCGGGATGAGCGCACCGGTAGTCTTGGGGATGTACTTCAGCAGCTGGTACAGGCCCAGGAAGTACCACTCGGGTTTCACATGAGCGGGGGTATCCATGGGATCCGCTGGGGCTTGCTGCCCAATCGGTTTGAACAACCCAAAAATGCCAATGACCAGGGCTAGCACCATGATACCGATCACGACCATGAACTCGGTCCTGACGTGGTCCGGGTAGAAGGGGATGTTTTCTTTGTTGGTCTCAGGATTTGGAACGGTCATCTCACGCCTCCTACAATGGTTTCTTGATGCCCTGCTGGCGGACCATGGCAAAATGCACCAGCATGACCAGGACGGTCGCCAGGGGAATGACGATGACATGCAGGCCGTAAAAACGACCGAGGGTCAGGTCGCTCACATTCCAGCCGACGCGTAAAAAGACCAGGGCAAGATTTCCGATAATGGGGATGCTGCCGGCGATCTCGGTGCCTACCGTGGTAGCCCAGAACGCCCGCTGGTCCCAGGGCAGCAGGTAGCCGGTAAAGCCAAAAGCCAGGGTGACGATCAACAGGATAACGCCGCTGACCCAGTTCAGTTCACGCGGCGGCTTGAAGGCACCCATGATGAAGACGCGCAGCATGTGGGCGATGCACATCACGATCATTCCATTGGCAGCCCAGTGGTGGATGGCACGGATGGCTGAGCCAAAACGCACCTCGTTCTCGATGAACTGGATGCTGGCATAGGCATCTGCCGCGGTGGGTTTATAGTAAAAAGCCAGCATGATGCCAGTCAGCCCTAGGACGACGAAGAGAAAGGCGGTGATGCCGCCCAGGCAGTACCACCAGCGCAGGGCGTAGGTGGGTACCGGCTTTTTCAGGATCTTCGAGAGTGGCTCAGCCAGGTGGTAACGCTTCTCCACCCATTCCCCGGCACGAACCGTGAGCGGTTTCCAGGGCTTGCGCTGGGTCCAGACGCTGGCGCTGCGGTAGACCCCGAAGACGAAAGCCAGCCCTACCGTACCGAAGACGGTCCAGCGTGCCAGGGGAGACCACAGGTTCTTGTTCTTGCCGTTGATATGGCAGTGCAGGCAGGGTTCCTGTTTGGGAGGGGGGATCTCGCTGGCGGGAGCCGCCAGCGCCTGCCCGACCTTGGTCAGATCAAGAGGTTGGGGTGGGGAGGCGGCAGCCTGCCCGTGAAGAAGGAGGGCAGCCAGAGCGGTTATAACCAGGACCATCCCCAGGCCGAGTAAAAGTGTTTTGCTGGAGAGACGCATGGGTACCTCCAAAGGAAGGATCGATGTTGCCTCCAGCATACAGAATAATGCCCGTAGCTGGAATCCGATGGTGGACTGATATGCCTTAAGGCGAATGCCTTAATTATGGGGGGATGAAGACCTTAATGGGGATGGGGACTGGGAAACAGGTAATTGGGTGATTAGGAAATCAGGTAATTCGGGGTGGTATTGTTAGATTAGTGGAAACAGAACATTTTTTTGCTGGTTATCCGCATAAAAACAGCAATTTCAACGAGTAAAATAATTCGGACAAAACCATTCGTATTAGCCGAAACGAATAAAGGCCATTAGAAATTAGTATAATATTACTGCTCAACATTTGCGCCATCCGCAGCAAACCGTAGGCACGGCGGATCGTGTCAACAACTATGAGGCTGAATCCTCTCGCCGTGCCCCTGCTATGAATATCTACCCTCGTTCGGAATAAAATCGCCGTGCCCTAATAGTGAATTGAACAATACCTATGAAATTCGATCCGCAAAAACATCACCATCGATCAATTCGCTTGAAAGAATATGATTACACTGCACCCGGGGCATATTTCATCACGCTGGTATCCTGGCAGAGGGAGAACATCTTTGGTGAGATCCTTGATGGCGGGATAAAATTAAATCAATTCGGACAAATCGCCAAACAACAATGGGAAAAATTACCCCGTCGATTTCGGCATATCGAATTGGATGAATTCGTCATCATGCCCAATCATGTCCACGGGATTATCGTCATTTCTGCTGATCGTATGGGCACGGCGGGTGATGTCTACAACAATGAAGCTGAATCCTCTCGCCGTGCCGATTGTATGGGCACGGCGGGTGATGTCTACAACAATAAAGCTGAATCCTCTTGCCGTGCCCCTTCAGAACGATTTGGCCAACCGGTATCGGGTTCCATCCCTACCATTGTGCGCTCTTATAAATCCTCGGTTTCATATCGCATCAACCTCATGCGCGGAACACGTGGTGACCCCATCTGGCAGCGCAATTATTACGAACATATTGTCCGGGATGTACGTGAATGGAATCGAATTAATCAATACATTATTGATAATCCATTCAACTGGCGGGATGATGACGAAAATCCGGGAAAAGAATTTTTACCATGATCTATTCAACTCACTAATTTCATCGTTTGGAAAGAATATCCAACCTGGGTCGGTTTGGGAAGCTCTCAGCCCCCACTCTCTACCTTCCCCCAAATTGAAGGGCAGATTTTGGGGAGATGGCTAATTGCCTTGTGATAACTGTCTAATTTCCCCTTCCATTAGAAAAACCCCTCCCAAAAATTCCGCATTTTGGATTTTGGTGGAGGTTGGGTGGGGGTAGAAAGACCAAAACCGATACCTCCCAAAGTCACCACTCCGAAAATGCAGCCCTACGCGGTAGGACTGCGTCATGACCAGACCGATACCGAAGCCAGACTCTGTTCACGTTTACGCGCGCACCGCATGTGCGGTGTTCATTTTCGCCGCCGGGACGGCCTCATTCTGCAGCTAAGCCTGCGGTTGTGTGACAGCAGTCCCCTAACTCCCCGGAGCCGTGCCCACCAATTCGACGGCGTCAATCTCGTTCCAACCCAGGTTCAACACACTCTGGTCAACCGTTACGACGACTTTGTTGACGATGATTTTCTCTTCGAGTTCGATCGTGATGGTCATCTCATCGGGGCAAATGGATACGGACTCCGGCGTTCCCTTCCAGACGATGTAGGTATTGCCGTCCGTGTCAATCACGTCCACTTCGATCACCTGCGATGGGTTGTAACTCTGGTGGATGACGATTTCGGTCGGGATGACGGGTGTGGCATAAGCCAGTTCGAGCCACTCAACACTGTTATCGTTGCTGGAGGCCCAGGCCAGGCCGTTATCGTCACATTCCATGACGTTGGGCGCGCCGGTAGCCTGTTCCGCATTCCAGCTGGATTCACTGTATTGCGTACTGGCGGTGGCTGAAACCGCCCACTGGTGGATTTCCTGCGGCCCGCCGAAGACGAATACTCTTGTCGGCTGGCTGCCGGTTTGGGGCGCAGATGCAGACCCCGAATCAATACCAATAGCGCGGTTGGTGAACTGGCAGGCCAGAGAGGCGAGAGCCATGACAAAAAACATGAAAAGGATGGGGGTTATTTTACGATTCATAGGAACTCCTTATAATTTACTGGGCAGTTGGGTTGTGAGATTCTTGTTTCACAACTTTTAATAATAACTTTATTGCCTCTTGTTTACAGCCCTGCTTACATAGTTCCGAGGCTTAATTTAAAAAGTCTCTACTCATGATAATTTGTTATCATCAACCTTTATTTTTTATATGGGTGTTCTTCTCGTTTGAGTTTGATAGTGGTCCAATGTCTGTGAGACGTATGGAGAAGGGAATAATAAAAGAAACATTTCGACCATAATCTGATTATATCCTATCCAAGAGGAGGAGAGATTATCTAATTATATGACATTATTTGGAGTGGTTTCTCCCTACCCTTGAACATATAAATATTGGTATCCTGGATTGGGAAGATGTCTTCGCCATAATCGATAAGCATGACCCACAATCAGGGGGCTCTTTGAAAGAGTTTTATCATCACTGCATCAAGTTCAATAGTAATCACGGGACGGGGAAGAACTAGCCGAAATCATAAAATGATGTAATATTCTTGAATTTTAGATAGAAATAATGTGTGGAAATAATTGAGTTTGTTTGCTAGGCTCCAACTGGAGGAAGAGCATATATGTAATGCCCTATTTGCGGTTGTGAGAAAGACGCATATGATAACTGCCCGGGCTGTTATGTTTATTCTGAGCCAGAACCCATGTACGGTGACAGTGCTAAACTAGATGCAGCCAGTGTTATCGTTCTTATTCTGGTTGTGCTGTTTCTCATGTCTCTGATTTGTATGCTCCCTGCAGGATCCCCCTTTGCTGGATGAGAAGTAAGAAATATACAGATAAAAAAAGCACTCGTGGAACCTGGGCATGGGTAAAAAACCGTGCAAAAACGTGTGCCTCACGTAAGATCTGGATGGCATGTTGTGTTGGTAGGATCCATTGTTGAGTGCGAAACGCCTCTTGTACAGACAACACCTTACCGGCATATACGATTTTACCCATCCTTTTCCAACCATCGTACTTCTCAAGGATAGCTATCAAGTGCTCGTCAGAATGCATTATCAGCAATTCTCATTATGAACATGATAATAACTGTCTAATTTCCAAAAAGCGACTTTTTGGGGCTACTCGCCTCCTTTTTGTGGCATCTGGTTTACGATTTGCACAAAGCTACCTCGCATTTGGCTGGCATAATTGGGCAAAAACACCCGTTTAGGACACTTCTCGGATTCAAAAAGCACAATTTTGTCTGAAACTGCTGCCACATCCCGATCTCGTCAGTACTTTTTACACCTCTTTGGGACGCCGCTCCTCTAGAAAATCTCGTTGGTGCGATACTTGACTAACTTTGTCTTATTCAAAACGAGAATTGCTGATGCATTATGTATCACCTTCGCTTGTAAAGAAGCTATTCCTCGATAGCGCTGTCCAAAGTACGGAGATGCATGCGGAAAGTGTATGAAGTATCCTGGTTTCGCGTGAACAGATAGTCATCAAACTGAAATTGATCTCGCAGGCTCCTACCAGTGCGAACAGCTTGAGCTTGTTCACGTTCCTTCCGCCAAATCGATGTGGCCTTAGCCATCAGTTTGTCAATACTATGTTCAGAAACAAAGAGCACTCCATCTAAGTCAGCGAAAATGATGTCTTCTCTGCTGATAAGGTGGTCTCCAAACCTGGCTGAGGTAAGGGCATCTGGATCGGGTGTATCCAAGCGCCTCGGACCGACAGGACAGGTTCCATAACTAAAAACCGGGAAACTGATCTGTTCCAATTCGGCTGTATCGCGATGCGCACCCCAGACAGCAATCCCAGAAAGCCCAATCGCCTGTGCCTCTAAGGCGATGAGATCTCCAATACAACCTTCATCCAATCGACCAGCGTTGTCTATAACCATGACATCGCCCGTCTCTGCCACCCCCAACGCTTCCAGGAATATATCCACGCTCCCATAATGTCGCACTGGGAGGACATGGCCGGCGATTCGGTATCCTGGCAACACAGGCCGTATTCCTGACGGTGCAAAACGGAGGGGAACGTTCAGACTCAGGCATGCGTCAGCAATAAGGGGGGTTGATACCTTCCGGAATAGGCTACTCAGATATAGGTTCAACATGTTAGCACTCCCGAAGCATTTGTATAGTTCATAAGCGCCTTTCTTTAGGAATAATCTTTGCCCTGGACCATTTCTCACAATGCGGGCAGCGTAGCAGTTTCCAACCCCCATCCTTTCTTGGACCATGAGGGCTAATCAAGTCTCTCCAAAAGGTTATCTCAAATTCACCTCCACAGCTAGCGCATTGATATGCGAATGTACGGGCATGCCATCCTACCAGGACCAGTAGACTCGTCAGAACAACAATGCCATAGATGGCAAGTCCTGCTGTGCTAAATCTGGATGATGTGATAACGGCCCCAATAATTACCACAGCAATGAAGGCAATGATGTAAACCAGTGTCTTAAGCTTGAGATTCATGATCGTACTCTTTTTTTTGTTCTCCTGTGTACCAATTTATCGAACCCCATCTTTCCAGCGCAGGCGTGGGTCAAGAATATCCCGTAGGGCATCGCCCACCAGGTTCCTGGCATCTTTAATCATGTTTTACCCACCGCCTTTCTATATTCGGTCTAGAAGTACATTCAGGTTACGCGGCAGCACATCGAGCAGACTTACCAGATCCCATTGCTCAAGTTTTCTCCATGTCACCGGTGAGAGCAGGTCGCGCTGAGCTCTGAGCATCAAAATCTCTGTCTCTTCCTGCGTGAAACTTGCACCATCTTCAATCCAATCCAGCAAATGTCGGTTTTGTGGGCAGATTTTTTGGCAAGAGAGGCACCCGACCAGACAGTTATGCCACCCGGGATCAATCCAACTAGAAAAGGAGACATTGCCGGGCTTTTCGTTGTGGTATGTCAGGCACCTCTCAGCATGGAGAAGGAAGCGGTCAGGTTGGATGGCGCCAGCGGGACAATTATGCTGGCAGGCGGAACATTGACTGCAGGCCCCCATCATTTGGGGTTCCAGCCAGTTGTCATCTTGACAGGGAAAATCGGAGTAAAAAGTAACTAGCCGATAGAAGCTCCCCATCCCCTCGATATACGTGATGTTATTCCTCCCGTACGAAGCCATTCCGCTGCAAACTGCCAGGAGTTTGACCGGAAGAGTGGCCTGAACCACACGATATCCCTGCCGGCCTAAAATTATTCCCAGGAGATCCTCAAGTTGCTGATTGATTTGACTGGCATGCAAGTAAGTCGGAGGTACGATCGCATGCATCGAACGTGATTTCCAAGTAAAGGTAATCCGGGTCTGTGGTTGGGGAACGGCAATCACGATCATGGATTTGGCATCTGGTAGGCTTTCAGGAGTGTTGTAGTTAAATCCGCTTAGCCATTCCTGGTAAAACGCTTCGTCTAAGAGGCGGTTCCGATGAGGGCCCTCAACCCCTTCTTTTAAGGCATGAAGGTGCTGGATTGATACGATCTGGCCCCGATACCCACAGTCTTTCAATTGAGCTAGGATTTCTTCCACCTTTCCCTGGAGGGTTGTTGCTATTCGGATCTCCTTCATTCTCTGTGTCACCTCCTTTCGTGGTGGTTTATTTGGTTATCGGCAGAGTAGATGTTGGGTATTCGGCAGATACCGTTCCATATCGCTTGAGCAGGTTGTATCCCAAAGCCATCATACGATGCCCAAGCCACAAGAGAGGTTGTGCGTATAAGGGAGGACGTTTTACCTGGATTCCCTTCGCAATCTTAATAAGACGGCTCTTTTCCGCCTCTTGTATCAATTCTTTATGGTACTCATTTTGGATCCGATACAGGAAATACCAATCATTTTGCCACATTATTTAACTCCTTAGAATTAAAGAGGGGGAGATCATCTATCTCAAAGTGCCTAAGTATGCGGGCTCTGATATCAGGTGAGGTTTCAATGTTTGCCAGACAGTTTTGGAGGATGGAATGAATGAAAAGATCAAGACACTCCTCTTCCTCTCCTTCCCCGTTAGTTTTACTGGAAACCAATCGTGACTTATGTTTGTATTTTCCCACATTAGAGTCCTTACCATCAAGTACACTTAAAACATCGCTGCTTGACGAAAGGCGTTCGAGATGATATAAATTCTTTGGGTCAAACGCGGGCAGCATGGATCGCGCCGTGGCTTCCCACCGGAAGCTCAAAGGCGGTTTCATTCCAGCCTGTCGAGTTGATGCAACAACCCGGTAGGCGCTCACGAGGCCCATTCCCACGGCCGGGCAGAAATGCCCGGCTTTTTTTTTGATACAGTTAATTGCTTTTTTAAGGTAGTGATCTTAACCTTCCTTTCGTTGTTTAGAGAAATGCACTTGCGCAATCTGGCGGCGCAGCAGGCGAAGCGCTCCATCGTCGAGATTGTCTACGTAAGGTCGAAACGGTTTCCCGCTCGGCCAAGTGCCTCGATGCTGGCGAAGAGCGAGGCGAGAAATATATATTTGATCGGATTCCCGGAACACCTGCTCTACCTTATCTGGCTGATCAATTCCCGCGGTGATAAACTGGGGATAAGTTGCCCCGACCCCGATCAATACACGTTCCATGGCTTCTGCGCCTTTTTGCTCCGCACAGATCAAACCGACGCGGGCACCATTCGGAAGACGGGCAATTTCAGCGAGAACCTCTAGATAGTCTGGCTCGATCATTAATCCAAGCACTATTTGCTCTGGTCCAACCAGTACCTGGATCTCGGCAACGTGGAAGAGGGTTGTAGCGATCAAATCGAACCGCTTGAAAAAATTGCGCTCTTTATTGCGCAAGTCTTCAACCAGATAAGTCTCTGGCTTGACTCCGGCGCCCTGTCGGATGGTATTGGCATAATATTCAAGATCAGCCTGGTTACACTCGGTAAAAAGCAGCCAGACATCAGGATCTCCCAGCGGAAACAGCCTGGCGCGGGTGTAAGCGGTCTGGGCGAACTCCTCCGGTGAGATCCCCTTCGCCTTCGCTTTGATGATCGCTTCATCAATCAAGTCTAACAACGTCTCTTGTTGACCTTCAGGCTTGTGGGGTATATCAGCGGCGACGAAAGTCCCACGCCCCTGCTCGGACACCAGATAATCCTGTCTTTCCAATTCCTGGTAGGCCATACGGACAGTGTTGTAATTGATACGTAAAGCCAGGGCCAACTCACGCACCGTCGGCAGCTTCTTCCCAGGCTCCCAGGCGCCGCTCTCAATGTGATACTTCAGCTGTTCCATCAACTGATTGTGTATCGATATGGTTTCAGAGCGGTTGATTTGAATAGTATCCATAAGATATATTGATATAGTTCATTAATTCAATTTGTTAGATTGTAACATGTTTTGCGTTTCTGTCAAGTATATTTAGGAGAGAGTGTTGAAAAACAAGTACTTATTTGACCTATACATCAGACTTTAATATAATCAAACACATCATTACCCAGGAGGCTGACATGGAAAAAGAGCGCTTTGTTGAGACCGGCAGGAATT
>Ga0315285_10000578_pt1 | contig 38152 bp, 46 predicted proteins | sample YL17G09_36_MG_FD_203698 | JGI IMG/M metagenome (GOLD analysis project Ga0315285, IMG submission 203698) | Sediment microbial communities from Yellowstone Lake, YNP, Wyoming, USA - YL17G09_36 | ecosystem: Environmental > Aquatic > Freshwater > Lake > Sediment | place: USA: Wyoming | collected...
ATCTCCGGCACTTCCATTTCGAAGAGTTTGATCAAAAACCTTGGATGAGTTCTCGAAAGGAAAATCTGTGGTCCTTTCGAATTTTTTTGTACATCAAGAATATAGGCTCGAATACGTTCTCCCTGCCGGTAAACCTCCCCTGGGATTTGTTCCTTCGAAAGGAGAACGGCCTCTGCCCTCCCGATATTGATATAGAGACTCCCTTTCTCCATCCGTTGAACGACTCCACTGACCAGATCTCCCTTTCTGTCCTTAAATTCATTATAGACATTCTCCCGCTCGGCGTCTCGAACTTTTTGAATGATCACCTGTTTTGCCGTTTGAGCGCCGATGCGACCGAAATCGGTATCCAGTTTAACCCCCAGACTGTCTCCGATCTGAGCCTCATTGTCTAGTGCTCGTGCCTCTTTAAGGGAAATTTCAGTCGATGGATTCACCACCTCTTCCACGACCTGCTTGAATTGAAACAATTCGATTTCGCCAGCCTCTTCATTATAGCGGACTTCAATCTCACCCTGATGTCCGTACTTCTTTCTTGAGGCGGTGAGCACAGCTTGTTCTAATGCTTCGATGATCACCTTCCGGTCGATCCCTTTGTCCTTTCCTACCTGGTCAATCACATAATTGAGATTGGATGGCATAATCGATCTCTCCCCCTCTAAAAGGAAGCTCTGCGCCCATCCCGCCAAGGCTGAACAGGGCTTCCGGGAAATGGAATATCATTTGATAGGATTCCCCTTCCAGAGCATATTCCAGTCAACCCTTCGACTCCCTGACCTAAAGGTCGAACCGCTCAGGGTTGACCCTGAGCAGCGCTTCTTTACCCCGGCTTCAATGGCGAGGCTTGACGCCGCCGAATGGGTCAATTTCCAAATTGGCCTTTGCCACATTGGATAGAGAAATTTGAAAAATCCCTCCGTCCATTTCTATTTCAATACGATCTTCGGAAATACCCAGAAGTTTCCCATTAAATTGCCGTCGATTCTCAATGGGATCAACGGTCTTTACCTTGATCATCTGGTTGCGATATTTCATAAAGTCTTTTTCTTTTTTTAAAGGACGGGAAAGACCTGGGGATGAGATCTCTAATGTGTAAGGAGTCGAAATAAAATCCTCTACATCCAAACTCCTTCCGACCTCCTGGCTAATACGGGTGCAGTCGTCAAGGGTGGCCCCACCTACCTTATCAATATAGAGGCGAAGGACCCATCCTTTTGATTCCCTTCGATATTCAATCTCTACCAATTCCATTCCTTCATTCGAAAGAATGGGGTCCGCTATCGCACGTACATGATCCACAATTTCCTTTGACATCGTCTCGTTCAGTCTTTGCAAACCGGCGTTTTAAAAAAAAAGCGGGCAAGCAGCCCGCTTTTTCAGCAGACCTATTAATTACAAGGATATATACTACATTTCATTTAGAAATGCAAGGAAAATTTTTATTTTTATTGAAGGGATCATCTTCCCCTCCCCCTCCTTTTTGAATTTCATCGGCAATGTGGAGAAATGCATGGAACGATCCATTCTCACCATGGGTGAAAACTCTTAGAAATAGGGTGGGGGGGTTAACCCTCTTTCTTAAGAAAAGAAGGTTGTTCTAACCCAGGGCCACGAAGAGACTCAATCTCTCGCTCCAACCTCTCAATCATTTTTTTATTTTGGCGAAGGGTCCTTTTGAGTTGAAATCGACTATAAAGGTCACCGACCCCCCCAATCAGAACCCCCAAAAAAACGGAGCAGAGAATGACCAAGAAGAGAGGAACTTTGCCCACCTCAAACCATTGGTAATTTTGGATGGTATAGCGAATGCTGACCTCATCTCTGTTCTGTGTTGAAAAATGGATGGCAAAGAAAAATGCCATCATCCAAAGAAGTGTCTTCATCCATTTCATTTTTTTCGCCCTCCTCTTTGACCCCTCTCTTTCCGAAAGAGACCCTTAAAGGCAGAGTGAAGTTGCTGATAAGTTTTTTCCAAATATTCTGGAATAATTTTTGTCTCACTCAGCACCGGCATAAAATTAGTGTCCCCTGTCCATCGAGGAACGATGTGAAAGTGAATGTGTTCTTCTCCTGCCCCCCCTACCTTTCCAATATTCATTCCGATATTGAATCCATTGGGATGAAGACATTCCTTTAATATCTGGGTTGAGGCTTTCAATAAATAAGAAAGTTCTTGAAATTCTTCGCTACCCAATTGATCTAAATCGATGCAGTGACGCTTTGGTACGACCATAAGATGCCCGTTATTGTATGGGAATTTGTTCATTATCACAAATGCATAATCACTCTGAAAGAGGATAAGATTTTCTTCGTCTTTCTTCTCCATCGGTTTCTTGCAAAAGATACACACCTTTTTCTTCTTCTCCAAAATATAATCCATCCTCCATGGAGCCCAAAGATATCTCATAATTTATCCATTATTAAAAATTAAGAGGTCAACTCCAGATTAAGATAGAGATAGTCCTTCCATGGATCTGGGGGCTCTTCGATCCCAAGGCTCATTGTCAACAGAGGTATCCAAATTGGGACTTTGGGTATTCGTATCAAGGACATCCCTGCTTCTTCAGGTGTTCTTCCTCCCTTTTTAAGATTGCAGGCCGTGCAGCATGTCACAACATTCGTCCAGTCAGTCTGTCCACCTTTGGAACGGGGAATCACATGATCGTACGTCAATTCCTTGGGTTCAAAAGGGGTCCCACAATATTGACATTTTCCTTTATCCCGAACGTAGAGGTTCTGACGGGAAAATTTAACAATAGGGACTCTCCTTTTAATGAAATGGTTTAGTCGAATTACGGCTGGGAGACGTAAGGCAAAGCTGACCCCTCGAATAATACGCTCGTATTCTTCGATCACCTCTACTTTTCCGACCATTACCATAATGACTGCCTTTTTCCAAGTAACGACCTTTAATGGTTCAAAAGTTGAATTGAGAAGTAATGTCCACTGCATATTTTGATGGAAAATCAAGAATTCCCTTTGTATTTTAAGGATGTATAGCGATTTTTAAACAAATTGTCAAGTATTTTTTTAATTTCAAGGTTGCTTCTAAGTTGGAGAGAACTGCTATTTCCCTCATAAAGGTTATGCATACAGTAACAAAGACCCTTGAAGAAAGATTTAAGGTAAAATGTTCAAAACCAAATATGACAATTTTGTGCCCTGATAACAATCTATGTCACTCTCTGAGATTAGGTACAAAAATTATTTTTCAGTATAGAAAATATTTATCATTAAATTTCAATAAGTTATTCATATTCAATCCGAATTTATTGAGTTTGGCAAAAAAATTGCTAACCTTTTATCATGATTCAGTCTTAAAAATATATGAGCCCAATCCATTAATTTCCAAGATCATAATTTATGGAATGGATAACAATATGATGAAGTGGAAAAAAGAGGGGGTATTGGCAAATTTATATTTAATGAAAATCCATCTCCTTATCATCAAACGATTCATTGCCAAGGGAATCTCTTTTTGGATAATGAAGTTCTTTCATTAGATATTATTATCCAGTACTCATTGAGCTTCCCTCTTTATAAAAAGGTTGACAATACATTTTAATTCCAATAAATTTTAATTGAAGTTCATCATAAAGGAGGATTTATTATGAAAAGATTAAAAAGGGTATTCTTAATTTCTGTGGTCATTTCATTGGTCATTGTGAATCTTTATACGGCGGGATGGACTGAGGAAAAATGGAACAAGGATGATCCCACAACAGATGAATTGAATATTATAGATTTATTAATCGCTAGACCAATAGGAATTGCAGCCGGAATCATCGGGACAGGCGTCTTCATCCTCTCACTGCCTTTTACTATTCCCACAGGGAGTGTAGATGAGGCGGCTCAAATGTTTGTCGTTAAGCCATTTAATTTTTCTTTTGTGCGTAAATTCCCAGATGATAATATGTAAAAGATAGCCAAACTTTTTTGAAATTTTTAGTGGCATATTTCAAATGTCAAAATCCAAATGTCAAATGAATGCCAAAATGACCTAATGGCAAAACTTTTTCTTTTTCGTTAGATTTTAAAATATGAGCTTTAGATTTCATTTGCCATGAACCATGTAAGGTTCATGATTAGTCCTGAACTCTACGTAGTTCAGGAAACTTTGAGCTTTGACATTTGACATTGGTTTGTTCCATCTATTCCCTATCGTCTTAACACCTCACCAGATCTCCTTCACCTTTTGCTCTTCCTTCAATTTTCGATGACAAAAGGGACAGGGTTTCCCTTCTTGAATCAACACTTCTTTCATCATTTCGATCAATTCGCTATCCTCTAAAATCTGTTTCACAATATGGGGGTGGGGTTTTCGATCATATTTACGATAAGGGAAGCTACTTTTTCCACTCATTACACTACTCCTTTGAAACGAATTATAAGGCTTCTCTTTTTTTTTGACAAGAGAATGTTAGGATCCAACCTTTTGGGGATTTCAGAAGTAGGAGGGGTGGTGAAAGTTATTCTGAAAGACTCCTTAAAAAATTCTTTAGCTTGTTCACGTCATCTGGGGAGATATCGATAAACCTCACTCCGAACCGATAATCCCCCCAGCCATTCTCCAAATGAATATCCTCCCAAGCCACCTCAGTCAGTATTTCGATGACGTTCAAATCAGAACCGAAAGAAAAAAAGAGTTTCATCTTCAGATGTTGACCGATCTTTATCTGCTCTGGAAGGTAAACCAATAACCCTCCTTCGCTGGCATTCATCAGCCGGCCAGTATGACTGATGGAAGAATCGGTTTGATAATATTCTATCGGTAAATCGACTCCAAATCTGGGATGTTTTCTTCTTTCAAGATTGACGATCCCGACACGAGGTTTCATTCTTTTTTCTTCCGTTTTCACTTCCCCTTTTCATCCACCTTGACCCCCCTATCCCTCCCTAAGCAGGACGGGGCACATTTCGGTCAACCGTTAAGAAGTTGTTTTAATTTCAAATGGTCTTTCTCAGATATCTGAATAAATTTTAAACCCTTCTTCTTGATTCATCCTTTGCATATTAGCGCTTTTGTATGTCCATTCTCCCCTTTTTTAATAAAATTTTTAAAAAAAATCAATATTTTTTATTTGTTTCGTGGAATCCCGATTTTTCCATCCGGAGTAGGTAGGCGTAGCCACTCAGTAAACCCCGTTAGAAAGGGCGGGACCCGTTAGAAATAAGCCTCCCTGAGCGGATGCCGCTACCCCCTCGGGGGGAGTGGATTTCTAATGGGGTTTATAAAATTTCTAACGGGTCGGGGCTTTGAACCCCACCCTTCACCCCATAAGTATAAGGATTCCGGGCCTTTGCAGCCGATCGGAAAACCAAGGGGCGTGCAAAAACAAGGATTAATCCATACGTTACTCTACGGGGTAAATAAGAAATGAACATTTTTTTCTCCATCCCCGCTATAAATGGCGAGGCTTTCTAACGGGGTAAAGAGCGTATTGTGAAGGATATTTATTTCTGGAAAAACCTCTCTTTTGGATAAGGAATTTCGCTTTCAAAATTAGATATCTTGAGACAATGGAACATCAAGGGGGGATAAGGGGATGGGATTAAGAGTTTTTAATTTCCAATCTCCTTTAATAAAGTCAACAATCTCTTATAGTCTTTTTCATCGATATACTGGAACTCCAATCCATATCTATGCTCCCTTGGGCTTCCCCTGTTGGCAAGATCACTCCAAACCACTTTTGCAATTGTTTCGATCCTACCTAATTCTAAACCCTTCAAATAAAAGATTTCAATTTTCAATGCAGCCCCAATCTTCATTCTTTCCGGTAGATAGACAAGGATCCCTCCTCCACTTGCATTCGCCACAATTCCCCCAAATAATTCTTTACCATCCACACGAGAATAGCTTAAAGGCAGTTCAACACTAAATCGGGGATGTTTTCTCCTCTCAACAGCGAGAATACCCATTTTAGATTGGAGAGTAGATCGACTATTTTCTCTTAATTTATTCATATAAGATAACTATTTAATTTTATGTAATTTTTAATGTTTATTTTTAAAATTATGACCAAATTTTTATATTATTTGACAGGATTTTAACAAGAATTTTGAAGCAAAAATAATACCAATTTGATTTTTTCTCTGATTTTTTTCGAAAATATTCAAATTATTAACAAAGTGGCATGAGTTAACGAAATTGAAGGAGAAAGAATGTTACTTTAAATAAGGAAAAGTTATCAATTTAGGGGATGACTTTTGTTAGGTAGATACTTTTTTTAAATTCTATGAAATCTTTTCACTGTTTTATCCATTCTGGTTTTGCTTTAAAGATTTCTGCTTCTTCGGGAATCTTTTTTTCCAACATATGCTTAGCTTCTTCAATTTGAGTCTTATACTTATCAATCTCGTTCTTTATCTGGTCCCTTTCCTTTCGAAGGTTTATTCTTTCAGCCGAACTTTTCGATTCATTAAACTTCTCAGTCAATTCATTATATTTAAATCTCAGATTATTTACTCTTTCCTGAGCATCCTTCAATTTCTTACTCCATTCCTCTACTCGACCCTTCCAATACTCCTCACCCTTCCCAATTCGATCCCGATAGGTATCCTCCCGTGGTCGGGTCTTTTCGACTTTTTTCTTAGGTGAGGACTCACCCTCTATTTTTGTCTCAATTTTCTCTTCCGATGTTCCCAACCTTTCAATCTGAGGTCGATATTTTTCTGGAATTTGTGTGAAATCATCAGTAAAGTGAACTCCCCCTTTTTCATCGACCCATTTGTAAACCTCTGCGAAAGAAAATTCTGTTGAGAATAGAAATAATAAAATCAAAAAGATTCTTTTCATCACTTTAATTTTTTAGCAAATCCTATGCCAAAAGCAAATATATTTATTGATTTTTTAATTTTTTTGTATTATATTTAAATTGGTCAGTACATCAATCCATATCACCTCCTTGTTTCACCCCCATTTGGTGTACTGATTGGGATCAGTTATGACCCTCCTCTAACTGATCCCTTTAAAATTTATTAATAAAATTAATAAGTTAATTTTGTTTCCCACATTTTTTGTTGAAACCCTGTTAATAACTTAAAATTTTGATCCTCAAACAGTCTATTCTCCAATTTTTTAGCAAAATGCCTAATCTTTAATCAAAATAAATGTTAATATTTTTAATAACTTATTTAAAAATTTCCAACCCCATCCGTTTTTTTAATTCCTCGCACCACTTCTGATGGAAATCCCAATTGTGAAACAAATTCCCGCTGAATTTCTTTAAATCCAATCTCTTCAAGAAATGGCTGTACCAGGACACCCCTGCATCCCGCTAAAAGAGGGGGTTTTAATTTATAAATTTCCTCATAAATCTGGCTACACCATCTTTCCCCTTTTGTCATATTGGCCAGTACAATCCTGCCTCCATCCTTTAATACCCTTTTAAATTCCGAAAGAATGGGCATGAAATCCTCCACAGGTAATATATCGAACATATATTGGTTCATCAAGACATCAAAAGTTCCATATTCGAAAGGGAGATGCCGGCAATCACAGAGATAGAGGGTATAATTTTGTCTTCCTGTTTTTGAAATCCTTTTTCTTGCTCTCTCCAACATCTTCATTGAAATATCAATTCCCTCAACCCACCCACATGGATTCCTCTTTAAAATCTCAACAAAATTGAGACCCGTTCCAAGGGCTACTTCCAGGATTTTCTCTCCATCTTGAATGGCAGCAAGATCCAATGCCCGTTGGCGTGCCTTCGATTCCATCAAAATTCCAAAGAGATCATAGATCGAAGCGATCCGGTTATATTTCCGGACAATCTCATCGTGGGTGAATCGTGCCTCTAAAATCTCTTGGTTCATTGAATAACCTCTATGAAAAATTGAGGATTCAAAGCTCTCTTCCCCATCCTTAGAAGGGAAAAAAATAATTTTGTAATAACTTATAGGATTTAAAGGAGAGGAGTCAAGGGTTTTTTAAAATATTTCTTTATATAGTTTCTTTGAAAAATCCTGAGAATTTTCCAAAGTCCTATTGACCCCTAGGCATCGGATTGAAGTATTCGCTGATCCTTCCGAGAACGATGTGGGGAATATCTTCCTTCCGTTTGACCGCAAAAATATTGATATTTTTCTTCTTCTCTACAGCTTTTTCGAACCTGGCAGCATATGGGTTCTCTCCAATGTGCACTGCTGTAATTCGATTTTGGATCTGTCCAAAAAAGCTAATCAATGCTTCCAGGTTGGTAATTTTCATATCGGTAATGATGAAAAGATCAAGGCTTTTTCTTCCTTGGATCAGCGGGATCAAATCCTCCAAATCCAAGGCCGTCCCACCTCCAAAATATTTACAAAGAACCCGATAAATTTCTTCTCGTTTATTGGTGTAATTCAAGATATCCTTCCCACCCATGGGCGCATCACTAAAATTGTAAATGGCTACTTTTGAATCATTTCGCAGATAGGCATTGGCTGCACAGGCTGCTCCTAGGACTGCATAGGAGAGGTTTTTTCGAGGATTGATCATGCTTCCTGAGGAATCGATAGCGATTAAGCAATCCGGAGTCCCTTCAACCTTTCCCCTCCCTTTCCCCTCCTTCTTTTTCCAAATCTGAGTTAACCCAGGCATGATCTTACCAAAACTAGTCCAAATATCCACATCTTGAAAAGGCGACCCGACTTCCCAAGGGGAATGAGAGTGCGGATGGAGGGAACCTTTCTTTTCTAAAGGCAACTTCTTCAGAGGGATGGAATAACTCTCCGCCAACTTCATATAGAAAAGGATATCGGCATCGATAGGAAGGCCTCGGCCTCGCCCCATCCCTCCCTCCATGCCATAACCTGCCTCTTTCAAATCATCAGAAAAGTCCTCGATGACTTCTCTGAATTCAGACAATGCCATTCTTTTTTTAACGTAATCCCTCAGCCCCTGATCGATCTCTTCATAGGAATAATGGGTCAGATCATGATCCCCTTGGGGATTGGAATTCCCTTTTCCACCCCTGTTTTCCTCTTCCTTTTGTTCTTCAAAGAGAAGGGGTTTGAGAGAACGGGCAAACTTATGAATGCTCTCCGACCACCGTGAACGATCCAAGTAAGGGATTCGAGCAAGCCTCCGGACAACCTCCTCATGCCTCTTCCCGCTTGTCTTAGATAGAGGGATTCCCAAATCGATCCCCCAAATCTTTTGGTAAAGGGAGGCAATCACTTCCTCAACCATCCCTTTTTTCAGATATCGATGTAATTCAGGGATCTCCGTGGACCTCTTCTTAACGCAATGAGTGTCAGCAATCACATCGATGAAGCAATTCGCCACTTGTTTGGCCAAGGCTTTATCGCCCATGACCTTCTTGGCTTCGGTATAGAGCATGAGATGCGTATGAAAATCCCATGGGCAAAAGGTATAGTGAGTAATGCCGTGATCAAGGAGGGCTTCGATCACCTGTTTTTCTGGCATCTTCTCTCTCATTTGGGAAATAAATGTGGAGTTGATCGTCATCTGTTTCTGTTTCATCTCCAACCCCACACCTTCTCGTAGAGTCGAGTCTCCGACGTTCTGTTCAGCATGATCCTGGACGGGGTCAACGATCTCCCCTGCCCTGGGCATAGGGAGCTCTGGGTAGAAGTGCTTTTTCTTCAACCGCGGCCAAATCTCCTCAATGATCGCTTGCAGACTCTGCTCTTCCATCTTTAAATCTTTTAGGTCCATAAGAATTTTTTCATCTCTCGTTTTTAATAATAGATATTAGGATGGTGCGCTTTCCCTGGGTAAACCAGTTTATCCCTCTCGAAGACCTTTCCTTCCACAATATTTCCCAATCCTCTTACCCTTCCCCCAACATATATCTCTCCCCCCATCATCCATTCACCCGTATGGAGGCCGATGTTCTTTCTGACCAAAATTTTTCCACTTCTCATTCCTGCCCCGGTCCAGTTCTTTGCATTTCCTTCAACCACCAACTCGCCTCCTTCGAGGCCGATGCCAGTGAAATCTCCAGTATCTCCCTCAATTACCAATCTTTTTCCTTTTGGAAGTCGAAACCCAACGAGATTGATCTCTGTTTTAAGTTCAGAGAGTTTCAAGGCAATTTCTTCTTCCTTAGCATAGTTGCACAATGCAGAAATATAGATTCCTGCAGGACCAGGAATAAGATATGGGATCTTTTGGGTGTTCTCTAATGCAAAGCAGAAATCCTCAATATCCTCCGCCGAATAATCGACCTCCTTGATATACTTCTCTGCCACTTCGTAAGCCTTGATGATGGTATTATACTGCACCATCCAGACGAGTTCCTTTGCCTCCTCCTCTAAGAGCTTTTCATATCCCCACCGAATACGATCCATAACCTCCTCGGTGGATTGAACGATCTGATCCAGAGGAAGGTCACTCTTTTCCAAGGTGAAGGTCTTAAATTCCTCAAAGGGATTCTTGGTTACCCATCTCATTCTATCCGCCGGGAATGTCGGCCCCTTTTTCTGTAGGAGGGAAGTCTTCATCTTCAAGCTCGCTCCGTTGAGGAGAAGAAGGATGCAATTCTGAGTTCAGGTACGCCGGACATGGATGTCTTTTTTAATCTCCACGTAGAGAGGATGATCTCCCTCCAAGGGTTCCAAGGATTCTCCCCGGAAGATCTTCGATCCAGCAGCCAAGGCATCTTTTAAATATTCACTCTGTTCTCGATATCTCTGAGATACGGCTTTCACCGCTTCCTTTGCAAGGAAGATGGGAAACGGATCATCCCTCTTCGCCCTCTCCTTCTGAGAAAGGATCTCTTCCTTCCATTGAACACGATGGGCCATCGTGTATGGGACAACTGATTTGACATGCTCGATATCAATCTCAGAATCTTCCAATAGCCATGCCAGTCCCTGAGCATATTGTTTGATAGAGATCGGTAGTCGATTCGAGGCACAATTTTTGATCTCATGGCAGAGATATCCTGTATAGTGACACCCCTCCTCACAGTTTTCTACGATCCGTTTCTGTCCATAACGCTCACAAAAAGAAAATTCAGTAAGAAGCATTCGAGTAAAGGCACTGGCATCCAGATCCATATCTAAACTTTCCATCTCAGCCCGAATCTGCTCACGATCCTTTCTTTGAAGGGGTCTCACTCCTGACACCCCAGCCATATATTCCCCAAAGGCATTGCAGATCTCTTCCATTTTTGGGATTTTCTTTAAATAAGGAACTTTGGATTTGAGGACGCGATGCAGTTCCCGTTCATATTTGGGATGCCTTAAGATTTGATCTTTTCGCCTGGTCTTCCCAATCAGAAAAGAGAGGTTCGCCCCGGGATATCTTGATTCCACCATCACATCAAATCGATCCATCAAGGGGGCGATGATCGTGCTGGTCCCTCCATCCTGATAGTTCGAAGTGGCAAAGAGACAGTATTCATCGTTGATGATCATCTCATTGAGGTATTCCCAATTCCCTCGATCCACTCCATCAAGGATCATGCTCTGTTTGGTTTCTGGAAGGCGATTGATCTCATCCACAATCTTCACCGGGATTTGAGAAAAATTGGTCCACACCACATCCTCTTCACCCCGATTCAGTTTCCCCAAATCCGGCCTGCCAATAATCTTCTCTTCTGTCTGTTCTGGGTGTCCTGATACTTCACTTCCCCAAATCACGCCTAACGGAAATTGGTAGATCAACGAACAGACAAACTCTGCAGAGGTCGTCTTCCCCAACCCCGGTTCTCCAACGATCAATTCTTTTCCTTTCTGAAGCCCAGTTAAAAGGCTGAAGAGGATCGCCGAATTAAATCGCTCCCCTTTAATTTCGATATCTGGACGGTTGAAGTAAAGATGGTCGTTAATAAATTGGTAAATCTCCATCACTTGTCTCTGATATCCGTTCTTTTCCACGCCTTACATCCTTTCTATTTATTCCAATTTTATCTCAGCGATATTCTAAGAACTTAATAATTATAATAACATGGACTCTATTTTAAGACAAGGTTTAAACATTCGTTTCAAAGGCCTCCAAGTATCCCTCTGAGGCGAGGGCCCGCCGAGCAGCCCGGTTAAGTTCTCGATCGTAACGATGGGTAGAAGAGCCTTACACTTTCTCAAAGTTTAGCTCCAGTTCCAATAAAGAATACCGAGTAATCCAATCATTATATTTAAAAATCCTAATGCAGAGCGATTAAGTAAAAAGTGTATGTCTTACACTCCGCCTCTAACCAGCATTGATAATGCGAGAGCGAAGGTCTGCGTTACCAACGCTCATGCGTATGCCTTATAAATGTTTATTAGGTGCCCGTTGCTTTTAATAAAAGTTTAGCAGGTAAGGTTTTAATTGGATGCCCGCAATTTTTCTCTTTCTTTTTTAAATCTTCACATATAGCATGTAAATCAAAATTGAACTTCTCCGCATGCTTGCGGCGGGCTTCCCTTACTTCCTCAACAATGGAATCTTTCATCGCTATTCTCCTATCAATTCTTCAGGGGAACATATTAATGGACATTGATAACCCTGTTTTTCGATTACGGATGCTATTTTAGATTTCATCCGTGCATTGTTTATATGGGCAAAATTCCATGTCAAAAGATAATCCATTCCATTGACTGTTGCAATGGATATATGAAGCGCATCTTCAGGGTTTTTGGCTGGGATTGGTCCTTCCAGGATTAACATGGAAGCTAATCTCTCAGCATCAGCGGTAATAGATAAAACGGGAATGCTTGAAATTGCTTTAAGTCGTTTTTGGACTGCCCTAGAATCACCTTGTTCTGACTCTTGCAAGACTAATGCTGAGATATAGGTATCAAAAACGTCTAATATTTGAGACCATTTTTTACGAGTGATTTCTTGCCGTCCTGCAATTATTATGTCAGTATTGCGTTTTGATGTAAAATAACTGACTACGCTTGTTTCAATATAGACTTTTTCTTTCATATTATTCTACACTTGGATTTTACCAGAACTCTACGTTGCAGGTTTCCATACCACAAGGTCGGTGACACGATCAAAATCAGGGTCGTTGGTAGCAATTACAAAGATTTCGCTCTGATCTGGAAGGTCTAGTAGCATGGTAGTGCCTACTCGTTATAAAGGTACTCATCACTTACCGCCACCTCTCGGACTACATCGGGATCCGCTTGGATAATGGCCTTTGTAGAGGCCACGAGACTTTCGGTCGTTTCAATTGTTATCTTGATTTTTTGGGATTCCGAAAGAGATAGTCTCTCCAACGGTTTGATAACCCCATTCTCGTAAATGGCATCAATAGTCTTTTGCATGACTGGGCTCCTTTTATTCACAATTTTAGGATGACGATCCATAAAAGTCAAACGATATACTTACATCCACTTCAGGCAATTGAGGTAAACTTCTTCACACCACAGAGTCGCGTCTTGTCAATCCAAGGCTGGAATTGATCTCAAACCTGTAAAGCTTAGAATTACCTTTTCCAAAAATCGAAACCTGCCTAAATCCTCTGCCTCTTCTTTCCATTTCAAAAAAGAGAAGCGTAAAACTAGCCTGTCCCCTTTTTCTTCTTTCATTCCCAACTGGTAACAAAAAGGGCCTGTCCTGAAATGCGAGACAGGCCCATCACATCCTTCAACTTGATTATGTTCGGGTAAAAGTCTTTATTTCGGCTTCCGTCTGTCTTTTATTTCCTCTACGATCTTTTTAATATCTAACTCTTTTAGCCACTGGGCTCTTTCCTTGGTATAGTCCCCCACCCCGGTCTCGAATTGTTGAGTAAAACGGACCATTCCTACAGGTCCCAGAGCTTTAAATAAAGCCTCTAAACCTAATTTCCTTATATCGTTAAGGCTTAATGTTTGAATGTTCATTTTTCAATCTCCTCCATTAACCACTTCACAGGATTTTCTAATCTTACTTTCAGAACCTCTTTTTTCTGTAAGGCCTTTTTTAACAAGTCATCATCTGTTGTTAAAAAAACGTCCGCTCCCCCTTTTTCCGCACAAGCGATATGAAAGGCATCAAATGGTTTAAAGTTTAATTCTGCGAGTTCCATTGCTCGCCTCTCTATGTCCTCATCAACCGTGACATAAGACTTTAAGGTTGAGGATAAAAAACTCACCTTTTGTTTTCTTTCATCATCAGGTATTTTAGAGATTTCGATATCAACCACTTCACTGCTTATCAAAATCCAGTTTTCAGTTTGAGCGTGACCAAGAATCGTAAGTACCGCCTCGGATTCGAGACGCACTCTGTCTTGAGTGATATCATCAAACGGTCTATTTAAACAACAAACATCCAAATAAATTTTCATAAAGAATTTTAATTATTATATCATATTTTGATAATTTTGCCTACCAATTTAAAAATCGCTACTTCTTTTTATAAAATCCCATCTTGTTAGAACAAGGTCGGGATTAGTCTCAGACCTGCAAAATTCTTTTTTCACCTCGCCAGCGTTCCTCTCTTTCATCCCCAATTGGTAACAAAAAGGGCCTGTCCGTAAATGGGGACAGACCAAATAATGACAAATGAAGATGTGTCACTTCTTTCAGCCTCGGTTTGATGAGGGGAAGCTGGAGATAGAACCAACGCTACTACGCCAGATCTCTACTCTATCCATTTAAAAAGAAAATACTTTATTACGATTGTCTGACACCATTGCTTCTTAAAAGATAAAAATAAAACAAGAATGGCTCCGATTACCTTTATTAAAACCCTCCCGATTTACGAAAATGCTGCAGAATGCCCCTCCGTTCACGGGGACGGAGACCTTCACTGGAAAAGTAGTAACCCCACATCCTTTTACTTCAACTGCCAAGTTGTTTTAGAATCTACGTTATCTGAATTTCTCTGAATCGAATCCTGCCTAAACCCTCTACCTCTTCTTTCCATTTCAAAACAGAGAGGCACAAAAATAGCCTGGCCCTATTTTTGTCTTATTTTTGTTTATCTACAATTGCTTTATATTAAAGAAATAATCCAATCTTTTCCCATCGGGTGTCAATTCAATCTCTGTCCGCAGTTTGTGCAGAAGGAGGCGGATGGAGAATTCTCTTTCCCGCATTGACCGCAGAAGATGCCTTTTGAGATAACTTTGCCTTTAGGAATTATCGCTCTAACTACCTTTCTTGTTATTACAGCCATGCAGAAAAACAGGAAGATACCTGACAATGCCAATACCGTTAAAATAATGATTCTTACCATGCCTAATGATACGAATGAGATTCTTGGAATTAATGTCCACTTTGCAGATGATCCACTGTCAGCAATCTTTTTCATCTCAGAGCCGTCATCATTAACAACCCAAATCTCGGTTTGTGGCACGTTTTTTCTAAGTCGTAAATCGTATCGTTCGCTGAATGTTGTAAAAATAATCCTCCTATTACCACCATGCCAAGCCATTCCCGTTGGCTCAAAAGACGAAATCTGTCGCCTCCCTTTTCCCATACTATCCGCTATCCATAAACCATCCGCATTTTTTGATCCTCTTACGGCAAAAGCAATCTTCTTACAATCGGAAGAAAACTTAACCGCATCATCAATTACGTGCTTTGACAAAAACCGACCTTTTCTTGTTTCAAAATCGTAAAGCCAAAGATTGGTATCATAGGTATCCTCTAATTTTGAAAGTAAAATTTTCGTACTGCATATGTCTTTAGCGTATGGTTGAGCCTCATATGGGGGTGCCATAACATGGTGATCATCTAAGTTTACTATATATGTGACAATTGCATTCGAATAGCTTCTTGAAAAGGCCACTTTCTTTGCATCAGGTGACCACATTAGATTCCTTTCACGAACCCATCTCTTGTCATCAATAAACTCACCCGTTCCGAGTCTCCCAGATACTCTTGCAATTAATTCTTTCTCCTTTCTCCTGATTTCATCGGGTATGGCTACGAAACTGACAACCTCTTCCTGTTTGCCGCTGGCCAAATTAATAAGCCATATGCCTTCTCCTTCTCCATAATAGTCTTTGCCACCCAATCTGAATTTTTGAAAGATTACCTTGGTGCCATCAGGGGATATTTCCGGCATCATGTTCTTATCATCATTCGTTAATTTTGTGCTCTCTTCAATTTTTGGTAATACCACATAATAAATGTTCAGATCGGTTAATTTTTTATCACGGTGAGAGGGGTCAAACCGATCAAAAACTATTTTCCCGTCTCTTGAAACACTCCAATGGCCCACTCCTTCTTTTGTCAACTGTCTCTGATTCTTTCCATCACTATCCATAACCCACAAATTTCTATCACGGAGAAAGATTATTGCTTCACGATAGAATGGAGAATAAAAGACCTTATTGAATGATTCCTTTAAGGATGCAAAGTTAGGCATAGTAAGGGCAGAGGATTTAACAGATAGTTCTTTCCCTTTCTGTAATCCGGGCAAGCTCCATTTAACCTCATTTGAAGAGAGTTTTGTCTCATTTGTTTCATTAATGCTCCCCGGAACTCTTATGGTAAACTCATAGGGGAATGGCATATCACTACTTTTAAGCTGTTTTATACGGATAAGATAAAATTTCTTTAGAAAGCCAGCTCTTTCAGTACTGAATGAATAGCCTGCCTCATCATCGTTTAACTCTGATATGCTCTTGAATTTCTTCCCAAAGGCAATAACCTGCTTCCCTTCTTTTTCTCTTTCCTCCACGATATTCCAGCCTCTTGGCGCTTCAGACTTGAGCCTCGGCATTATCTGAGGAGCCCATTCCTTCTGGATAGCAATCTCAAGTCTCGCATCGCCGGAGCCGTCTTTATTGATGTTTATACTCTGCTTTACCTCAATGCAGGAGGAAAGAAGAAAGGATAAACAAAATATTGCTATGTATTTAAATCTACCTTTAAAAATTGAACATTTCATCATCTTTCCCCCTCTATGCAAGACAAAACATAGTTAACCCTTCCGTTAAAAGTTTTATTAAAGGCAGATATTCTACATTCAAGCCAACTTAGTTCCGCATTTCGTGCAAAACTTTGTGTCTTCTTTTACAGGTGCTCCACATGAAGGACATACCTTGCCTTCTGATGAAATCTCTGGTGTTAGGGTAGAACCACAGCTACTACAGAACTTATCACCCGACTTGTTAGCCACTCCGCATTTTGGGCACAGGACAGCGTCAGCCCCATATCTCATTTTTAATGCTTCAGTCTCTACCCTCTTTATTGCTTCTTCAAGCTCCGTGATCTTTCTAAAAAGAGATTTTATCTCTTCACAATCTACTTTTATCTCTTCTTCTTTCAATGCTCCCCTGTTAATCATCTCAAAGACGTTCTTGCCCAAAAGATTAAACCTGTCCTGAATAGATGCTTTTATATCCTTAATCTCTCCCTTGAGTTTTGTTACCTCTATAATTTCTTTCCCCTTAGAGCTTATCGTCTTAATGCCCTTATCGATACTGCCTGTTATCTTCTCAAAGAAATCTGTCATTTCATCACCCCTTTCATTTCAAAGAATGTCCACACTCACTACAAAAGGCTGTCCCAAGCTCAACCTTTGCACCACATTGGCTGCAGAAATTGGTGGCAGTGCCCCGCCTTTCGATGGGGAGTAAAGATAATCTCTTACTCTGCATTGCGGAATAGATATTAACCCCTATGGCTAAAAGAAAGAGAAGCAATGTTAAATAAAATCCCGCCATGTAATCTAATTGAAGCAACCCCTGACCTTGTTTAAATATTTCATTATCGAGCTTGGACTTGAGCAAAAGCAGCATAATTATTCCAACACCCCCTATAACAGCTGTGCCAGAACTTCCTGTTTTACCCTTCAGGAAACCCACGCCAAGACCTGCGATAGTCGCTAAAAGAGCAAGGATTGCAAATGGCTCGCTTTTTATCTTCCTTTCCTTCTTAGGCCCAAACATTACTGGCTCCTCAATAGTTGTGCCTGTGACTAATTGAAAACCGCTAAAGCTCGCAACTCTCTGCCCTTGGCAAGAAACATTAACCCAGGGAAGCAGAAAGCATATTAACGCAATTCCAAAAATTGCCGGCGAAATCTTTCTGGCCATTTCTGCCCCTCAGTATAATCCTTACTAAATTTTCACTCTTATTAAGGGTCAAGACCTGTCGTTTCCCGACTCTTTCCAATGGAAATTTCACATTTCATGCGCCACTCTTGATTCTTATTAATGCGTAGGTTTCAGATTATTTTTGGATGAACCCTCAACAAACTTAATTGCATTTTGGACGACCTTTTCAGATCCTTTTTCAGCCATCTCCTTGACATCCCCTAAATCATTTATTACTAACTAGGCAAATAGGCAATTCTTGGGGCAGGTTTCCCCCCTGCAAGATATGTAGCTTTAAAAATAAAGCAGCTTTGAACTCAAAACATTGGGACAGCCTCCCGTCCCCTTTTCCTTATCCTCCCACAATATATTCATCCTCCAGACTAATGGGACTTTATGATTTCTTGATAACAGGATGTATTGCGGATATTATCAAAGTCCTTGTCTTTTTGTAAAATTTCCCAGTAATTGTACCCTTTTTCAATAGCCTTTTTAAGCCAATCACATGCCATGGCGGCATTGTTTTGAATAGAGTAGGAACGAGCAATATTTAAATAAGCCAATACCAATTTAGAATTGATCTGGATTGCTCTTTGAAGATCCTTAATTGCCTGCTGGTAATTGTTCTGTTTAAAATTTGTGTTCCCCCTATTATAGTACTCATCTGTATCCTTCCCCGAGGCATTCACTTTAACTCTCCGGAATCTTTCAGTTTCATCGGGGCTAGCAAGCGGAGTCAATACCAATTCATCATCAGACACAGCAAATCTAAGGATGGGGCGAGGGCCACCCCCTGAAAAAATGGCCAATAACATTCCCATCTCGCCTAGATCGAATTCTACTCTTTCTTTGTCAATGATTCGATACCTTGCACCTTGATTATTAATAATTAATATGCCATCTTTAACAAACTCTATCATTATGCCCTCTTCGCTTTTCCATTTTCCGATTAGCATAGTCTCAGGTGAAGCGCTGAAAGAGGTTTTAATAAAAATAAAAGATAAAAATAAAGTAAAAATGGCACCAGTTACTTTCATAAAACCCCTCCTTCTTTGCCTGCAATGATCAGATAACAAAGAAATAATTCCACAAGCTTTAGCATAACTTGGAGCTTCTTATGATTTTGTAAATATTTCTTGAATTTCTTACCTTCTCTTTTGGTTTTTATTCTGAAAGTTTATAGATACCATTCTCCCCTTCTGCAAGAATCAAAGAAGGAGAGGCGAGGATTTTCCTTACAGCAGTGTCTAAAAGCCCCTGATTTATTAATTGCCAGGTATCTCCACGGTCGGGGCTTTTGTAAACTCCATTATTTGTTGCAATGTAAATGATTTTTGGGTTTAAAGAATCAATAATAACATTTTTAAAGGAAAAACCAACTTCATCCAAAACTTTTTGGGGGTAAACAATAACTGTATTTTGAGGAGCCATCATTATAATTCCCCCTTTTAATGCGGTATCTAATGTAACCCCCTTGCAGTTTTTTTGCCCCTTACATTGTTGAGCCGAATAATTGTCAAATGCGGTAATTAGTGTTTTTAAATAATTCATTGGCGATTTTGATCCCCAAGTTTTCCCTCCATCGTCTGAACGATATATTCCACCGTCTTTTGTAGTAATGTAGACAGTGTTTGAATTGGAAGGATCAATAACGATTGATGTGGGTGATGAAACTAATAAGTTCGCAATATGGTGTCTCTCTTTGGGGTTTAGCCATTTAGATGAAGACCATATAGTTTCTATCGATTTATATAGATTTTGGCTTATATCTGACCATGTATTTCCACCGTCTATTGTTTTAAGAAGGCTAAATGCACGGGATGGCGCTGGGTTACCTATCCCTTTTATGCTATGCGTAGTCACCATAAATAAAATATTTTGGTTTACTGGATCAGCTAAAAGTAACACGATGTGGTGATAGTAGCTTCCCTGTTCCATCTGTAGCCCCTTTAGCCAATCATTCTTAATCCAGCTAAATCCAGCATCCTCGGATTTCAAAAGGATATCACCATCAGGGAAACTATCAGTCCAAGGATTACTTTCGCGAGTACTGAGATAAAGCACCTTCGGATTTGAAGGTGACACGGCGAGTTGGCGAGGAGAATACGCAGTTTCTATTTTAGTTGGTTTTCCCTCAAGGAGAGTTTTCAGAACATGCCACCGGGCGGACATTCCGCTCTCCTCACGAAGGAGTGTCCATTCTGTTTTGTCTGCAGCTACGAATATTTGTCTAGCATTAGAATTAGAGTAGGCCCAAAGAATATTTCGCGGAAAAGAGTTCCATTCCCATGATAATCCTTGATTACTACTTATCCAATATCCATTTTTCGAACTCACATAAATACCCCCAGATTTTGTATCTATCCATCGCAATTCTCTATCACCTACTTTTGTAGGCAATCCAAAACTACAGATTTCCCAAGTCTTCCCATCATTTATTGTCTTATATAAACCGAAATCAGTAGTCACAAAAATTGCATCGGAAATAACCACTATTTGCCCGATATTCATTTGTGGTGGAGAAGACAATGGAATCCATGTATTACCGCCGTCGGTTGATTTTAGAATTTTGTCCGGCCACTCTCTATCCCCTCCCAAGGTAAACTCTTTCATTCTTATAGCAAAGTAAATTACATTTTTATCCTTAGGATGGAATGACCAATATATAATATTTCCGACTATATGTGCTGTTTCTTTATCCTTTGCTTCTGGAACAAATTTTTCCCAACGGATAAACTCCCAAGTTTTGCCCCCATCAAATGACTTCGAAATGCTTTGCCCTCCACCGCCATGATTGCATGATACTAACATTCTCTGATTGTCAGTTAAATGCAATAACGCATACGCACTGTCGTGAACATTCCCGCCACATTCTTCCTCACCGTAAGGAGTAAGTTTATTAAATCGAATAAGATCAAAGTTTAGTCCTCCATCTTTTGAATAAAGAAGCCTTACACCACCCCTATCTTCAATACTTGCGTACACTTCATCTGGCGAATTTGGGTCCAGAAAAACATTATACGCTGCCCCTGCTATCTTGCCCCAGGTTTTTCCTCCATTAAAGGTCTTATATAATCCTCCTTTTGAGGCTACATATAAAATCTCAGGAGATTTTGGGTTGAGAGCTATACCATAGATCTCATCATTTATGACTCCGGCACTCATATCCTCCCAGTTTAAACCCCCGTCTTTGGATCTCCAAAACCTTACCTGACGCTCTTTCTTATTATAAACTGCCCAATATAGAGTTTTTGAAGAAATTGGGTCGATTTTTATAATACTATGTGTTGATTCGGAATGAGGTTTAAAGACCAAAAGAGGCATCCAAAGCTTCCCACCATTTTCACTCTTAAACAACCCTTTATATGTTGAGGCATAGATCATGTCTGTATTTTGAGGGTCAATTGCAAGGCTGTGGATTTCAGTCCCAACCGGAAAGATGTTAACCCACTTATACTTTCCTTTCTCATCTTTTACTTCTGAATAAGTAACGTTAGCAATGAAAAGAAATAAAATAAAACTAACGGCATATTTAAACAATCTTGAAAAAGTTTGTTTTTTCATGGGTTTACCTCCTCTAATTTAGAGAAGCTGTCTAAGAGCCTTCAAAAGTTTTAGAAATTGAGGCTTCAGGAAATTTCTTCAAAAATCTTATTGATTTTTAGGCCTTTTGAATTGCCTCTTATATCCTTGCCTGCAAAAATGCGCAGATAACGTTCAAGGCCAAAAGAAGTGCATCAGCATTTGGATGTTAATCTTTTGGCCGGTGTTATCTGCCGTTGCGGGCAGGTCTTTTTTAAAAATGAATTTTGAAGGTTTGCCCCTCACCTCATATTTTACTAGCTTAGAATCATAGGGGTATTTGTTCGCCACATAAAACCTTATCTTCTTACCCACCGAGGTTCTATAATCTCATAACTTCGAGAATCTGGCTTACCCATCCTTAATTCAATGGAAGCTGGACAATTAGCAGAAACTGTTAGCGGAACTTGATCTCTCTTTGTTTTCTCAAAGACTATTGCCAGAGGTTTCGATGAACGCGCACTCCGAATAGCTGATACTGGGTCTGTTTCCCAGGGTCCCCAAATTACCTTTATCCTACTGCACTCCTCATAACCAACAGATCCTCCGGCCTTAATGACAACATACATGTTTCCCTTGTAATCCTTCGCAGGGGTAAAGGTCTTCTCCGCAGCTACAACATACGAAAAGCTCACTACAACAAGTAAAATACATAGTGTTAGTTTTTGTATGAGTTTTAGCATTTTGGTCTCCTCCATTTTGCTATTTCTTATTCCTAAACTTAAATAATATCACCCATTCATATATGGCTTGTTATTAGTTTTAATATCTTTTTTCCTTACGGATATTTTCAGCCTGGGTAAGATATTTGCCCCATTCCTCCGCATCTATATGTCTCCATAGCTTATCGCCCATGGCTGTATAAAAATCAGATAAAGCTGCCGAAAGAGCTTGGTCAGTATTGTCTTTCTCCCCTACCGAGGATGATATGGGTAATGCAGTTCCCATCACCCCGATAGTCTGTTCATATTTTATGGGTTCTTTATATTTTGCAATAAATTCATAAGGTTTTTTTACCTCAGGAGCGTCTATCCGCTTAACCCATATCTTTTCGCCTGTAATACTCTCACGCAAGGTAAGGATTATCTCCCCACTCACAATTATTTCACCGCTCTCAACATAGGGGTTAGCTTGGCTTGTAACTGTATGGCTCGTTTTAATATCTATCCTAACCTCCGGTGTGAAGGTATATATGGCACGCTTTTTTTCATCAAAAGTCATCTCATCACGGGTTTTAAATGTTCCGAGAATGCGAATATTCTTTGCCAAAAGTATCTGGTCTAAATCAGCTTGAAAAACTTCTTTAATCCTGTCAACATATTCAATTTGTGCCTTATCCATCCTTCTATATATCCCATAGCCAAAACCCATCATAGAGCCGCCGCCATAGAATCTTTTTTGTTCTTCTATCTGCTCCCGTATTGACCTTCTTACCTGTTCGGTAGAAGCTTCGTAAGCAGGCGCTACGAATGCCAACATATATGGTGTCTCTGCTTTCTTTGTCTCACCTGTTGGGGTTTTTAGTTTAACAGGTGAAAACGGTGCATAGCTGATATCTCTTCTATATTCCCTTACAGTTGGTCCGCAACCCGAGAGAAGCATCCCTGTCAGACAGATAACACCTATAAGTGTAAAACCTGTAAGCCTTACCAGTTTTTTGTTAGTCATGTTGTCCTCCTCCTATGAATTTGTTTCATAAAAATTTATATGCATGGTTTTAGGTGTCCTTTCCTTCCCGTCAAGGGCTTTCGGACAAATAGGGACAGCTTGGCTGTTCTTATTTGTACTCCCTCATCCCAGAAGGAATCCCTCCAACTAAAATGCTTACAAACATTACACTAATCCAGAATAACCTTCTCATATATCACCTCCCCCTAATTTGATTGGTGGGTTTTTAAAACAAACAACCAAGTCTTGTTATTCTTTACTTATTCGGAAAAAAACATTCCATCAGTAACCTCTAAGTGATATTCAAACAAACTTTCCCTTTGCGCGAATGAAACCGTAACCATTCGGGAATAGGGGTATTTCAATGTTAGCGACCTGACCATGAATCATATTGCTTTTCTTGAATCCAGGACTTTCCACTTACTGGATGTCATCAAAAGACTCATTAATACCCAAATGTTTTCCGTTGGGTCAATGGGGGTACTAATAAGTTCGACACCGAATCTGATCCACACATCTGTAATGTTAGGGATTCTCTTTTTCATTTCTCTCAACTCATCTTTAATTCTTGTTATTTAACCTCTGAATAACCTCCAGCACACTCTTACCTAATCAGCAATAAGTCTTACTGAATCTCCAATTCTGAATCCGCTTCCATTCTTAGGTATAGCTTCAGATAGCTTTTGCCTTACATTGGTAATTGATAATTCTCCTATTTTCACCTCTTTGCATCCCAGGATTTCCTTTGTTACAGGATCATTAATCTGATTAATGCATCGGAATGCTTCTAATATGTCTCCTGTTCGAAGTCCTACATCTTGGCCAGCGTTAATGAATATTGATTCTCCGGACACATGAGCAATTAATCCGATCCATGGCAAGCTTACCATTTGCTTATTAATCTTCTTTGCAACATCTTCTGCAGCATTTCGAAGTGCTTCGCTAACCCAGATTTCGAGGTTTTTCTTTCTTACTGCATCCCATGCGTCTTCAATAAAAATAATGCCGCTAACATAACTTTTTCCTGTTCCAGACTCAGCCATCAAAATCCTGGCAGTAGTAACGTCAATGATTCGCACATCAATACCCACTCTGCAAGACGTCATGTTGACAATGAAAGAACCTGCTTGAAATCCTATTTCAGTAATAGCACCAGTAATAATCGCCTGAGCCCCAAGAATCTTCCCTATTTCCACAGCAGTTGCAGGGTCTACCATCCCTGAGAGTTGAAATTTTTGTTCTTGAAATACCCGCTCAATCTCCTTCCGCTCCACCAAATCAAATTGCCCCGTCCTAAAGAGTGAGGTGGAAAGCATTTCAATCAACAACCTGTCCATGTCTTTTACGCCGTATGTCCTCACGTACGTACCAAATCCTACAATAGCAACCCGCTTCTTAGGCCCTTTATAGTTTGAGAGGCGAAGCTCATCTTTAGAATGGGCACAGCCTGTCAGGTAAATACAACAAAGAAAAAGTATCAACTTGAATCTTCTTTGAGTGTGCGTATTTAGTAATTTGATTATATGCATTTATAAGCTGCTTTTACAAAGGGGGTTCAACTGTCTTTTAACGGCTCTGGCATAAAAGAAACCAGAAGGTTTGGACGTTGGTCTTTTGTGCCATGTTAGCCGTCTGTTGCAGGCATTAAAATAGAACAACCCACCCCATTTTCTTTTTTGTCAATTTTTCTTTTTCATTTCAAACAATCTTAAAATATCTTTAAAAAGCAGATTCAAAATTATTGGAATTGTAAATAAAATGTTTAGGTTGTACTTTACTGCCTCCTCCCATTTGCCATGTAAAAAAGCATTTAAGGCACGACTTGTCCCATCAGCAGGACAATACCCAAATATTCTTCCCCAAAGGCAAAGGTTAGGGAGTTCTAAAGAATTAATATCTACAAAGATTAGAACTCCCAGTCCTAAAGAAAAAACAATCAACCTTCCCCAAGGAGAGCCAAGAGATAAACAATTGTATATCAAGATTGGAAGCCTATTTTTTGTAAAGAGGAGTGCCATTTGAATCCTTTAACTTATTTGTGGCAATCATTATTATGTCTATTAATGACCATACACCACAACCACCAAGTGTTACTAGTTTCAATATTCCCAACCCTGTATATCCTAGATAAAATCTATCAACTCCCAGTGAACCGAGGAATATTGAAAGTAAAAGAGCCGTTAGCCAATCTTTGGCATCACCTGAACCAGTTGCTAATCTAACGCCACATTTCGTACATACTTCTGCTGCCTGATTTGTTTCAGCTCCACAATTCTGACAAAACTTCTTCCCACTTTTCGGGGGAACACCACAAGCAACGCACATTACAGCCTGTTCTGCAACTTCCTTTCCACAATTTCTACAAAACATATTCCTTCCTCCTGTATCGGAATTTTATTATGAGCATCAATACAAAGTAAATAGAACCGCACACAATAATGATTTTGTTAAACTAAGCCCCCACCAGCAACTAAGCGAATTATCCCGAACAGTATCGCAATGCCACAACAAATTACGCCCGCGATTGAACCACCCTTCTTCTCTTGTTTTTTTCTTGCAAGAGCTATTATGCTGACAATTAGCCCAACACCTGAGAAGGGAATATTAATCCAATTCAATGAACCTAAACAAGGGAAAAAAGCCACCCCCATACCGATAACTGAAAGTATACCCCAAATAAGAGAAAGTGTTTGCATACGATACCTCCTATGGTTTTTAAGTTTTTCCAAAGGGAAATAAAGCTGTTTTTAAAAGGTACTTTTCCCCGAACTTCAAAAATAACACAAACGTCAGGGCAGCATCATTGGCAACAAAAAGTAAGTAAAGATACGGACTAAATCTGTTTAATTCACTTGCTCTTGTGAAATTACCCTGTGAAAAATAAATAAAGCCTCTTGTCATACCACAGAGAGAACATCCTTTATTGTATTTCACCTTCCATTCACATTGCGGCACTATTTTATCAATTAGGTTTTCAGAGAATACAAAAGGAGCGGTCAATATGAAGAAAATAATTCCGCTAAGAATAATCCACACAACAAAGATTGCCAATTTCAGTGGTTTGTATTCCACTATTAAAAAATAGGGCCGTTCTATTTTAATCTTTTCCTCCTTTCTTCCTGCAATGAACGGCTTACCTCCCTAGCGCTAAAGAACCCTAAAGGGTTTTGACATTAGTCTTTTGCACCATGTTAGCCGTCCGTTGCGGGCATCCTTTAAATAAATTGTCACATTCCCCTTATTTCTTTCCATAAGAACTTAAAAACTTGAACGCAGTTTGAAAATAAGGAAACAAAAATTCCATGGTCTCCTGTGTAACTTTGAGAAGCCACGATTGAAAGCGGTAGTGTGGGTCTAACAGCAAACAGCCAGCGATAACCACAACCGCCAGAAAATCAATGAAGAGCAGAGCTACGCGTCTCTGTCTTGGAGCGGTTTCATCTAATTCTTGACTTGTTTTCCCATAGAGAGAGGCAGGCAAATGAGCCAATGAAGCAAAGAGTCCTGCTACAAAAAGCAAGAGGCCAATGCCGCCCACACCAAATAGGAAAAAGCCGATGGCCTTATAATACCATACGGAAGTTATGCGGATAATCTCATAACCAAAACTCCAGGTGTATAAAGGAGCTAAGAAAAATACGAGAAGCTTTACAAGATTCCATCCAATCTTCACCAAGTTGACCAACATCTGGCGAAAGAATCGATAAATCGTATCAACAGCAACGGACAAAATCTCAACGAGGGAATCGGTATATTTAGAGAGGAGATTTAGAACATAATCCGCTCCTTGACTTAAACTTTTTGGAACTTGCTCAAAGGCAGATCCAATCTTTGTAAGAACTTTATCGAGACGCTTTAAGAAATCCATATTTTATTTTAAATGGGAGGTTCTATTTTTCATATTCTTCCCTGACCGCAATGAGCCATTAGCCAAAATGCGAAAGCCGACCTCCCTATAACTCCACTCGCTTATTTATGAACATTCCCTTCATAGTGCACAAGATGAATTTTTCATTAAAAGGCGCTCGACCGAAGCGTCATTTTGGTCAAAGGGATGCGTGTTTACGAAGTGCTTAAGACACTTGAGTAAGCAAGGCGAACCGCAAACACGCTGTTATGTGAAGTCGGTTTCATTTCATTTCTTCCTCTTTCTGAGCATGCTTGATGCAGCTACCCTCGTATTTTCCTCAATGTCAATAAAGACTTTGATCCCCTCAGATGCTGCAAGTAGGGTGACGAAACCAATAGCACCCCCAATAAGTGATCCAAGCAACAGCAGAATACCGAACGATGCCCTGTATCCTTCAAGATTAGTCAAACCAACGAAAACGCCAATGGCTGCCAAGATTGCGACGAACCAAGCCAATACTCTATAGATTCCAGCAATCACTCGCAATGCAGGATAGCGTAACTGCTCCCTTTGGGCCTCAGTTTCTAATGTTCTCTTCTGTTCCTCAAACACTTGTTGGCCTGATGGTGGAGACCCATCCTTTCCAGTTCCACAGTTCCAGCAACCTTCAAAATCGTCCTCAATTTGTTCACCACATTTTGTACATTTCCACATATGATAATCTCCTTAAAAGGTGATTTCATATAACTGTTTGTTTATAGCACTTACTGCTTTTTTCACGGCATTTCTGAGTGCACTATCTATCATGTCCTCGTTAGTTCTCTTTAATCCCAAAAGATCATCTCTTGTCTTCCCTTGAGCCGTAACTTGCACCGGAATGCCCCAAGCATAACTTCTGCCAGTTTCAGAGACAGCTTCAATTAGTTTACCTGTCTCAGTGCTAATAATTCTAGCATCTATTTTAGACGTGCAATACGCTAATAATCCTATAGCCATATTCATAAATGTAAAGTCTATATAAGTAACTGTACCTGTGACAATAGCCTGAGCTCCGAGAATCCTCCCGATCTCTACAGCAGTAGCAGCATCTACCAAGCCTGAAAGTTGAAACTCCTGTTCTTTGAAAACCTTTTCTATCCTATCTCTTTCCACCAAATCATAATTTCCACTTTTGAAAAGGGCAGTGGAAAACATATCAATTAATTTTTCATCTATATCCTTCACTTTGAATGTATCTGTCTTTACATCGAATCTCACGACAGCTATCCTCATTTTGGGGCCTATTTGCTTGTTGTAATTTGTAGAAGCGCAACTATAAATGCTAAAGATAAAAAGTAAAGATATATTTAAAATGGCAGGAAAGTGGTTTTTATGACCTATTTTTATTTTTTCAATCATTTCCATATAAAAACTCAGTAAGTTTCCTACTAACCTCGTTTACAATATCTTCTTGCATGGTCTTTAATGCCCTTTCTTTAGCTTCGGTTACAGTGAGATGTCCTTCCCTTCCTGAACGATTGATGCTTCCGATAACTCTGTCATTGCTTTTATCAATCAACTTAAAGTTAGCCATCCACCGTACAAACTTAAACATGGGATTATGAATATATGCTTCGTTAAATTCTATTTCCCCTTTCACAATCAAATCTTCAGACTGACCCTTTTTAACAATAAAAAGTCCTTGCTTATTCAAGCCCTCAATAATAGCGGCCTCCACACTACCACCTTTTTCTCCTGTTACCTCTACCCCAATAGAAAAGTCGTTCTTTAGGAAATAAGTGAGTTCATTATACACTCCTGCTAGGTTGAAGGGACTATCTATCCCCTTGCCTAATAGATTGATAACCCTTAAATTAGCATTGCAGGCTTCTCTTTGAATTAGACATTTTGTAGCGCTCTTGAGGTTCTTTATCTTCTGAATTTTATCCGTGCTCTCTCTACTCTTTTTAATCATCTCCTCTATTTGTGAATCAAGAGATCGTATCTGCTCTTTAATAGAATTGCCTGCCTTTTCCCTGTCTATAACTGCCAGAACATAGTAAACCTTCTCTTTACTGTCAAACCAGGTCTCTGCAATAGTAACATTTTCTAAAACCCTCTTAGTTGTTATCTCAATAAACTGTTCGACCTTTATTTCATCTTTGGTCTCATTATGGCCTTTTGATTGGACCTGTGAATATTTTTCATAATCCTTACTGATAGAAGTGATGTTGGCAGAAAATATCTTTGAAATAGCTACATAGGAATTTCTCTCGGCAGTCTCTCTTGTATTCCCATAGCCTACTCCTATAAGATACTGCTTCTCAGGATAAGAAATGCTCTTTCCATCAACCCAATCGGATTTCATCTCCGCAAATGAGTAAGTTGGGGCTATAAGAAGTGTTATTATAGTAAGAAAATAAAACAGTTTGCCTACTTTCATTCCCTCCTCTACCTAAAATTCTCACCTGGTTAATGGGATGTTACGGAGAACGGCTTTAAATTGATATTTTTCACTCTCGCAATCTACAATCATATTCACATATTTTGCTACAGAAGCAACTCCTGTATAAGTCAAAGATACAGCGATAGGCAAGTTTGGCTGCAGATGCAACATTTTGCCAGTAGTATCAAAATCCGCAAACTGTCCACCCTCTGGCGCGTATTGATTTCCTAAATCGTCAATTAAGAAAGACTTCCGATAAGTAGCAAGCGCATGTTGTCGCCATGACGTAAAAATATAAAGTTCTCTTGAGGTCTTAGTGATGTTTGTAACCGCTATGCTGCACATTACTTTTTCTCCAGACCGTCTGCATTCCCTTGCCTCAAAGATAAAATCATTTATCTCTACCTTTGACATCACCTTTGGTTGAGGTGCTTTTTCAACCGTACCAGGTTCGGTTATCCTTACATTAGCCATCAGTTTCACAATAGCATCGCTCTTCTCGAGTTGAGTGCTTGCTACGGCAAGCACATTTGCCCGTTCTGTCCCTAACATTCTTATATTAATGTCAACCTCCTCTCCTAAATCCGTTATTGTTCCAATCACGATTGAATCGGCACCAAGTATCTTTCCAATAGATTGAGCCGTTTTATCATCAATTATCCCGGTAAAACCAAGTTTAATCTCTTTTAAGACAGATTCAAGGCGGGTGCGTTCTATAACTTCAAATTTATCTCGATATTGAAAGAGACTGTTTGTTAATTTATCAGAAAGATATAATCCAAGTTCTGTCATCTCTCCTGTTACGAGGAAGAAGTGCATAACAGCAACTCTTCTCTTATTTTGTTCCAGCATGGTAGAAGATATTTGGTGAGACAACTGCGAGATGACTGTATTAACATCCACCCTTTTAGGCTTTTCCACATAGACCGGTTTTTCTAACACCTTTACCCGAGGTTCTGGTGTAGCACAACCAACTACTAAGAAGAATACTATCACCCAAAGGACCAAAAGGTAATTCCTCATTATCTTCCTCCTCTCTTTAAAATCGACTGTTTCAACTTATTTTCTTTCTAACACTGGAAGATTTCTGATCTTCATACCAATATCTTCAATTTTTTCACTTATCTTCTCAGGAGTTATGAATTCCTCACCTTTTGTTTCTCTTTCAAGCTCTTTAAATGCATCCTTTGATTCTTCTTTAACCCTTTTTATCATTTTCTCCTGAAACTCCAGCGCCTCTTTTGCTATTGCCTCTATCTCTTTTATCCGCTCTTTATACTCTCTCATTGTAATGACACCAGAATTGAACCTTGTACAAAGTTCTTTATATCTCACTATAATTCCCTGCACCATTCTATCCCATATAATGCTGTTTTTCTTTCCCAAGGTAAATTCAGGACCAATGCTGAAGAGCATATTGCCTGCCTTAAAACCAATGGTTATCCCGCCCTTACCTTCATATACACTACAGTCAAGTTCATCTGCCATTACATAGTTTGTCCTTGTTTCGTCAAGATAAATCTTCACATCGGAATATGCAAATACAGGAATCAGAATAAAACAAAATAAGATGCTGCTAAATCCTGTGAGCTTTTTCATTTCCTTATCTTCCCTCTCATCTCTTTCATCAGATCTTCCATCTCTTTCTCCACCTCTTTGAAAAGGGCATCAATGTTATAGGGTCTCTTTGGGGTAAGTATTTTATCTTTCGGGATCACTTGGGGTTCATCAACTTTAGCAGTTTTTTTATCATCCAAAATTTCTGGTACTTGTTTTTCTGTAGGTTTTTTATCTTCTACTTTCGGCTTTACCTCCCCATTCTCTGTTTTGACTACAAGGGCTTCTCCGTGTAAGGGCTTTTTACCATAAGCAATCATCATACCCTGTTTTTCAAGCCACTTTTTAATCACAGATGATTTAATAGCAAAATTAACGCCCGTTATTGGTAAGTTACCAGCGCCCAATCTGGCAATATTAGAATTGATTCCGACCACATAGCCTCTTCTGTCGAGCAGGGGACCACCTGAGTTCCCTCTGTTTACACTTGTATCAGTCTGATAAACATCCTTGCCTTGAATATTCTCATGGTTTTCAATCTCTCCGCTTATCCTCCCATACGTCAGAGTCCAGAGACCACCTTGTTCAGGATGGCCTATAGCAACTACCTCTTCCCCTATCTTAATCCCTTCTGGATCGGCGTGTTCTATAATTTCAGTAACAGAAGGCAGGTTTTCAATTTTTAGAATTGCAAGGTCAAGATTAGTGTCAAAGACTATTATTTTAGCATCATATCCATTAACAAGGTCTTGACTCAAATTTCCTGTTACTTTATCGGGCTTAAGGTATACTCTAATATTTGAATATGGTCTTGACGCGCTTTTGTCAACTATTACATGCGCATTGGTAATAATTACCCCGGAATGTGAAATAATAGACCCCGAACCGATCATACGATTTTTACCTTCTGTTTGAGCAACTATCAACACAACAGTTTTCGATGTTTTCTGATATACCTCTATAGCAGGGAATTGAGCAAATGATGACCTTCCTAAAAAAATTAATATTGCAAAAATTAGAAGAGATTTTTTCATCTTAACCTCATTTTCTTTTTTCCAATTTGTTGATTATTTCTGTAACAGAACGGCTTATCTCTTCAGAGTTAGTTCTACCTGATTTTAAACGACCCTGAAGGTCATCTTTATTAAACCTCCTCGGCATACAACAAAGGGCATAGGTTATATTCTTCTTTGGAGATACACCACCTTCAGCATCATACCAGTACCCCATTATTTTAGAATTCTCAATAACTGCGGATGTTGCCCATGATGATACCTGTGTTACTGTTGCCTCGTCAACGCTCCCTCCCTTATCTGACATTATATCCACCATAATAGTATTTATCTCAATGCTTAGATTCCGTGCAAGCTCTTTTCTTGCATTTTCCCCGGCATATTGCTTTGCATCTTCTATATAAAATGTAGGTTCGCTCGTGCCTACAGCGCATATCATATCCTCAATCTTAGGCTCTTTTGTTACCCAATCTGGTGGTATTTTTGTACCCTTAATATTACCAGTTGTCTGGCAACTAAATAAAAATATTAAAGAAAATATTAAAGTCATAATAATTTTCATCTCAATCCTTCTTGTTTTTCCTCTAAACCATGTATTTAATACCTTAGTGATTTATCATTCTAAAATATTCACTAAAAATACCTGTTGCGTTACTCCTCCCTCTGCGTCCCCTACAGTTATCCTGATTTTATGATTGCCGGCGGGGAGCTTTGCATTTTCTATCTTTATCCCTTCCTCGGTTGTATATGGTAAAACCCTTTCTGTTAGATCAACAGTGAAAAGTTTAAGGCACTCAACTTTGAGCCTTGATAAGTCAACTTTCTTGCCATTCTTAGAGAGGAAGAGAATTATAATTCTAATAGGTGATCTGTATTTTTCTTGTGTTTCTGGTTTAACTACTTTAATATCAGGTCCGTCATTCAAAACCTTTCCAATTTCATAGAGGCCAGAAGGAGGTTCTTCGATAGCTCCTTCCTCCTTCGTAATCAGTGTCATTATCTCAATCGCTGCAAAGCTGAAACTGGCAAAAAATAAACTAACTGTTAAAATAAAAAGTATCCTTTTCATGTCAGTCTACTCCCACCATTAATCTCTTTAACTTAGAGCCTCTAACGTGGAGTTTGAGCTAATGTTCTTATTTTCATTCCTTGATTTTTCGTACTCATATTCACGTGCTATTTAGATAAGAATGTTTGCAGTCTTTCCTATTTTTCTCTCTTTCATTAAGGATTTTTCTCCCCTATTCGCTTCTCAATTTCTTCTCCTCTTTTTCAAGCTCCTCATGCAGACGCTCAGCGTTCTTTCTTATGTAGTCTTTCACCTTGGCATCAAGTTCCTTTACCTTTTCAAAATTGTCTTTGAATGCCCCAAGGTCAAGTCTTGCAAGGGCATAGAGTTCACCTGTTGCAGGATGCTGCCAGTGGTCAACAATTTCTACACCAGGGAGTGTCATAGAAGTTACTGTCTTTATTGCCTGCTCCACAAGCTGTTCCTCTGCGGTAACCTTGACATCTCCTGCCATCGTAGATGCCATGTAGTCTTTCATTAGGGATGCTGTGTAAAACTGAAAGATTTTTGCTACATCATTTCTTGCCCTATTATCCGCAGCCGCTCTAAGCAGGGAATAGTTTTTTATCCCAGTTGCAGATGCGACTCCATAAAAGACTTTTCCCCTTTCACCTCCGAATGCACCGCTTCCCTTAAGTACCCATTCCGGAGCTTTCAATTCCTGAATTGGTGTTGTAGCGGTTATTTTCTTTGTGCCAGCGCATCCGGCAATTAAAACCAATCCTAATAATAAGATAAAAGTTAGTCTAGCCATCCTATTCATTTTGATATCCTCCTTTTCTTTTGATTTTTACTCCTACTCTTTATTAGACGGACAGAGTTCTTCTTTTTTAAAATTCAAAATAGTCAGGTGACTTATTTTTCGAAAGGATAACCCCGTTTTTACCCCTGCTTGATAAATAGACTTCTATCCGTTCACCTCCTTTTATGTTCGTTTTTAGGCCCTGTGGTTCTTTATAGAGAACCAAACGAATTCTATTATTCCTTGTTAGTAAAAATATTTTTCCTTGTTGCCCTCTTAGTACCTTTATAACTTCTTTCTCTGTATCTGAGATCTCCTCAATTATACTTAGAAGGCTCTTATGGGATATTTTCATCCCTGGTTTAAGTTCAAAGAATGGATTAAAATTGATGATGAAATTACGCTGTTGTTCGTCAGAAAAATTGGACGTCAAAGGGATATCCTTGGTTTTCCCTTCCATAAAGCGAAAGGCATCCCAGTTGCTTTTAGCTACAGAATCTTCCTCCTTGGCAGTTATTAAGATTTCCTCAGCCTTCGCCGTTAAATCACGGCTACCAATCTTCTGTCCAAGCAAGATGTAACCTACGGCCAAGTTATTCCGAACTTTTCTGTCGTTAGGGGCTAATTTTAATGCTTCTTCTAGTGTTGAAATAGCATCATAATATTTATTCTCAAGGATATAAGCACATCCCAGATTATTTTTTGCCTCTTGATAGAAAGGGTCATACTCTGTCGCTTTCTTCAGATTCTCAATGGCAATTTTTATTGATTTCTTATATTCTATATATTTATCCTCTGTAAACCCACTTCTTGAAATATCGATTGCTTCGGCTCTCGTCTTTATATCAACTCCAAAAGACAGAAGGAAAGGAAATGATTCAGGGGTTCTTGATAATAGGAATTTTTCATACGCCACACGCAGGTATATAGCGCCGATATTTGAATAAACTTCTCTTCCCGGAAAATATGATGCAAATCTGCTAAAAAGGCTAAGGGCATCATCAAAATTGTGAATGTGATAACTTATTACACCTAATTGAAACAGAACTACTCTATCTGCGACTTCTTTTAATCTCATGGATACAGCACTTGTCCTCTTTTTTAATAACAAATGAATATTTTGGGAATACATATAAGAGCTTTCTTTCTCTGCCCATTCAAGAAAGAAGTTTTTATCCTTCGATATGATCTCATCACTTTTATAGCCAGCTAATGCAGCATATATAATGCCGTACTGGTCTGCTTGAATCTCCTTTGTTAGAAGCATATCTGGGTCTTTTGCAAGCTCTTTTATGCTCTGAAATGCCTCCATGCTATTCTTATCATCTTCGGCTGTGCGTAAAAACTTGTAATGCCAGAAATCTCCGTTAAACTGGTGAGCAAGCTCATGACCAATGACGAATGCGAGCCTTGCATCACCTTTTTCAAGACTCCGATTTTTATAACAAAAATCAAGACCATTTTTTGTAAGAATTATTGAACCATCCGCGAGGGATTGAGCCCAGGGCACTCCATCAAAATTGATAATATAGAGATCAGGCTCTATCCCAACTCGTCTGTCAGCAGCAGAAAGAATCCGCTTGAAAACTTCATAGGTTCTGATAGAAAGTGCACTCTCTTTTATTTCGCTGTATTTATTTATCCAGAATTCTTTTTTGTTCCGATCTTCAGCAAAAGAATTTGGACTTGAAAAGATAATTGACGCAACAATAACACATATATTGAACCATAGAGGCACAAATACACGGTACTGCAACTTTCTTATCAGATCTGTTTTAAAAATCATGACTCCTTCTCTTTCACTAACGTCACTTAGCATCTTTCATTTCACAAGGAGAAAATCGCCTGTATATTCAAAATACTTTCCATCCTTAGTTTCTCCTGTAATCAACCAAGTATAAAGTATATCCCTCTTCAGAAGTTCCTTTTTTAAAGAAACCTTCGCATCCTTCTCTATGCTGCTGGAATAAATAGTCTCGGATCTGCTCCTGAGAGAAAATTTATACCTTACTGCATCATCTACAGGTCTCCACTTAAAAACAATGTCTTTTCTTTCATGGAAAATCTTCATGTTCTCTACTTCTTTCGATTCACCCGAGGCCATAAACCCAAAAGCAGAGGGAATCTCAGAATCTCTTTTTATTATCCTTTCTGATGAGGCAATGGTAACAATTTTTTCTTTTGGGGGTATTACATTCCAGATTATCAGTATCAGAATTGCAAGGGCGGCGACGGCATAGCCTGGAAGGGGTGAACGAGGAGTTAATATTCTATGAAGGGAAGAATAGATTTGCTGAAAAAGTGATGCTCCTGCTTCCTTAACAGCATTATCTGTTTTTAAAGCTTGTATAGCCTTATGTTTCCACAACCTAGGAGTCTTTATTATTTCTCCTTCTTCATTAAGGTTCTTGTAATAGATTGCAGCCCTGTCAAAGCAAAAATTACAGGTTTTTATGTGATTGGAGAAAATATTAGCCACTTCGGATGGAGATTCTCCCTTAACCAAAGTTCCAATTTCCCAGTCCTCAGGGCAGGAGGCAGAGGCGTTTTTTCCCTTGAAAGAGCGCTTCAAGGTTTCTTCGATTGATCTTAAGCCCGTATAAATCTCATGGCACCTTTCGCATGTGGCAAGATGTGCCTCAATCTCATCAGTCTCTTTGCCTTTTATTTGATCTTCAAAATACGATATGATTACTTCTAAACTTAAATGTTCCATTTTTTTCACTTATATTCTATTTGACGGACAAAATTCGAGCTTTTAGATTTTATGCTCCGATTTCTTCAAAAATATATTTAAGGCTATCTATTTCAAAAGAGCTTTCTTCTTTATACCGCATCTTTAGTCGTTTTAAGACATCCTTCAGGGCTGTATTTAATGCATAAAAAATATCCTGCTCTTTTAGTAATGAGAATTCTTTCCCTGGAATAACGCTGAACCCTGTTTTTTTACAAAATCTTAAAATATCTTTTGCAGACATCTGATGTTTATAACGAAGTCGTAAAAGCTGTGATTGGTGCTCTGGAAGTTCATTGTTGATTGTTTCTTTAAGAAACGAGAGAAATTCTTTAATGATAAGCTTTTTATCGATATCAAGTTCACCTGTAGAGATTGGAAGAGCCTCAGTCTCTGAATCTTCTGAATGTATAGATACAAATTTAGGGCCTTCTATTAAATCAATTTGTCCTGCTTTGATTAATGCATTACGCACTATTTTGATTTTCTCATCTGCCTCTTCTAAAGACAAATTCAATTTTTTAGAAATCTCGTGTTCTGATTTTCTAAGTCTTAGATAAATATAGGTTTTCTGGCAAGTTTCATTAAGACCTTTGATAGCAGATGGAAGTCTGTCTATTACAGATTTACTAATAAGCTCTTCCATATTTCCACCTGAGCCACTCTATGTAAGTAGAATGCGAATTTACTATAGACCAGACGAATGTTTTAAGGCTGCAATTATTAGTCCCTTTATATGATTTTATTTTCTTTTTTAAAAAATCAAAAAACCATATATATGAATCTATGCATTCATCACATTGATCTTCTATGTGATGAGTTAACCCTTTTCTCAGTTTTTGAAGGATAATGAGAGAGCATATTTTTTCTTTGGCAGGATAGTTACAGTGGGTTTTCATCAGATTCCATACCTTCGAGAGAACAAGGTCTGTATAATCATTTACAAAAATCTCGCAGGCCTTACTATCTCCAGAACTTACAGAGTTAGCAAGAAATATGTCTTCTTTCACCCCATTACGCTATATCTCCATCTACCTCAAAATATAAGAATCCAATTTAAACAAAATATTCTCGATACCTACTTCCCTCGAACAGTTTTTAGACATATTCGATATGAAAAAATTCAAAATCAAGGGGGAATTAAAAATTACCGGAGTCAACAGAAGGTAGTAATATGAAATAGAAAATATAGGATTTGGCAAATTACTAGAACCACTCTCACAATCCTTGTTCATCCCCCCTTTTGGTTGTTTCATTATCAAAACAGTATAAAAAAATCAATAAGAAAATTTTCACAGGTTTAGACATTTGTCTCAAAATCTTCTAAGTATCTCTCTGAGACGAGGGCCCGCCGAGCAGCCCGGCTAAGTTCTCGATCGTAACGATGGGTAGAGGTATAGACTCGGCAGATGGCGACCTTTGCCGGGATGTATTGAAATAATCTTCTGAGAGGCTCCCTTGAGATTCTTTTTGATCCCGGATCGTAGATGAGAAGAGTCGTCCCCTCAGATTCATGCCATGGGTTAAGCGGTCTGGGATCATGATGAGCCATATCGATGTGGAATTCGATCCCTTTCAATCTCTTTGGTAAAAAAGT
>Ga0315285_10000579_pt1 | contig 38139 bp, 33 predicted proteins | sample YL17G09_36_MG_FD_203698 | JGI IMG/M metagenome (GOLD analysis project Ga0315285, IMG submission 203698) | Sediment microbial communities from Yellowstone Lake, YNP, Wyoming, USA - YL17G09_36 | ecosystem: Environmental > Aquatic > Freshwater > Lake > Sediment | place: USA: Wyoming | collected...
TATTGGTTGGGCAGATAATTCTGGAAGTAATGTTAATAATTATATAGTTAAATATGGTTGTGGTAATAGTATAGATCTTTCTAATGATGACTATACTATTAGTTATCCAATGTGGCCTAAGTCAACAACTTGGACAGTGCCTAACAATGTTTCTAATTATCAATACTGTAAAATTTGGGTTTATACCAAAGGAGCGCCCAATAGCCAATATCCTATTTATGGTCCGACTTTAGGTGTTAGTAATACAAGAGCTTTCACTATTCAATCTCCAATCACTTATTACTTGTGCAATCAAAATACTTGGCAATGTGTAGTTGATAGTTCTGGATCATATATCTCTTCAAGTACTTGCCAGAATAATTGTATTGCTCCGACTAGATATTCTTGCAACACTTCTACCTATCAATGCTATCAAGCTACTTTTGGCACTTATGTTTCTTTCACTGATTGCCAAACTGCCTGCCAACCACCTTTAACTAGATATACTTGTAATGCTAATTATCAATGTGTAGTAGCTTCTAATGGAGAGTATACTTCTTTAAGTACTTGCCAGAATAATTGCCAAGCCCCGATAAGGTATTCCTGCAATACAAATACCTATCAATGCTACTCTGATCCTTTCGGAAGCTACACTTCTTTAAATAACTGCACAACTAATTGTCAGCTGCCAACAACTAGATATTCCTGCAACACTTCAACTTATCAGTGTTATCAAGCTGTATTTGGTACTTATGGTTCATATAATGATTGTGTGAGTGCTTGCCAACCTCCCTTAATTAAATATACTTGTAATGCTTCCTATCAATGTGTGGTAGATTCTAATGGACAATATACTTCTTTAACTAGTTGCCAAAATGATTGTGTGGTACCAGTGAGATACTCTTGCAATTCTAACACTTATCAGTGTTATTCTGATCCTTTGGGAGGTTATACCACTCTAAATAGTTGCACAACTAATTGCCAACTTCCTCTAGTTAGATATTCTTGTAATACTTCTACCTATCAATGTTATCAGGCTGTTTTTGGTAATTATACTTCCTATAATGATTGTCAAACCGCATGTCAGCCACCTTCAGCTAGATATACTTGTAATGCTAATTATCAATGTGTAGTAGCTTCTAATGGAGAGTATACTTCTTTAAGTACTTGTCAGAATAGTTGTATTGCTCCGACAAGATATTCCTGCAACACTTCAACTTATCAGTGTTATCAAGCTGTATTTGGTACTTATGGTTCATATAATGATTGTGTGAGTGCTTGCCAACAAATAATTCAACCTTTATCTGTTTCTTGCTATGCCTCTCCAAGTTATGGCCAAGTTAATCAAACAGTTACTTTCTATAGCAATGTCAGTGGCGGCAGCGGTAATTATACTTATTATTGGAGCGGTTATGCTTCTGGCAATGGCTCTTATTCTCAACAAACGTTTGGCTCTTCCGGAACCTATTCTGCTAATTTAATGGTTTATGATTCTAATAGCAGAACTGGCAGTGCTTCTTGCAGTATTAATATTCAAGGACAATCTATTTTAACTCCAACTCTTTCTTTCTGGGCTGATGACTATACTTTAAGCCAAGGGGATTCCACTTATCTTCGCTGGACTTCTAATAATGCTAATTATTGTGTGGCTTCCAATGGTTGGAGCGGTACTCAATCTCTTTCTGGTTATCAAACTACTACTCCTCCTAGTCAAACTACTTATACTTTAACTTGTTATGGTAGTAATGGCGGCCAAGTCTTTCAAAGTTTGACTCTTTATGTGGCTTCCCCAACCACTATCATTAACTTCACTAAATTAGGAAGAAACCTTTCTAATGGTGATAGGGTTTATTCCAAAGTCATTCGCGTGGCCCAAGGTGATATTATTGAATTCTATTTAACAGTGACTGCTGGCAGTGCTAATGATCTTTCCAATGTTGTCATCACAGACAATTTACCTTCAGTCTTTAGTTATCAGAGTGGTACTACTAAAGTAAATAATATTACTCAAGCTGATGGTATCACTACTACTGGCTTATCTTTAGGTACTATTTCAAGAGGTACTTCTAAAACAGTAACTTTCCAAGCCCTTAGTAATAACCCTGGCACCTATTTTACTTACACTAATACTGCTCAGGTAACTGCTTCGGGTATTAGTGCTATTTCTGATAATGCCACTATTACCTTCTCTTCAGTTTTAGGAGCTGCTACTGTTGAAACTGGCGCTGAAGATTCCCTTTGGATTTCTCTTATCATTAGTATTGGTTTAGCTTTCTTAGTTTGGTATTATATTAAATTTAATCCTCAAGGTAAATTAGTTCTTGCTAAAGTAGAAAATAAAATTAGAGATATTAATTTAGTATCTCTCAGGAAAAAAATGTTAAGAAAATAATTGAACAGTGAATATTAAAACCGCCTTGGACAATTCCAAGGCGGTTTTAATTTAACCTTAGTTTGTTATTTAAAAATTACTTCAACCGGTAATGAATTATCTTTTGTTGTTCCATCACCTAATTGACCATCATCATTTTTCCCCCAACATTTAATAGTGTTATTATTTAAAAGAGCACAAGTATGAAAATTTCCAGCACTAATTGCTTTTACTCCTAAAAGCCCTTGCACAAAAACTGGTACTGAACGAGTTTGTTTTGTTCCATCACCTAATTGACCAAAACGATTATCGCCCCAACATTTAACTTGTTCATTATTAATAATTACGCAATTATGATTATCGCCACTTACTAGGCCGGAAAGATTACTTTCTAAACCCTTAACCAATACTGATTCCACCGAAAACGGATTTAAATTATTTTTATCTAAACTTTCTAAGCTTCCATCACCTAATTGTCCATAGTTATTTAATCCCCAACATTTTACATAGCATCCAAAAAGAGTACAAAATAAGCCACATGTATGATTTGCTCCTGTGCTAATATCCACAATAGGACCATTAGCAACTTTTGTAATTACTGGCGAAGTTTCTGCTGGAATATTTTGTTTTATTTTTAAGAGGCTTTTAAAAACATTTTTAATTTTTGAAGATAAACTATTTGGATTATTCGGTTCTACATAATCTTTTATACTTTTTCCATTACCTAATTGGCCATAACTATTCCAACCCCAACATTTAATATAATTATGAGGCAAAGGACAAAAATAATTTATTAAAGCACAGGTATGAGAACCACGACTGCTTATATTTAAAACTCTTTCGCACAAGGAGTTATACAAATGTTTAACAGAAACTAATTTATAGTCTCCCTTTGAAGTATATTTTGTCTTGAAAGTTCCATCGCCTAATTGACCCACATTATTACTTCCCCAGCATTGAACGCTATTCAATGCACTATCTCTTAAGGCACAAGTATGAATTTCTCCCCCAGTAATATTTTTAACGTTATCCAATCCCTCAATTAAAACTGGTTTATAAGAAACCCGGAAAGGATTATAACCCCAACAAGATACTTGTCCATTTTTCAAGAGAACACAATTGTAATCTCCTCGAGAATTTACCAAAGAAGCATTATTAATTCCTTCAACTATTGTTGGAAAATAATTATTTCTGGTAAGGCTGAAACCCCAGCATTTTACTGCCCCATTACTAAGAACAGCACAAGAATTTGCTCCTCCAGCACTAATTGAGATTATTGTGTCTTGTGTCTTAGCAAAAGTAATGTTTTGTTTTTCTCCATCTAAAAAGCTTAAAAAAATTATTAATAAAAAGGATAAGAAAAATAACTTAAAAGAGATTTTTCTTAGATAGGAATTGATAGTTTTTATCATAAAGAAACGCAATTTTAGGGTGGCTAGAGGGATTCGAACCCTCGCTGACAGTTCCACAGACTGCCGTGCTAACCATTACACCATAGCCACCATCATTTAATATTCGCTCCTAAATTAATCAACCTTTCTTTTAATCCTTCATAACCTCTTTCAATGGTCTCAATGCCACTTAATTCTGATTCTCCTTCGGCTATTAAAACAGCAATTAAATAGGAAAAACCTGCCCTCAAATCTGGAACCTGTATTTTTGCTCCTTTTAAAGGTGTGGGCCCCACAATAATAGCACTGTGGAAAAAATCTTTATGGCTGAAACGGCAAGGTCTACTGCCAAGACATTCTTTAAAAAGATAAATCTTAGCTCCCATTTTATTCAAGGCATCAGTATAACCAAAACGATTTTCATAAACTGTTTCATGAATAATCGAGACTCCTTCAGCCTGAGTCAAAACAATAGTAAAGGGCTGTTGCCAATCAGTCATAAATCCAGGATGAACATCTGTTTCCAAAGCTACGCCTTTTAACTTTGTACTGTCAAAAAATCTAATACCATCATTTAAAATTTCAAACTTCCCGCCAATTTTTTTCACCCAATTTAAAAAGGTAATTAAATAACGCTGTTCAGCTCCTCTAATAAAAATATCTCCTTTATTAGCAATGGCTAGGGAAGCAAAAGAAGCAGCTTCGATTCTATCATTCATAATTTTGAAATGGGCGCCGTGAAGATTTTTTACCCCTTCAATAATCCAAGTTCGATTAACATCTTGATAAATTACTGCTCCCATAGCTTGTAAAAACAAAGCTAAATCCTCAATTTCTGGCTCAATCGCTGCATTTTGTATCACGGTTGTGCCAGTCGCTAAACTAGCTCCCAAAAGAATATTTTCTGTTGCCCCTACGCTAGGATAATCTAGCTGAATACTTGTTCCCTTCAACCCTTTATTTTTCACCACGTAATTACAATTATTAAATTCAATCTCTGCTCCTAATTGTTTATAGGCATCGAGGTGAAAATTTACTGGTCGTTCACCAATCTTACAACCTCCCAAAGTTGGTACTTCTGCCTGTCCAAATTTATGAAGCAATGGGCCAAAGAATAAAATGGGAACACGATTTTTACCGCTATCCTCTAAAGGTACTTTATATGTTTTCAGGGTAGTGGGATCAATTTCTAAAATATTTTTCTCGAGCCACTTATATTTCACTCCTAATGATTGGCAAATATCTAAAGTTACTTCAACATCACCAATTTGAGGAATGTTTTCTAAAACTGATTTACTATCAGCTAAAAGAGAAGCGATGATAACTTTGGTAGCAGCATTTTTAGCTCCAGCTAAGGTTATCTCTCCTTTTAATTTGTGACCACCATTAATCTTATAAGAACCTCCTGCGCTTCGCTCAGGAGAACCTTTTTTCTCGCTTCGCTCGAAATATGACTTTGCCATATAACTTTGTAATTTTCATTATATGCCATTAAACCTTTTCTTTCAAGCAAAAAAATGATACAATACTTTCGCATATTACCGCCCCCGTAGCTCAACGGATAGAGCGCGGGCCTTCTAAGCCTGAAATAGGGGTTCGATTCCTCCCGGGGGCACCCCCGGGCCGTAGCGTAGTGGCTTAACGCGCTTGCTTTGGGAGCAAGAGATCGTCGGTTCAAATCCGACCGGCCCGACCAATTGAATTTTTTTCTCTCTTCTCATGAAAAAAGTTGTTATTATCGGTGAGAGTAAGACTGAAATAGAACCCTTAGTCAGAGAGCTTGGTTTTAGCGTAGTGAAAAAGAACCCTGACTTTGTTATCAGCTATGGCGGCGATGGCACTCTCCTAAAATCTGAATTTGCCTTTCCGGGTGTCCCTAAAATTATTTTAAAAAATAGCCACATTTGCAAAAAGTGTCCAGAAATAACTAACAAACAAATTCTGGAAAGAGTCAAACAAAATAAATTCACTATAAAAAAATACTGGAAATTGGAAGCGTTAGTTAAAAATAAAATTATCTATGCTTTAAATGAAATAGTGGTTCATAATAAAAATCCTCAACATTGTATTCGATATAAGGTATTTATAAATAATAAAGAGCTCGGGGGAGAAATGATTGGAGATGGCTTAATCGTAGCAACTCCTTTTGGATCAACGGCTTATTATAAAAGTATTACTGACAGTTTTTTTGAAGTAGGTATGGGATTGGCTTTTAATAATAGCGCAGAACAAGCGGATCATGTGGTCCTGAAAGAAAATCGCAAAATAAAGATAAAAATCTCAAGAGGACCGGTAATAGTTTATGCCGATACCCAACCTGATTGGATTAGTGTTAACGATGGAAATGAAATTCTTATCCAAAGATCATTTAGGGTTGCCAAAATAGTAACTCTGAATTAAAACATTAGGGCCTGTAGTAAAGTGGCGTTACGCGGCATTTTCACCCCGCCACTAAAAGGGCTTATAGTACAATGGTAGTACACCGCATTCGCATTGCGGAGATGCGAGTTCGATTCCCGCTAAGTCCACAGATGTATAAGTGGCGGGGCGAGTTGCCGAGGCAAGGATTTGATTCCCCTCAAGTCCACTCTTTCTAAAAAATATGTCTCAATCTTTAACCTGGGTAGAAGTTAAAAGAAGCGCGATTAATTATAATATTAAGCAATTCAGACAATTGATTGGTAAAAAGGCTTTACTAATGCCAGTTCTAAAATCTAATGCCTATGGTCATGGCTTTTTAGAAGTGACTCAAATTTGTAATAATAATCCTAATGTAGATCGAGTCTGTGTGGTAAATTTGGATGAAGCACTGGAGCTTATTAAACATAAAATAACTAAACCAATTCTGATTTTAAGTTTCTATGATTTTAACGAGGAAAAATTAAAAGTAGCAATAAAAAATAAAATTATTTTCCCAATTTATGATCCTAAACAAGTAAAAACTTTAAATACAATTGCGTCACAATTAAAGCAAATTGTCAAGGTACATTTAGAAATTGATACTGGCGCTTCCCGAACAGGAATTTTACCGGAGCAAACTTTAGCATTTGTTAACCAATTAAAACATTATCCTCATTTAATTTTAGAAGGAATCTGGAGTCACTTTGCATCTAGTGAAGAAGATGCCCATTATACTAATTATCAACTCAATCGTTTTAAACAGACTATTCACGATCTTGATAAAGCTGATATTCAAATTCCTATAAAACATATGGCTTGTTCTGCTAGTAGTATTTTATACCCTCAATCAATATTTAATGGCATCAGGTTGGGTGTAAGTCTCTATGGCTTATATCCAGCGCCAAAAACAAAAACAAAAATTCAATTAAAACCAGCCTTATCATGGTATACAACTATTATTCAAGTTAAAGATTTACCTACTCATACTAAAATTGGTTATGGCGGCACTTATACTACTACCAGACGAACTAAATTAGCAATTATTCCTATTGGTTATTGGGATGGCTATGATAGAAAACTGTCTAATCAAGGCGAAGTTATTATTCATGATCAAAAATGCCCTATTAGGGGCAGGATTTGTATGAATCTGACAATAGTAGATGTAACTAGAATTAAAAATGTTAAAATTGGAGATAAAGTAATCCTCATTGGTAAAAGCAAAAACCAGAAAATTACTGTCGAAGATTTAGCCAAATGGCAAAATACTATTAATGACGAGACTCTTACAAGAATTAACCCGTCAATAAAAAGAAAAGTTATTTAAATAGGATAAATAATAAAAGTATAAAATTAAAACCCTCTTTAAGAGAGTTTTAACTTTATACTTTGTTTCACATGTTACAAAGTTATATCTCAATTATCAGCTAATTTTGGCTAAACAAAGCGGAAACCTAGCTTTAAAAGTCAGACTTCCGCATGGTTAAGCTATTTTCTGTGTTTTTAGATACAAAAATGTTTCACACTTTGTTTCACACAATGTTTCACGTGAAACAAACCACTAACAAAATTCTAAATAAACATCTTTATAGTGCCGAATTGTAGGTTCTATACAATAATTATTTATTTCTATAGCTAAAAAGTCAAATCTCCAAGGTTTGTCTTCTAAATGATATTGGCTTAAGAAACTCAAAATTACCCTTTTTAATCTTTTGATTTTTTCTTTGGTTAATTCTTCTTCTGGTAAAATTTGAGACAAATTAGAGCTAGTTATCATCTTAACCTCAACAAAAACTGTTTCTTTTGTTTTCTTATCATAGGCAACAATATCAATTTCCCCCCACTTTTTTCTATAATTTCTTATAATGATTCTGTATTGGTTTTGGAGAAAATAGGTTATAGCTAAATTTTCTCCTAAAAACCCTTTATTACTTTTATTCATTCCCTATTGACAATTTCTATCTTTTGTTGTAATATAGATATTAATCTTTATTAATTTTAACATATTTACCCTCTTCACCAAACAGGTTTGCTTATTAAGATAGAAATTTGACTTTTATTGAATAAGTATGCTATAATTATTTCACTTTGAAGATCGCCCAAGAGCGATCTTTCTTTGTAAATTTGTCCTCGCAATTTATTGCGAGGAATCAGGGCAAATTTTTTATGAGATGTATCGGCTCCGCCGATGTATCTAAAAAACATAATAAAATTCTATGATTGATTTAAAATTATTAAATCCTTTGGTTCGTCAAATTTCTGAAGAAAGGGGCTTACCCGAGGAAAAAATATTTGAAGCTGTAGAAGCAGCTTTAGCTGCTGCTTATAAAAAAGAGTACGGGGAAAAACCCCAAATCATCAGAGCTAAAATTGATTCTCAAACTGGCGAGGCGAAATTTTGGCAGGTCAAAATTGTTGTTGATAAATCAGAAATTCTAAATCCAGAAGAAGAAGAAAATCTAAAGACAGAAAACAATGAAGGAATAGAGAACAAAAAAATAAAGTTCAATCCTGAAAAGCATATTCTTTTAGAGGATGCAAAAGAAATCAATTCTAAAATTAAAGCTGGTGAGGAATTAATTTTTCCTTTAGAAGTAAGAGAGGATTTTAGTCGTATTGCTGCCCAAACAGCGAAGCAAGTCATTCTCCAAAAACTTCATGAATTAGAGAAAGATAATATTCTTTTAGAATTTAAAGAAAAAGAGGAAAAAATAGTCAGTGGCATCATTCAAAGAATTGAAAAAAGGGTCATTTATGTTGATCTTGGCAAAACTTTCGGTGTTCTCTTCCCAAATGAAGGTATTCCTGGAGAACATTATAAAATTGGTGAACGCAAAAAATTCTACGTTTTGCGATTAGAAGATAGAGGCCGTGGTCCGGTTATTATTCTTTCTCGAGCTCATCCAAAATTCGTCTCTAAACTTTTTGAAATGGAGGTACCGGAAATTTCTGAGGGAGTGGTGGAAGTAAAATCCATCAGCCGAGAACCTGGCAACCGAACGAAAATTGCGGTCAGCTCCAAAGACGAAAATATTGATCCAGTGGGTTCTTGTGTTGGCCAGAAAGGAACAAGAGTAGCTACCATTATTGATGAATTAAATGGTGAAAGAATTGATGTTATCCCTTATTACGAAGAACCAGCTAAATATGTGGCTGCCTCTTTAGGGCCAGCTAAAGTGAAAGAAACTGAAGTTATTCCGGAGAGAAGAGAGGTAAGAGTTTTTATCCCTCCCGAACAAATCTCTTTAGCTATTGGAAAAAATGGTCAGAATGTCCGTTTAGCTGCCAAACTGACTGGCTGGAAAATAGATATTCGCTCGGCTATTGCTCCGGAAGAAATAGTAGCGGGGGGAGTTGCCGAAGCCGAAGAAAAACAAACTGAATCTCAAAACAATGAATCTGCCGAAGAAAAAAAGGATTTAGAAGGGTAAAATTTAATTTTTATAAAATCAAAATGGAATTTCAAATCAAGCCTTTGAAAAAATCCAAAATAGAAATTCATATTGAGCTCAATAACGAAGATCTACTTCCCTTTAAAGATAAAGCTTTAGAAGAATTGGGAAGTCAATTAACTCTTCCTGGCTATCGACAGGGAAAAGCTCCTTTAAATTTAGTGAAAAATCATGTTTCAGCAATAGAAGTTTATGAAAAAACTGCCGTTTTTGCTTTGGAAAAATTTTATCCTCAAATTATCGAAAACAATAAAATTGAAGCGATTAGTCAACCCATGATCAATATTACTAAATTAATTCCTGAATCGTTAGTAGAATTTAAAGTTGAAGTTGCTATTCTACCCCATTTAGAACTACCTGATTATAAAAAGATCGCTAAAAATAAACAGCAAGATAAAAAAGAAGTGTCTGTTGATGAAAAAGAAATCGAAGAAGCTTTAAAATGGCTGCAAAAAACCAAGCAAACGATAAACCAAGAAACAAAAGAAAAAGAAATCCCTTCCTTAGATGATAAATTTGCCCAATCTTTAGGCAAGTTTAAAAATTTAGAAGAATTAAAACAAAATATTCGAGACAGTTTAAAAATAGAAAAACAAGCCAAAGAAAAAGAACAGTGGCGTCTGGGGGTAATAGAAGAAATTATTTCCCAAATGAAAGGAGAAATTCCAGATATTTTAATTCAGGCCGAGCGAGAGAAAATGCTTGATGAATTGAAAATTCGAGTCGGAGAAATGCAACTTCCCTTTGAAGAATATTTAAAACAAATTCAAAAAACCGAAGAGGAAATTAAAACAGAATTTCAGCCCTTAGCTCTTAAAAGAGTTGAGATGGCCCTCATTCTGAAAGAAATTGCTCAATTAGAAAAAATCGAGGCCAAAGATAAAGAGATAGAAGATAAAGCTAATGAAATCCTTAACCATTTACCAGATCCAAATTTAAAAAATAAGATTAATCTTGAGGAGTTAAAGATTTTTGCTTTAGGTTTAATACGGAACGAAAGGGTTTTCGAGTTATTGGAAAACCAATAATTCCCAAGAAGGTAATCAAAGAAATTACTATTCCCAATTTATCCCAGGAATTATAGCCAAATTTTAAAGTCACTTCTTTTTGAGTTGGAATTACCATCATAAATGAAGGGCTAATAAGATAAGGACCTTTAGCGCCTTTAACTTGCCAACCCGGAAAATAGGAGATTTTGATCAGATGAGGCTGATAAAGATTCTCTGTCTCAAAAATCAGGGAATCTTTTTTTATTTCTTTGATTATAATTGGTCCCTGAACTGAGAATTTTTCTTTTAAAGATAAATTAATTTCTTCAAATTCTTTTTTATTTTGATAAAAAACCAAAAACTTAGCAAAATCCATAGCCTTATACCAGTTAATCGACTCATCAAGCCAATGTTTGTTTTTTGGTATTAATTCTATCTTGGGCGCTAAAGACACTAATTCGGATTTTGGCACTTGATAAACAGAAAACTCATTAATATCTTTTAATTTAATCAGGTCTTGATTAGCTAATTGTTTGATCTCTGGCGTAAAAGCAAGAAAATACTGAGCTCCAAAAAGTTGTAAATGTTTTACTCCGTTTTTAAAATTAAATGAAGGATATTGCATTCCTGCAATAGCAGCTGTAGGCGTTTGAGTGGTCTCTGCTTGATTAATAAAATGAAAATAACCAGACAGAGATGATTCTATTAATAAACCTTCAAAAGTCGGATGATTGGTCCAAATTGGCAAATTTTCCAAAACTCTAGGCGTACCGAATTTATCGTATTCTCCGCGATATTCCCACATTATTCTTCCTTGGGGTAAAGTTTTTAAATAAACGAATAATTGCTCTAACTCTGACCAAGAAGCTTTCTTCTCAAAACCTTCATAATTCCATTTCATCCAAAAAGGAATATAGGTAATAGTCGACGGCAAATAAATAATGAGAAAATACAAAGAGAACAAAATTAGTAAAAAAGATGTTATGAAGGATTGTTTTAATTCTTGGTTTTGTTTTCGTCTTACTAATAAGGCCCCTAAATCCTTCAACCAACTACCTAAGCCATAAGCAGCTATCATTAGGCTGGTCATTAAAATAAAAGGAAGGAATCTTGTATTCCAAACGCTTGAATGATTTAAAAATAGAAAAGGAATTGACGCGGCCAAAATGACAATAACGAGTGGTAAAACTCTTTTATCTTTTTTAATCAAGGCATAAAGTAAAGCCAAACCAGCTAAAATTTCAAAATAAATTAAAGATTGAGGAAAAATTTCTGCTAAATTTATTACTTTAGTCCAACTCATCTTCGAGGTATAACCGGTAAGGGCGATAAAGGGTAGAGACCAAAATGCCGTTAAACAAAAAGCTAAACCAAAAATTGTTATTAAAAACCAAAAAATTTGTTTGGTTTCTTTTTTCAAAAGAGACCAAAGAAATACTAATCCTCCTACTAAACTTGCCACAATCACCGAAAAAGGATGTACTAGAACCATTAAAGCCAAAAGAATGATAGTTTTAAAAGAAAACTTTTTTCTTTTTAAATCTCTAAAAAACAAACCAATAAAAATGAAAAATAAAGCAAAACCAAAAGAATAAGAAAACTCTCCTGCTAAAGTGCTGGGAATGTTACCGCCATAAATAGAAAATTTCTCCAAAAATAAATAGCCCAGACTTAAGACTGCTCCCAAAGAAGGAATCGGAAATTGAAGATCTAAAAAATAAAGGCAAAGATAAACCGCTAAAGGTAAAAGTAAGGTACCTAAGAGAGTAATTATTTTAAAGGCAATATTAAGAGGAATAATGAAGCTTAAAATATCATTCAAATAATAAAGCAAAGGCGGATAAAAATATAAAAAAGGAAATCCAGCATACCAATCAGGAGACCACCATTTTAATTTGGGAAAAATCTCGTGGCTATACCAAACAACATAATTATGAGAACCAGTATCGCCACCAGAAATCGTAGTGGAAGAAAATACCAAATTCCAAGGAATATTTTTTAATAAAAATCCATAAAGACAAGCGAAGATTAACAAAATAGCGAGAAAGCGAATCACTTTAGTGTATTTCATAATGATGAAATTTAATTCTAAAAGTATCGATAAAAATATAAAGAAGATTCAAAAGAGACAAACTCGTAGGTAAAGAGTCTTTTTGCTTTACTGGAACGCCAGTCATCGAATATTCCAATTTTTGGCACAAGGCAAGAATTTCAAGATCGATAGCAAAATGATCAATAAAGCTGTAATTAATAAGCTTCTTCGCAACTTCTTGAGAAAAACCTTTAATGCCAGCTTGGGTATCTTTTGTTTTAATACCTAAAAATGGCTTGAAAAATAAATTAAATGATAATCTCCCTAATTTTTTGAGAAAATTATCATAAAAAAAATCGCGTTCACCAATAACAACCGGCTTACCTTTTTTTAGCTCTGATAAAACTAGCTCAATGCCTTCTAAGCCGTAAGGCAAATCATCATCCGTAAAAATGAGAAATTTTCCTGTCGCTATCTTAAAACCTTGGCGTAAACTCGCCCCTTTGCCTTGGTTTTTGTCATTCCTTAAATAAATAACAGCATTGCCAAAAACATGATTAATTTCTCTGTCAGTGCCATCCGAACTGCCATCATCAACAATAATTATTTCTGCCCCAGGATAAGTGTTTTGAACTTGAAAAATATTTTTAATTAATTCCTCCTTACGATTGTAAGTTGGAATGATTAAAGAAAGTTCTTTCATATTAAGATTATTATTAGTATACTTAACAAAAGAAAAAAAATCAAAACTGAATTGACATCCAGTAATAAAAGATTTAATATATTAATAGCTAAATTAATTATTAAGACAAATTATGTCAGATTATCAAAACAATATGGTTTTAGTGCCGACGGTTATTGAAAAATCCAACATCGGCGAAAGAGTTTATGATATCTATTCCCGACTTTTAAAAGAAAGAATTGTCTTTTTAGGCGGACCAATTGAAGATGCTTTGGCTAATACCGTAATTGCTCAATTGCTCTTTTTAGAACATGAGGATCCCAAAAAGGATATTCTTTTATATATTAATTCACCCGGCGGTTCTGTGACTGCTACTTTAGCCATTTATGACACCATCCAATATGTCAAACCAGATGTGGCTACTTTTTGCATAGGTATGGCTGCTTCTGGAGCGGCAGTGCTTTTAGCTGCCGGCAAAAAAGGCAAGAGATTTACCTTGCCTAATTCAGAAATTTTACTTCACCAAGTAATGGGCGGAACCGAAGGTCAAGCCACAGAAATAGAAATTGCCGCTAAACAAATTGTTCGAGTAAAAACTCAATTAAATCAAATTCTTTCCAAGCATACGGGTCAGCCAGTATCTAAAGTAGAGAAAGACACTGATAGAGATTTTTGGTTGACGCCAGAAGAAGCCAAAAAATATGGCTTAGTTGATGAAATAATAAAAACAAAAAAATAATATTATGGGAATTGAACAAATACCAAATATTGATGAAAAACGGGAAAAATTAGATAAAGAGCGTGCTAAATTGGAAAGTAAAGAATACATAAGCGACAAAGATCTAGAAGAAATAGCAAGAATAGAAAAAGAGCATAAACAATTATCAGAATATATAAAGGGAATTGATGAAAAAAAAGAAGGGCCTAAAGAAGAGCCAAAACCCGGAGATTCTCAACTTGTTCCAGAACAACTTGCTCCAGAACAACAACCGCAACCAGAAAGAACACAAGAACCTCAGCCAACTCAACAAACAGAAAAACCACCAGAGAAAACACTAGAAGAACTCCTAGAAGCAGATATTGATGCTGCAAAAAAAATTCTTGACGATAAATCTTTAGATTTTCAAGGACAAGTCGAACTATTAAAGGGTATAGAACAACATTTATCCAAAGTATTAAATGTATCGCCTAATAAAATTAATTTGCGACAATTAACCAAAATGACTCCCGAGGAGTTGAGTGAATGGTTGAATGAAGGATCTCCCGAGAAACAATTAGAAAGAATAATCAAAGAAATTGAGGATGGAAAAATAATTCCTGGTACTTTTCTAAGGTTTATATCTACTCCCGGCGCTAGTAAATCTATATCTAAAATTCTTGACAGCCTAGAGTTTCAAGAAGGAATAAAAAAACCAGAAAATCAGAATAAACTTAAAGCAGTAATAGAAAAATTTCAAAAGTTTATTAGTAAAGAAAAGGAAATACCTAAACCAGAAGTTGTTGAAAAAGCAAAAGAATTTATTAAGAGTGAAGAAAAGAAAGGCAAAGAATCAATTTTCCAAAAAATGGGGGGTTGGAATACGGTTGGCGGCATAGCAGGATTTTCTTTAATGATGTTTTTAATTCTTATTTTCTTAGGTGAATTTAAGCTCTTAGAAAAAGCTACAGGAATTGAAATTGGAGGCGAAGGAAAAGGTAAAGGGAAAAAATAAAAATTAAAAATTTTAAAAAAATGGATCAAAATTTTTTAAATCTCTTGCCGGAACAATTAAGAAGCCTGACTTCTGATTTATATGATGTGATTTTAGAACGATCTTTAATGAGGGCTTATCAGAATCTTTCCGAAGAAAACAAAACAAAAATGGCCCAAATATTTTCTTCTGGAACCGAAGAAGAAAAAATCAATTTTTTTAAAAATTATTTAGGGGATTTACAAAAGATAATGATTGAAGAAGCACAAAGGGCAACAAAAGAAATAATTAAATAAAACAAGAAAAACATAGAAATACAATAGAAATTCGTAGAAATTAAAAATCCGCCAGAAGGCGGATTTTGCTTTGAGCGGGCGATGGGAATCGGACCCACGTCTTAGCCTTGGCAAGGCCATATAATAGCCACTATACGACGCCCGCATTTATTTTTAACATTTTATAATAGCAATATTTTGTTAAAGCGTCAATTGACTTTTTTAGAAAACATCCATAATATAACTGATGAATCTATGGAAAAGAAAACCCTTAATGAACTCAAAAAGAAGTTAGAAGCGGAAAAAACCCTTTTAGAGAAGGATTTATTAAAATTTGCTGATAAAGACAAGAAAATCCCCTATGACTATGATACGCGCTTTCCAGAACTGGATGTGGCTGCTAGACCCTCGGCTCCAGATGAAAATGCTACAGAAATAGACAACTATGGCAATCTTTTGGCTGTGGAACATGCTTTGGAATTACGTTTAAAAGAAGTGGGGGAGGCTTTAGAAAAAATCAAAAAAAATGATGGTGGTTATGGTAAATGCGAAAACTGCCAGGAAGAAATCAAAATAGAAAGATTAAAGGCTAATCCAGCAGCCAAAATTTGCGTAAAATGCGCTAATCAAAACAGAAAATAAAAAAAATAGATAAAAGAACTAATAACAATCCGCCAGTTGGCGGAAAAAGCGGTGGGTAAATATATGTTAGCAAAACTTTATTCCACCGCTTTTTTTGGTTTAGAAGTCTTGCCCATTGAAGTTGAGGTAGATGTTTCTGAAGGACTTCATTCTTTTAATATTGTTGGCCTACCTGATCCAGCAATAAAAGAGGCCAAACAAAGAGTCTCTGCTGCCATTAAAAATATCGGAGCTAAATCTCCTTTAAGATCAAATAAAAAAGTTACTATTAATTTGGCTCCAGCTGATGTAAAAAAATATGGCTCCTATTATGATGTTAGTATTGCCTTGGGTTACCTTTTAGCCTCTGGACAAATAATTCCTTTTCCCGTGGAAAAGAAAATTTTTGTTGGCGAATTAACTTTGGAAGGAATTATTCGACCAGTGATTGGAGTTTTAGCTGTTGCTCTTTGGGCAGAAAAAAATCATTATGAATATCTTTTTGTCCCTCAAGAAAATGCCTTAGAAGCAGCTATGGCTTCCAAAAATCTCAAAGTGATTGGTGTTAAAACTCTCCAAGACTTAATTGGTTATCTTGAAGGAAAAATTAACATTAATCCCTCTCAAGCCTCTTTTAATAATTATGTTCCTTTACAAAATTATGCTCTTGATTTTTCGCAAATTAAAAGTCAAGAAAAAGCGAAAAGGGCATTGATAATTGCCGCTTCCGGCGGACATAACGTTTTGATGATTGGACCACCTGGTTCTGGAAAAACTCTTTTGGCCCGTGCCTTTCTTTCTATCCTGCCGCCCATGAACCTTGAAGAATCTTTAGAAGTGACAAAAATTTATAGTCTCAATGGTTTGCTTAACCCTCAAGAATCATTAATAACTTCTCGACCTTTTCGTTCACCTCATCATACTGCTTCTTCTGTGGCTTTAATTGGCGGTGGCACTTGGCCAAAACCCGGGGAAATTACTTTAGCTCATCGGGGAGTACTCTTTTTAGATGAACTACCGGAATTCCAAAGAGATGTTTTGGAAAGTTTACGCCAGCCCTTGGAAGAAGGAGAAATTTCTGTTTCCCGAGCTCAATCGCGAGTGGTTTTTCCAGCCAAATTTATTCTTTTAGGAGCCATGAACCCTTGCCCTTGTGGTTATTTTGGCGATCCAGAAAAAGAATGCACTTGTCGACCTTCAGATATTATTCGCTATCGAAAAAAAATTTCTGGTCCGCTTTTAGATAGAATTGATCTTGTCATTGAGGTACCAAGATTATCCAGTCAAGAAATTACTGAAAAATCTCCAGCTCCAGAATCAGAAAAATTAAAACAAGAAGTAATAAAAGGCAGAGAAGCCCAAACCAATAGATTTAAAGAAAGAAATAAAAACTTATTACCAATCTTTACTAACAGTGAAATGGGAATTAAAGAAATAGAACAATTTTGTATTTTAGAAAAAGAAGCGGAAGATTTATTAAAAAAGGCTATTGATAAATATAGCCTTTCTGCTCGTGCCTATCATCGAATTTTGAAAATCTCAAGAACAATAGCTGACTTAGAAAGAATAGAATTAATTAAATATTCTCATGTGGCAGAAGCTTTGCAGTATAAAACTGAATTTTCCTGGAATGCTTATTAAGTCTTGTGTTACTTCTTTAGGACAAAAGGATTTTGAGCGCCTTGAATCTCAAAGTGTAAATGGCAGCCATTGGCATTGCCAGTATCGCTCATGGTGCCAATAGTCTGACCTTGGGTTACTTTATCACCTTCTTTAACGTAAAGATTACCTAAATGGCCGTAAACAGTTAAAGTGCCATTATAGTGCTGAATCTTAATATAATTACCATAGCCCAGATTCCAACCCTTTTTTGCTTCAAGTATTATGCCTTCAGCTGAAGCATAAATAGGAGTACCACAAGAATTAATAATATCAACGGCATTATAATAATGAAAAACGCCTTTATTATAACCGCCAGAAACAGGATAGGCAAAGTATCCTTTTAATGGCGACCAACTCGAAATATCAACGGTCATAGGCTTGAGTCCAGCACTTGAGGCAGCAGAAGAAATTGACGTTGAAGATAATTGGCCATCAGGAATAATTAATTCCTGACCCTCAATTAAAGGTCTATCATTATTAATATTATTAAAAGCAATAATTTCTTCTATCGAGGCTTGGTATTTTTTGGCAATTGAGGAAATAGTATCCCCTTTTTTCACCAAATGACGCACCCCAGAAATGGGTAAAATCACTAACTCCTGCCCGGGTTTAATTAAAGAACCCGATTTTAAATTATTAGCCCATAAGATAGTATTTAAGCTGACGCCAAAATTAGCAGCAATTTGGCCAGCAGTATCACTATCTTGAACTTCGTAAGTTAAAATTCCATGGCGTTTTACCGTTGGAAGATAAAAGGCTAAAGGCGAATTAATGCCCATTAAACTTCCGTTATCAACTATCATAAAGAAATTTTCTAAAGAAGTATCTGCTTGATTTTCCTCTAAATTTATGATACTGCCATCAACGGCTATATTTTCTGAATAGGCATAAGCGGTCTGGCTAAATAAATTTAGCCCTAAGTTATTATTATCAAGTAAACCATTTTCTTTGATGGTTTCGCTAAAATCTTGTCCGCCTGGCTGGGTTACTCCTATTTTAGTTGAAAGGTAGGAATTACCAAAAACAAAAGAAAAAACCAATAAAAGAACCACTACCTTTAATAGATTAGGGGGTAAAACCTTTGATATCTTCAATTCCCAGTCTCTTAGCCTTGTTTTTAATTGTTTTTCTAGGGTAGAAATGGTATTTTATTAATATTAAGGCTATTCTACTAAAAAAGAGCCTTTTACGACTCTACCCCATATTTTACCAAACCCTGTTTATATGTCAAGGATTCTTCCTAAAAAACGTTTAGGTCAGGTTTTTCTGAAAAACAAAATTTTTTTAGCTGAAATTATCAAAGCTGGAGAAATTTCCAATAAAGATACAATTTTAGAGATCGGTCCAGGTACCGGAATCTTAACTGAAGCCTTACTCAAAACTGGTGCGAAAATCATTGCCATAGAAAAAGATTCCCAATTAGTGATTTTTTTAAAAGAAAAATTCAAAAACGATAAAAATTTAACTATTATTGAAGCCGATATTCGTGATTTTCTCAAAAATCCGTCGTTTCATACTAAGTACCAGATACAAGACACTAAATACAAAATTGTTGGCAACATTCCTTATTATCTCACTTCTTATCTTTTTCGTCTGTTTTTAGAATTAGAAAAAAAGCCAGAAATCATCGTTTTAATGATCCAAAAAGAAGTAGCCCAGAGAATAATAGCTCAGCCGCCTCAAATGAGCCTTTTGGCAGTTTCAATCCAATTTTATGCTCAACCAGAAATTATTGCCCTTGTTCCTAAAACTGCCTTTAAGCCGCAACCAAAAGTAGATTCTGCTATTATCAAACTTATCCCTTACTCTCATCCTGTTATTGCTCGCCCCGCCAGAGGCGGGGCGAGCGACGAGGCCCTGCCTGCCGGCAGGCAGGAATCTCATTTCTTCAAAATCGTTAAAGCTGGTTTTTCTCATCCTCGAAAACTCTTAATTAGCAATCTTAGTCAAAACCTCAAAATCCCCAAAAACCAACTTCAAGAAATATTTTCAAAAATCGCCTTGCCTTTCAATATTCGTGCTCAAAATCTATCCTTAGAAGATTGGACAAATTTGATACAACATTTGTTTGCTTAAAACCTTTAAATTTTATATAATATAATAAGAAATACAAAAAATCTATAATTTTTATTTTATGCTATCTTCTATTTATAAAAAACGTTTTTTTATTCTATTAGTAATTACCTTCTGCGTTATTACTATCTTTACTAAAATACAAATAACTAGTGCCACAACAACTACTACTAAGCCATCAAATGAAGCTGTAGCTAATGCAGTTTACGATTATTTAACCAAAAATTACCAAATACCTAAAACACCGCCCGCAACAAATACGGTAGATTATTATTGTTTATATGGCGTGAGGGATAAGGTAACAATAGATCAGTGCACTCCATTTTGTATCGGAGCATTTTTAACTCCAAATGCAGACCGTTTAAAACAAGATATACAAAATGGAACGTTTGATGATATTCAAAAACTTGCAAAGCAAGATATTCCAAAGACGACCTTAACGGGCAAGCGCGAGGTAGATCCATATGATACATATGACGTTGATTATACAACCACAATTTGCGGACAGGTTAAAGGACCTATCGATCCTGCTAATGATTATAAAGAAATTATTGCTATTTTACAGAACGCTAAAAAGATTGAGGATATTATTAACGCTTTCCGTGGCTTACAAATCGCTAACCCTAATGAATGTACTCCATCATTTATTTCACGCTTTAGTGAAGAATTGAATAATTCTCCATTTAGTATTTATACTAAAGATAAAGAAAAAGATATCTGCAAACAAGAGTATTTTGATAGTAATAATCCTAATATAGAAAAAGCTCAACAATGCTTGAAAAATCTTGCTATTGATCTTCGGCAAGATGAAGATTCTGATACTTTAAATCCAGGGCATAGTTCTTATAGAGCCAGTCAAATTGAGGCATTAGCAACATCATTAGAAACCTTCGCTAATTGTCCTAATCCTACCCATCTTGAAAATATAGTATCAGCTCAAATTACAGCTTTAAGTGGGGTAACCACATATGAACCAACAGAAATTCCTGAATGCGCCATTGGTTATTCTGAATCTTCCCTTTGGGATCTTTTAACCCAACCTTTAAATCTTTTAATTGGCGGTTTAATTACTCTCTTTGTCCATATCTTTAAATTTGTCTTAATGGCAGTTATTAAAACTTTTTGGTACGCCTTAGTATATCTCCCTATTAAACTTCACGGCTATACTGGTTTTGAGCCGGTAAAAATTATTTGGAAAGACCTTCTTCTTTACGCTAACTTAGGTATTATTATAGGAATGATTTTTACTGCTATCGCTACCATTTTGCGAATTGAAAAATACAGCTGGAAGAAATTGCTTCCTAAATTACTTTTAATAGCTTTGTTAGTAAACTTTAGTTTAGTAATTTGTGGAATGTTTGTTGATATTTCTAATTTCGTCAGTATTTATTTTCTTTCAAATAGCGGCTTTAGTAATCTTGCTGAAACTATAGGAAGTATTATTGATAAAATTATTTGCGCTTTTAGGGCGACACCGGAAAAATTTAATTATACAATGGGGGCAACCATTGGTCTAATTTTAACCTGTATTTCCCTTTTCCAATTTATTGGCTTATTAGCATATGTTATTGCTCGAATTGTCACAATTTGGGTCTGTTTAGCCACTTCTCCTTTTGCATTTTTAGGAATGGCGATTGATACCGAACCAATCAAAAAAGCTGTTGATATGTGGCGAGATAATTTTACTCAGGCTTTAGTCTCCTTACCTATCTTAAGCCTTGCTTTATATTTAAGCCTTTTGTTCCTTTCGCAAATTGCTAATTACATTAAAGCAGAACCAGAAGATGTCAGTGGCTTAATTCCTTTAATTGCTTATGCCGTGGCAATCGTTGCCCTAGCTCAACTTCTAAGAATCATCGCTAAAAATATTGGCGTTCAGCAAATTGAACAAGGATATGCCTTTGCCAAAAAAGCAGTAACAGGAATGGCTATGGCAGGAGCAGCCGCAGTGGGCGGACTTGCTTTAGGGAGAATTACTGCTAGTGGCTGGTATAATAAATTAGCTGAAAGACTAAGCGCAAAAGAAGAAATGGCAGGAGCGAAGGGCGGTGTCACGGGTTTTCTATCCCGGGGATTGAGTACCCAATTATATAAGTTAAAAGGGGTAACTGCAGCTAAGCAAAAAGAAAAAGAAGAAAAAGAATTAGCAAAAATAAAAGATGATGTAAATGCTCTTACTAACGCTGCTAGAAATGCCATGATTCTTCATAAACCAGAAACAGTAGTAAGAATTTTAGTGATGAAAGCAAAAGCTGATTTAGGCTATACTCCAGATGAAAGACACTTTATGCTTCGCCTTCCAGCTCAATTCCAGCATACAGAAGATGCTCGTGCTGTTTATAAATATAATTCAGCTTTAAGATTAGATAATCAGGGTAACCGAATCCCAATGGATGAAATCATTAATAGATATAAAACAACACCTATAGATCAGACTGATGTAAGGGAATTAATACAAAGCTTAGAGGATCGTGATCTACAACAACAATTTATAAAGGGTGCTTTGGGACCCGCCCGAAGTATTAAAGAATTAGCTGATTTTATTCAAACAATTCCCGCTAGGCATCAGAGAGACTTTATGGAATTTATTCACCAACACGTCTTGAATAGATCATTACGCGATTATTTGGCAGACCCCAATATTAATCCGGCACTTGTTCAGTCAATAGAGCAACCCGCAGTCAATACCAGTACACAGGATATGTCTCGTATTTCTCTTATAACAAGATTGTGGAATTTTTAATATATTAACAAAGAATGACATCAATAATTCCCCAAGATTTATATCTCCAAAGGCTCAAACAGTTAGATGAAAAATTAATTCATTATCCTCTTTCGGATGATTTTGCTTTAGCTTTAGAGGAGGCCTATAGATTTGGTAAAATTACTGATTTCCAAAAGAAAGCGTTATTAAATGATATTGTCACAGCAATTTTATATATCATTATTCCGAGAGAAAATTTTAAACAAGAAATTATAGAGAGATTGCAAATTTCTCCTGCTTACGCGGAAATCATTAATCAGATTATTCAGCAAAAAATTTTCGAACCCTTGAAAAACGAATTAGAGCAATACAATCATCTTCTGTCTAAAAAATCTTTTGAAATAACCAAACCTTTAGAAACCCCAAAAGCAGAAATAATAAAGACTAAGGAGATAAAAGAATTAGCCCAAAAACCAAAACCTTTACCCGATTTATCTCTTCCCGAAATTCAAGAAATCAAAATTGAAAGACCGGTTAATAGAACCGGGGAGTTAAAAAGAGTCTTTGTACCTTCAGTTTCTCTAGAAGCTCAAGAAAGGATTCATTCCAAACTAATGGAAGCCATGAATAAAAAAGGAGTCAAGCCTAAAATAGTAGAAGAAATGAAAAAAGTGGTAATTGAAGGCATTAAAAAAACTCCCCAGCAAAAACCTAAATCAAAAGCAACTTCAGAAACAGAAGAATCAATGACTTCTCAGGTTATTGGAGGTGAGGGACAAAAATTTAATCCGCAAGAAAAAACTCAGAAATCTCCATCGCAAAAACCGTATATTTTGGATGCCAAACTAAAAGAGGAGAAAGAAGTCGAACAGGAGCTTCCAAAGAAAGAAATAGAATACCGACAACCACCCCCGAAAAAACCTTTTGGAGAAGCGTAAAAATATGTTTTACGAAACGCCACAATTCATCAGACAAGAAGTCAAGTTAATGGGAATCATTACCTTTAACCAGCTTTGGCTTTTAATGGGAATTTTAGGGTTTTTAGCAATTTTATATTTTAGCCTCAATCTCTGGCTCTGGATTATTTTGGCTTTAATTCTTGGGCCTTTAGCTCTTATTTTAACCTTTGGGCAAATGAATGGTTTGCCAATGTATAGGGTTTTCCCTGCTGCCATTCGCCATTTTTGGCTACCCAAGTATTATTTCTGGAAAAAAGAACAACTAATCTCAGGACCAAAAGAAGCAACTCCAGAACAAACAAGAACTATGATTAAACCCCAAATTCAAAAACAATTAGATAGACAAACCTTAGAAAATCTTAGTCAATTTTTGGATCAGTAATACTAATCTATGGCTCAAAAAACTAAAGAAGCTTTCAGTAGTCAGTCATTAATCAGCCTTAGCCAAATTAAGAAAGGGGTGATTATTTTAAAAAATGGCGCTTTGCGCTCGGTTTTGGAAATCTCTGGCATTAATTTAGATTTAAAATCAGAGGATGAACAAAATACCATTTTAACTTCTTGGCGCAATCTTTTAAATAATCTTGATTTCTCTTTAGAAATCGTCATTCATTCCCGTCGTTTGAATATCGATCCTTATTTGAGTTTCTTAGAAGAAAGAATTTCTCAAGAACAAATTGAGCTTTTAAAAATTCAAGGGGAAGATTACCATAACTTCATCAAAGGTTTGGTCACGGAAAATAATATTATGAGAAAAAAGTTCTATCTGGTGGTACCGTATGATCCTGTAATGATTAAACCCAAAACCGCTCTAAGCCAAATAGCTGGTTCTTTCAAGAGTATGTTAAACTTGGGCAGAGAATCTTTTAATGTTTTAAATGCCTTGTCTAATGAAGAATTCAACCAATATTTGCAACAATTAATGATTCGGAGAGATAATATCATTACCAATCTTTATCGCATAGGATTGTCTAGCAGGCCCTTGGAAACAAAAGAACTAATAGAAATGTTCTTTAATCTTTATAATCCCGAAACTTTTGAAAAAGAATCTCTAAGCTTACCTGAAGAATTTAATAAATAATTATGTCTTTCTTTAATTTTGCAAAAACATCTCCATTAAAAGCTTCTTCTCAAAATAAAGAAGTTTTGACGACTTTACAGGATTTAATCGCTCCTGCTGGTTTAGAAATCTCACCCAATAATTTAAAATTAGGAGAAAAATACTGCTCTACTCTTTTTGTTTTAACTTACCCTCGTTATCTTTCTTCGAACTGGTTTTCTTCTTTGGTCAACCTTGACGAGTCTTTTGATATTTCCATTTTTTTCCATCCCTTGGAAGTCAATGTTCTTTTAAGAGATTTGCGCAAGAAATCTGCTGAAATGCAAGCCCAGATTTCCATTGAAGCTGAGAGAGGTTTAGTGCGTAATCCGCTTTTAGAAGCAGCTCTAAAGAACATTGAGGAATTAAGAGATTTAATCCAACAAGGCAATGAAAGATTGTTTGATACTGCTCTCTATATTACTTTTTTTGCCAATAGCAAAGAGGATTTGAATAAAATTCAAAGTAAAATTGAGAATGCTTTGGAACAGCAATTAATTTATGCCAAGCCAGCAGTTTTCCGGCAATTTGAAGGATTTGAATCTTCTTTGCCCTTAGGTTTAGATAGATTGCTGATTACCACTCCTTTAAATTCCCAGCCAGCTTCAACTCTTTTCCCTTTTTCTTCATTGGATTTATCAGAGAACACTGGAGTGCTCTATGGCATTAACCAGCATAATAATAGTTTGATTATTTTTGACCGCTTTTCTTTAGCTAATGCCAATATGGTAGCTTTTGCCCAGACTGGCGCTGGTAAAAGCTATGCCGTAAAAATGGAAATTTTGCGTTCTCTTCTCTTGGGCACTAATATTTTAATTATTGATCCGGAAAATGAATATACCTATTTAGCTGATTCTCTGGGCGGCAGTTATTTTAGAATCGCTGTTGGTTCTAATGACCATATTAATCCTTTTGATTTACCAATAGTAACAGCAGAAGAAACCCCGGAGGAAGTTTTTAGAAGTCATATTCTTAATCTGATTGGCTTAATCAAATTAATGGTTGGCGGTTTATCCCCCCAAGAAGAAACTATTTTAGATAGAGCCATTACTCAAACTTATGCTTCGAGGGATATTTTCCCGGAAACTATAGCTGAGGGGAAAACCCCTCCTTTAATGGAAGATTTGGAAAGCGTGCTTAAAAGTATTGAAGGAGGAGAAAACTTGGGAGCTAAACTCTATAAATACACTCAAGGCACTTATGCTGGTTTCCTTAATCAACTTTCTAATATTGATATTAATAATAGACTCATAGTGTTTGGCATTCGCGATTTAGAAGAAGAGCTAAGACCTATAGCCATGTATGTGGTCTTAAATTATATCTGGACGATGATTAAAAAAGATTTAAGAAAAAGAATAATGGTTATTGATGAAGGTTGGTGGTTATTAAAACACGAAGAAAGCGCTTCTTTCCTGTTCAGCCTCATCAAACGAGCAAGAAAATATTATTTAGGAGTAACTTTCATTACTCAAGACATTGAAGATGCTTTAATGTCTCCTTATGGCAAACCTATTATCACTAATTCAGCTTTAGCTTTGCTTTTGAAACAATCACCAGCCAATATTGAAATAATTGGCAAGGCTTTCAATTTAACGGAGCAGGAAAAATCAATTCTTTTGCAAGCTTCGATTGGCACTGGCTTGTTCTTTGCTGAAGATAGACATGTGGCTATTCAGATTGTTGCTTCTTATGCTGAAGACCAAATCATCACTTCTAATCCAGCCCAGTTAGAAGAACTAAGAAAAGCTAAAAAAGAATTTTCTGCTACTTAAATGTCTATTAATAAAATTATGAAAACAATTTCCGCCAAAATCAAAATATTTTTTCTTTTTCTTGGTCTTCTTGTCGTCTTAATACCTCTTATCACCTTTGCTAATTCAACTTCAACTCCAAATTGTTATACTTTTGAAACCGGGATTCCTTTTTTTGCTGCAAAAGGAGAATGCAAATCTTTATCTGGTCTTCAAAATATGATTAGTTCTTTAATTAACAAATTATTCCCCATTGCTGGAATTTTAGCTTTTGCCATGATTGTCTACGCTGGTTTTGAATACGCCACCAGCGGAGGAGATACTAATAAACAAAAAGATGCTCAAGACAGAATTGCTAATGCTATCATTGGCCTACTTCTTCTTTTTGCTTTTTGGATTATTATCTACACTATTAATCCTGATATTTTAAAAACAAAAGAACCAACATTAGAATCGGTAAGTTTACCTTCAATTTCTAATCAGTCTATTGATCCTCTTTCGGGTTTTACTAAGATCTGTGATGGACCATTGCATCTAACACCAATACCATATAGCGCAGCTGAGGTCTTAAATACAAGTAATTGTTTCTATATTAAAGAAGAAATACTTAATAATCTAAAAGCACTCTATAATAATACAGGTAAAACTTGGAAATTAACTGAAGCTTGCCAAATCTTAATTAGCGGTGATAAGCCATGTGGGACTACTTATCAGCATAATAGCTTATGTCATCAGACTGGGGACTGCGTTGATATTGCTTTAGACAGCCCTACTGAACAAAATAAAACAACTTTTATACAAGCTGCTAATAATGGTTTAGATATTTATAACGAATATAAAGATGAATGCAAAACAAAAGAAACTACTGGGGGACATTTCCATGTAGTTATTCACGGATTTCAACAATGCACTAATTCTGATTGTCGGTCTTGCGCAAAATAATTATCCTTCTTGGGGTTTGATGATAATGTGTCTTTCTTGACCTTCGCCAACGCTCTCAGTAAACACATCACTTCTTAGAGATATTTCCAAATGAATTACTCTTCTATCTTTAGCTTTCATCGGTGGCAACTCCATCGCTTTTTTTGTTAAGGCGACTTGATAAGCTGCTTTTCTGGCGAATTCTCTTAATTTTTCTTCATAAATGGTTCTGTAATTATTCACGTCAAGAGAAACTCGCCAAGAAGAATCTTTCTTCATTTTTTGAAGAAGATTTCTTAAGATTAATTCAAAAGCCCAAAGATTTTCTCCTCCTTTGCCAATTAGAATTCCGCTGGAGTCATCTTGAGAATCTATCTTGACCATAAACCTCACAAATCTTTCTTCAGGGTTTTCCTGGATTTCAATTTCAAAATCATTAAAACCAATAGTTTGTAATAAATTTTCTAAATAATTCTTGATTTCCATCATCTCCATAATCTAGATTTGTTTTTGGGGTTGAGTTTTTAAAACTTTTCTAGTAACAATCGCTTCAATAATACCCACTAAACTCATCGCTATCCAGTAAATAATAATGGCTGCTGGAAAAATTTTCCAATAAAACAAAGTAATAAAAGGCAGAAGAAGGAACATTGTCTTATTCTGATTAGCGGCTGTTGGCTGCAGGAAGGTTAAAACAGCATTAGTCAGAGCCGAAAGAATAACTAAAAGAAGATTAGCTATTCGCAAATCAATAAACCCCAGAAAGGTATAATTTAATTTTGGAGCGATTTTAATAAAAGAGTAGATATGAGGAGTCCAATCAGGAGATTTGATAGCCTGGTCAAAAAAGATAAATAAAAAAATAAAAAGAGCAATTTGAACAATGACGCCGCCGAATGAACCATAAGGATTCACTTTTTCTTGCTTAAATAACTCCATAATCTCCTTATTAGCCTGGCTTGGCTCTTGTTTGTATTTCTTCTGAATTTCTTTCATTCTGGGCTGAATTTTCATTAACTTGTTTTGCTCCAGCATGGTTTTCCGATTGAGCGGCAAAAGAGCCAAACGAAGCAAAATAGCTAAAATAAAAATTGCCCATCCTACGTTACCCCTAAACAAAAAGGAGAGGAGAGCTAAAATATTATATAAAGGTTGATAAATTAAAAGATAGGTCATGGTTAAGATAAACTCACTAGCAACTCATTCAAAGCCTCTTCTATTTCTTGCGAAGGTTTGTCCAGTAATCCTTTTTTGGTCAAAATAATAATATCAAAACCTTCTTTGAATAAAGACACGCAACTATTCAAAATAGCTCGGATTTTTCTTTTTAAAGAATTTCTATCAACAGCCAAAGGAAAAGTTTTCGCGCTGACTACAATACCAAATCTGGGATGAGTTAAATTATTTTTCGTAAAAATAACAACGAAAAATTTATTTTCTTTGAATTCTCCTCGATCAAAGATTTTTTGAAAAAGAGACGAAGAAGTCAAACGATATTTTTTCTTAAGCATAATATTTTTATTCCGAGTTAAGTAGAAGGGTTATACGCTAATTCTTTTTCGACCTTTACGACGACGAGCCTTGAGAATTCTTTTTCCTGAAACAGAAGAACTTCTTTTCAAAAATCCGTGAGTTCTTGCTCTTTTTTTCTTTTTGGGTTGATATGTAACACTCATATTAATAAAATTTTTCCTGCCTGCGCAGGCAGGAATTTTAAATTTCTTGCAACCTATTCAGTATCATATCATATCCTAAAAGAAAATCCAAACTTAATGTCGATAGATTTAATCAATATCGCCAATTATCAACAGTTTATCCCCAAAAGAAAGGTAATTTTATAAAAACCCCTCTTCTCTTTATGTAAAATTTTATAAAAAGTGCTATAATTTTGAAGGAATTAGTTATTTATTTATGGATTCAAAAGAACTTTGGAAAGCTGCTTTAGGAGAAATCCAATTAAATATCTCCAAAGCTAATTTTTTGACGTGGTTTAAAGATACTTTTATTACCGAACAAAAAGACGGGATTATTTATATTGGTGTCCCTTCCAATTTTGCCAAAGAATGGTTGGAAAACAAATACCACAAAACCATTCTTCAAGCTTTGAATCATTTAAATCCAGAAATTCTTAAGGTTAACTATACTGTTTCTCAAAACAATTTTTCTTTGGAAAAAATAAAAAAGGTCCGCAGTTCACAACAACACAAAGAAAAACTAATTTTAGATGAGCAGTTGAATTTCCAAGAATTTGCCATTGACCCTGAAACTAATTTAAATCCTCGTTATACTTTTGAAAGTTTTATTGTTGGGTCAAATAATGAATTGGCTCATGCGGCTGCCGAAGCAGTGACAGAAAATTTAGGTTCTAAGTATAATCCTCTCTTTGTTTATGGAGGAGTTGGTTTGGGAAAAACCCATCTACTCCAAGCCATTGGTAATAAAGTTAAAAAAGAGAACAAGAAATTAAAAATTAAGTACGCTTCTTCTGAGAAATTTACTGATGAATTAGTGAAGGCTATTGGCAAGCAAACCATGGATACTTTTAAGGCCAGTTTTAGAAATGTAGATTTGCTTTTAATTGATGATGTGCAATTTGTAGCTGGTAAGGACAAAACTCAAGAAGAATTATTCCATACTTTTAATAATTTATACGAAAAAAACAAGCAAATAGTTTTTGCTTCGGATCGGCCGCCCAAGGCTATCCCCTCGATAGAAGAAAGATTACGTTCCCGTTTTGAAGGGGGGATGATTGCTGATATCGGCTACCCTGATTTTGAAACCAGATTAGCTATTTTACAAGCCAAAAGCCAAGAAGCGGGAATAGTTATTGATGAAAAAGTTTTACGTTATATTGCTGAAGCTATCCCTAAAAATATTCGAGAATTAGAAGGAGCCCTTAATAGAGTAATCGCCCATAGTCGTCTAAAAAACCATCCTCTTTCTCTAGAAGAAAGTAAAAAAGCTCTCGCTTCGATCGTGAATAACATGCACCAGTATATTCCCTTCAAAGAAGTGATAAAGAAAATAGCTTCTTTTTATGATTTAAGTGAAAGTGAACTTTTCGGTCATTCTCGAAAAAAAGAATTAGTTAAACCTCGACAAGTTGCTATGTACATCCTACGAGAAGAGTTAAAATATTCCTATACTAATATTGCTGAAAAGATTGGGCATCGCGATCACACCACTGTTATTCATGCCTATAAAAAAATAGAAGAAGAAATCACTAAAAATCCTGTTTTCTCTCAAGAGGTTACTTTACTCAAAGAAATGTTATATAATCAATAAGAACCCTCGCTTCGCTCAGAACCTTGTTTCTCGCTACACTCGAAATAAGATTAAGATGTTGATAAAATGTAGATAGTTATAGGATAAACCATCTTGACAAAATATTAAAAAATAAACAAAAGAATTAAAGTTAAATTTTATCCCCAAGTTATAGGTTCTATATCAATTATTTATCCACTCCTTTCCCAGAAAAATTTTTAGAAAATTATATTTAAATAAACCCTTATTGCCATTTATCCACAATTTTCCCCTTCCTTATTATAATAATAATTATATTTATTTATATTATAATAATTAAAAATAACTAATAACTAAAATATATGAAATTCATTTCCTTAGTAGAAAATTTAAGAAGAGCTATTAATTTAGCTGAAAGAATAACAGGAAAAAATTTAACTCTTCCCGTTTTGAATAATATCTATCTTACTACAAATAAAAACGAACTTCATATTTTAGCGACCGATTTAGAATTAGGAATTGAATTAACCGTTAGTGGTAAAGTGGAAAAAGAAGGTCAGGTAGTAATTCCTGCTAAAACTTTTACTAATTTTTTAAATAGTCTAACAGAAGAAAAAATTATTCTTGAGGCAGAAAAACAATCTTTAAAAGTTAAAAGTGAAAATTACGAAGCTCTTTTTCAAGGCATCAATCCCGAAGATTTTCCTATTATTCCCGAAGTGAAAACAGAAAAATACATTGAAATTGATAAAAACATTTTTCGCGACGCAGTCAGTCAAGTTTTGCCAAGCATTGGTTATATTTCCACTAAACCAGAACTATGTGGTGTATATTTTAAACTTGAACAAAACGTTTTGACATTAGTAGGGACAGATAGTTTCCGATTGGCTGAAAAAACTATTACTAATAATGATTTCAAAACGAATATCAAGGATAATTTAGAAATGATCGTTCCTCTGAAAACCATGCAGGAGGTCTATCGGATTAGTCAGGAAGGACCAGAAGATATTAATTTTACTAAAATTTATCCCGAAGTCAACCAAGTTCAATTTTCCTTTAAAAATAATGAAGAAATAAGACTCGTCTCTCGTTTAATTAATGGTCGCTTTCCCGAGTATAGCTCAATTATACCTAAAGAATTAGAGAATAAAATTACGGTTAATAAAAAAGACCTGGCTGATGCCGTGAGAGTGGCAGGTCTATTTTGCGGCAAGATTAATGATATCAAATTGACTATCAACCCCATTCAGAAGAAAATTACCATTGAAGCCCAAGATCCTTCTTTAGGGAAAAGCCAAAATACTCTTCCTGTTAAAACAATTCAAGGCACTGCCCTAGAGATTAGTTTCAATTATAGATTTATTTTAGATGCCTTGAATTCAATTAAAGGCGAGGAAATAAGTATTGGTTTAAATAAAGAAAATAACCCCGGTTTATTTAAAGGAGACAAGGATAATAGTTTTGTTTATGTTCTCATGCCAATCAAAATTTAAATTTTCTGATTTATGGCTTTCGCTTCTTTAAGATCTGTCTTAAGTGGTTGGCTTAAAAAAAGGAACTTAGAAAAATTTTTCGATGAGAACAAGATTTTAGAAATAACTAGTACGTACGTAAAAGAACAAAAAAAAAGAGTAAAAAGTACATCTCGAAGAAAGAATTCCGCAAGAGAAAATTAAAAGAATTTTTTACCGACTCATTTAAAAACAATTTCTGTAAGAGAATTCATCTGGTCTGAAATATCAATGGCCTCGATTTTTATTTCATTCTGGTCTCTGATTTTATCTAAAGGAAGAGAATAATAATAGTGATTATCATTACCTTTCTCCAAATCACCTAAAAGTTCCTGATTCAAATACAGGTCCGTTTTTTTAATTTCAAGGGGGCTAGTAATGAGAACATCTAAACGGAGATTATTGTTTAAAAAATCGCCATTTTGAGGATATACAGGATTAATGGTTGGCGCATCAGGGAAAGTAATTATTTGATCCTCTGTAAGGTCTTGGGGAATATAATCAGGGCCAGGGTTTATATTGTATTCAGAGCTAAAATTAGGAATGTTTTGTTGGGCCCATAATAAAACTGGAGTTTCCCAATTTGAAAATTGGGGATCGTTATAAGGATTGGTTGGAGCTAGGCCTAAGATATTATTTTTATCAACATAATAAAGAATACTATGAAGTTCTTTGACGGTTTTTATTTCGCCAGTATTGATATTTTTATATTCTCTATTAATAAGATATTGACCATTAATCATGGGTTTGGGTATTTGAGAAACATTATAAGGCAGGGGTTTGGTAAATTGTCCCGGAGGATAAAATTCAAAAGCTTTTTCCATAAATTCATGCCAGCAAGGCGCAGCTACCATTGATCCTGGAGCACCACTAGGTGCTACCGGCGTTCTATCATTATTTCCCGCCCAAACACCAGCAGCTAAACTGGTAGTATAACCGAGAGTCCAGGCATCTCGATATTCAGTATCAGTACCGGTTTTAGTAGCCACATCATAACCAGGAAAGAAAAGTTTGTTATCCCAGCCAAAAGTCGGAGCTCGAGCAGTATTATCTGAAAGAATACTAGTAACCATTCGGCTGATCTGCGGATCAATAATTCGTTTATTTTGGAGAGAGAAATCTTGCAAAACATTCCCCTGTTTATCTTCTATTTTTAGGATAGCAGCCTGAGGGTGGAAAATACCTTCTTGATTAAATACTGTATAGGCATGAACCATTTCAATGAGTTTTACTCCACCCCCTCCTAAAACTAAGCTTAGGCCATAGTAACTAGGAGATTCGGTCAAAGTGGTAATACCAAAATCTTTAGCCGCTTGAATCACATTTTGGACTCCTGTTAAATACAGAACCTTTACTGAGGGAATATTTAAAGATTGAGCTAAGGCTTGCCTAAAAGTGACTGGACCCCTGGTTTTGCTGTCATAATTAGTCACTAGATAAGGATTATTAGGGTCAGTGGAAAAATTAGCTGTCATGCCATTTAAGGCCGTGTCAAAAATAACACTCTCCGGAAGAAACCCCTTTTTAAAAGCTGTGGCATAAACAATGGGTTTGAAAGAAGAGCCTGGCTGACGAATGCTTAGAGTGGCGTTCACGTTACCTTCAGCTTCCATATTCCAATAATCTCTGGAACCAACCATCGCTAAAATTTGTCCAGTTTGGGGATCCTCAGCCAAAAGCGCCAAATTCTTTGCCCCAATATTTTTTTCATTATAATTTCCATATTTTGTTACTGTTTCCTCAGCGATATTCTGGAGATTCATATCTAAAGTCGTGATAATAGTATATCCTCCTTGTTCTAATTCTTCTTGAGAAAATTTATTATATAAAAGATCCCGGACATACATAACAAAATGAGGCGCTTTGAAACCAAAACTTTGAGTAGCAAACGTTACTTTTTCAGCTTTAGCTTTTTCTACCTCATCTTTAGGAAAATAGTTTAGAATTTCTGTTCTACTTAAAACCCAATTTTTTCTCTGCTCAAGCTGGTCAGTATGAGATCCATAAGGGGATAGATAATTTGGCGATTGTATTAGACTGGTTAAGTAAGCAGATTCAGCCAAATCTAAGTCTTTAGCCGATTTATTAAAATAATATTCACTAGCCGTTTCAATACCGTAATTATTATAACCCCAGCTAATTTGGTTTAAATACATTTCTAAAATTTGGTTTTTTGTATAATGGCGTTCAATTTGAATAGTTAAAATTGCTTCTTTAATTTTTCTAATAATAGTTTTTTGAGTGGTGAGAAAAGTGCTTCTGGCTAATTGTTGAGTAATAGTAGAAGCGCCTTGAAGGTCTTTGGGATGGAATAAATTATAGACTAAAGCTCTAGCGATGGAGGAGAGAACAAATCCATGATGTTGATAAAAATGATGATCTTCAGCCGCTATAGTGGTTTTAATGACATAAGGTGAGATTTGGTCTAAATTAATCACCGTACGTTTTTGATCTCCATGAATTTCGTAAAGTAAAATTTTGCCAGTGCGATCATAGATTTTCGTTGACTCTACAACTTTTCTTTCTTGAAAATTTTTCGGATCGGGTAGGCCTTGCCTTAAAATTAAAAAAGAAATTCCTCCTAAAACGAGGATTAGAAATATGATAATTAAAATTAATTTAAAGATTTTTTTCATTTGATTTTTACCTTTTGTCTTTTGTATTTATCTTTGCATTTATTTTGTTGATGCCAGCCAAAGCTACAGCTAAGGCATCAGCCGTATCATCTGGCTTTGGGATTTCTTTTAAAGAAAAAACCAATTGGATGAATTTTTGAACATCTTTTTTATCGGCTCGGCCGTAACCAATGAGATTCTGTTTAATTTCCAAAGGTGTCAGGCGGATGCATGGCAATTTGTGTTTTTGGGCAGTGAGGACGATAACACCAGTGGCTTCACTGATGCTCATGACCGTTTTGGCGTTTTTAAAGAAAAAGATTTTTTCTAAAGCCAAAAAATCAGGTTTATATATTTTAATAGCTTTGTTTAAGTTTTGAGATATTTTTAACAGTCTTTTTTCTTGTTCTTTCTCTTTGAGCTCCCAACAGCCGTAATCTACCGGTACAATATTATCCTTCTTTGTTTTAAGAATAGCCCAGCCGATACGCGTTGTTCCGGGATCAATGCCTAGTATTATCATACTTCGTATTCAGCGTTAGAGTAAATTTCTTCGACATCGCTATTTTCATCCAAAGCGTCAAAAAGTGTCTCTAATTTATTTTTTAGTCCTTCATCATTAATTTGCACAGGCCGCTGAGCAACAAAATCAATATCTGTTTCTATTTGAATGCCTGATAAATTATCCTCGATGATTTTTTTTAAATTATTAAGATTAGAAATGGAAGTATAAATTTCTACAATTTCATCTTTTTCTTTAATTTCTTCAGCCCCTTTCTCAATGATTTGGAGAGCTAAGCTATCGTTCCAGTTGGTTTTGGGGACAGTAATTTTTCCGGTTTCTTGAAACATATAACGGACACTGCCGCTATTAGCCATTTTAGCATCATAATTAGAAAGCAAATGTCGTAATTCAGCCAAAGTCCGGTTTTTATTATCAGTGATAACCTGGATTAAAATAGCAGTTCCAGCCGGACCATAAGCTTCGCAAATTAATTCTTCCAAAAGTTTTCCTTCGTCTCCACCACCACTACCTCTTTGAATAGCACGATCAATATTGTCTTTGGGCATGTCTAAAGCTTTGGCTTTTTCTACAGCTAGACGCAATTTAGCATTGGTTTCAATGTCACCGCCCTCTCTAGCAGCCACAGTAATTAAATTAGTCAATTTGGAAAAAGCCTTCCCTCTTTTTGGGTCTTTGACGGCTTTTTGATATTTTACTTTTGACCATTTAGAATGTCCTGACATAGTGCATAAGCCAATTATCAACTAAGTTATTCTATAATTTTTTGCTGTTTTTTGCAAACGAGTTTTCTTTTTTGTCTTGAAAAAAAAGTAATTTGGGAGTAAAATCTAAAAAGAAGAACTCTTATAGAATTAGAATGGAATTTAATCAAATCAAAATTGAAGCTGAGAAAGAAATTTCTCCAATTATTGGCCAAAAAGATTTAGAAAATTGGCGGGTAAAATATTTAGGCCGTAAAAGCGAGCTTTCTTTATTTTTCAACTCTTTTAAAAACCTTCCTTTTTTGTTAAGAAAGAAACAAGGGAATAAAGCCAATCAAACCAGACAATTTCTTCTTTCTCTCTACCAGCAAAAAAAGACGGATTTAGAGAAAAATCAACCTGATTTTGAATTTTTTGATTTGACCAGACCCGGAGAAAAAATAAAAAAGGGACATCTTCATCCTTTGACCTTGGTTTTGCGAGAAATCACTCATTCTTTCGAAAAGATTGGTTTCGAAATTGTCGAGGGTCCGGAAATTGAAACTGAATATTATAATTTTGACGCTTTAAGAATTTCTGAAAATCACCCGGCTAGGGATATGTGGGATACCTTTTGGCTTAAACCAAAAACCAATCCGCCAGCTGGCGAAAAAAAATTCCCGTTGCTCTTACAAACCCATACCAGTCCGATGCAGATTAGATACATGGAAAAACATCAGCCGCCTTTCCGGATTATTGTTCCTGGTAAATGTTTCCGTTTTGAAGCCACTGATAATCACCATGAGTTTCAATTTCACCAGGTCGAAGGTTTAATGGTAGGCGAAAATATTAATTTAGCCAATTTCAAATTTATCATTAGAGAAGTTATCGAGGATATTTTTAAACATCAAGTAGAACTTCGTTTTCGACCCAGCTATTTTCCTTTTGTTACGCCAGGCCTTGAAGTTGATATCAAAATAAAGTCCCGCTCCACAAGGGCGAGGCTCGCCCAACGAAGTTGGGCGGCAAAAGCTAACAATGAATGGCTGGAAATTATGGGTGCTGGTATGGTTCATCCTCAACTATTTAAAAATGTGGGTTATGAAGCTAATCGTTGGCAAGGTTTTGCTTTTGGTTTGGGAGTAGAAAGAATTGCTATGATAAAATACGGCATCGATGATATTCGATTATTTTTTGGTTCGGACATTCGTTTTCTTGAACAATTCTAATTTTTAATATGAAATTTTCTTACTCTTGGCTTAAAGAATTGGTAAACTTTAAAGAATCACCAGAAAAACTTGCTGAGTTTTTAACTTTATATTTGGCGGAAACTAAGGTTTCTTTTCAAGGGAAAAGGGCTATTCTTGATGTTGATTTATTGCCTAATCGAGTGGCCGACGCTTCGAGTCATTTAGGCTTAGCTCGGGAAATTTCAGCGATTCTTGGCAAAAAATTCAATTATCCCCAGCCCAAACTTAAAGAAGAAAAACAAACAACAAAATCATGGATCAAGGTGACTATCAAAAGCCCTTATTGCAGGCGTTATGTGACTCGAACTATTTGGCACGTTAAAGTTAAATCATCGCCCCAATGGCTGAAAGAAAGGCTTGAAGATTGCGGGTCCAGACCAATTAATAATATTGTGGATGCTGCTAATTATGCGATGCTTTTAACTGGTCAACCGCTGCATGTTTTTGATTTTCAAAAAATCGCTTTTAACAAGAACAAGAAAAAAGAAATTATTATTCGTCAGGCTAAGAAAGGAGAACAAATAACTACCCTTGAAAGAAAATCGTACAAATTAAAAGAAAACAATTTATTAATTTGTGATTCAGAACAACCATTAGCTCTTGCTGGCATTAAAGGCGGACTCAAAGCCGAAGTTGATAAAGATACGCACTTAATTATTATTGAAAGTGCTAATTTTGACGGGACTAATATTCATTTAACTTCTAAAGAATTAGGATTAAAAACTGATGCTTCCTGGAGATTTGAACATCACTTAGAATCTGATTTAGCAGCCTATGCCGTTGATATTTTAGCTCAACTTATTCAGCAAGTAGCTGGTGGAGAAATCCTAAAAGACAAAATAGATGCCATTAATTACCCTGCTCGCAAAATTGTTATCCCGATTAATTTTAATAGTTGGGAAAAATTTCTTGGTTGGCCCATTACAAGAGGAGAAATTATAAAAAAATTAAAACTTTTAGGTTTTAATTTAATAGAAAGACAAAAATATCTTTTAGTGACCCCTCCTTTATACAGAAATGATATAGAAAATATTGAGGACGTGATAGGCGAAGTAGCTCGGCTTCAGGGTTTTAATCAGATTCTTAGCTTACCTCCTAAGGAAGAAGTTGTCCTCCCAACCAAAAACGAATTTTGGGAATTCCGGGAAAAAATTAAAGATTGGTTGAAGACTTATCACTTAGAAGAGGTCTATAATTACTCCTTGATTTCTCAAAAAGATAAAGAAAATTTAGACAAGAATTGGCAAGGCAAATTAATTGCCTTA
>Ga0315285_10000580_pt1 | contig 38080 bp, 32 predicted proteins | sample YL17G09_36_MG_FD_203698 | JGI IMG/M metagenome (GOLD analysis project Ga0315285, IMG submission 203698) | Sediment microbial communities from Yellowstone Lake, YNP, Wyoming, USA - YL17G09_36 | ecosystem: Environmental > Aquatic > Freshwater > Lake > Sediment | place: USA: Wyoming | collected...
GCAGTTCGTCCCGCTGCGCCACCACCAGCTCGGCCGCCGCCGAGGGGGTGGGCGCCCGCAGATCCGCCACGAAGTCCGCGATGGTGACGTCGGTCTCGTGTCCCACGGCCGAGATCACGGGGATGGGACTGGCCGCAATGGCGCGCGCGACGACCTCTTCATTGAACGCCCACAGGTCCTCGAGCGAGCCGCCCCCCCGGGCCACGATCAGGACGTCCAGGTCCGAACGGCGTCCCATGGCGGCCAGGGCCGCGGCGATCTCGGGCGCCGCCGTCTCGCCCTGGACCTGCACCGGATAGATCAGGATGGCCAGGCCGGGAAAGCGCCGCCCGATGATCGTCAGCATGTCCCGAATCACCGCCCCCGTCGGGGAAGTGATGATGCCGATCTTCCTGGGCAGCCGGGGGAGCGGACGCTTGCGCACCGCGTCGAAGAGGCCCTCAGCCTCCAGCTTGGCCTTGAGCTGCTCGAAGGCGAGCTGGAGAGCGCCGACCCCCTTCGGCTCCATGAACTCCACGCTGATCTGGTACTCGCCGCGCCGCTCGTACACCGTGACCGTCCCGAAGACCAGGAAGGCCATCCCGTCCTTGGGCTGGAACTTCAGCAGGCGGTTACTCCCGCGAAACATCACTGCCCGGATCTGGGCGTCGGCGTCCTTCAAGGTGAAGTACATGTGGCCCGAGGTGTGATGTTTGAAGTTGGACACCTCCCCTTCCACCCAGACGGCAGAAAAGCCGTCCTCGAGGACGGCTTTCACCTCAGCGGTGAGGGCACTCACCGTATAGACGTGACGCGCGAGTTCCATGGCCATCGCGACCTTGTAGCATGCGCCCTTCGAAATTGTCAAACCCTTTCCCCCCGTGCCAAATGTGGAATGCGGAGTGCGGAATGTGGAATGTCTTAGGCCCTCTCCCATTCCGCATTCCGCATTCGCCATTCCGCATTCGCCACACCCGGCTCTCGACTCTCAGAGCCCAATGTGCTAGCGTGCCCCAGGCCACAAGAGCGACGAGGGAGGAATGACGCGCGAGGGGCGGATCGGGGTCATCCAGGCGGTGGCAGCAGCCGGCTTCTTCTCCACGGGCGCCATCCTGGTTCGCTGGGCGCAGGACCTCACGCCGGTCGAAGTGACAAGTCTTCGCCTGCTCCTGGGCGGCCTCCTCGTGGCGACGGCCGCGTGGGCCTCCGGCGAGCGGGTGAGACTCTCCGGGGCGGAATTCCCGCGTCTCCTCCCCATCGGGCTCATCGCCGCCGTCCATTTCCTGACGTTCATCGCCTCTTTGTACTTCACCACCGTGGCCCACTGCCTGACACTGACGTACACGGCCCCGCTTTTCATCGCCGCATTGTCTCGGGCATTCCTGCGGGAGAGGCTGCCACGGCGAGCCCTCGTCGGCATCATTGTCGGGCTCGCCGGCGTGGCGGTCCTAGCCGGCTTTGAGCCGCATCTCACCCGGCGGATGCTGACAGGTGATCTGCTGGCCCTGGCGGCGGGCCTGGCATTCGCCCTCTATTCACTCTTCGGCCGCCGCGAGCGGGCGCGCCTCCCCCTGCTGACCTACGCGAGCTGGGTCTATCTTACCGCCGGGGCGGCCACGGCCCCCTTCGCCGTCGGCGTCCTCGGGCGCTCGGTGAACGCCAGCGCCATCGCCGCCGTGTTCGCCATGGCGCTCTTGCCATCGGCCCTCGGCCACACCCTGTACAATGCTGCCCTGAGACGCCTCCACCCCAGCATCCCGAACCTCATCGCCACGCAGGAGGTAACGGGCGGCATTCTCCTCGCCTGGCTGCTCCTCCAGGAAGTGCCGACGTGGAACGCCCTGGCCGGTGCCATGATCACTCTCATTGGTGTCGGCCTGGTCCTCCGCTGACAACTGGCAATCTGGCGATCCGGCGATTTGGCAATCTGGGGTTCGAGCTTCTGGATCACCTAAAACCCCAATCCGAAATTACCAACCGCCAAGGACACCCAGCGCTGGCGCTGGGTACCCGGAACGCCAAGACCAGAAGGGCTCATTGGGGGAAACAAACGGAACTTCGGAAGGCCCCATGAGCGCGCTTTCGGGTTCTTTGGTGGAGAGATCGGAACATCGTATTCTTGGCGACCTTGGCTTCGTCGTGAGCTCAGCCGAACGGCGTCATGGCGGTTCAAGTTTTTTCTCGGATCAGGCCTAATTGCCACGTTGCCGGATTGCCCAAGTGCCTGGTTGCCCAATTGCCAAGTTGCCTGGTTGCCCAATTGCCATCCTTCCCCTTGCCTGTTCGGGATCTCTCGCGTATAAGAATGGGGAACGGATAAGGAGGGATCATGCCCACACTCTACACGATATACTGTCCGGGGGTGCCGGAACACCGGGTGGGATGGACCCCGATCCCCGCGCCGTACCAGGCGCTTCCCCTCATGGCGCCGGGCAAGCCTGGGAAGAACCCGGAACTCGTCCGGGTCCTGCAGCGGTGTCCGAGCTGTGTCGTCCGCTTGCAGTTCGGACGATGAGCCAGCGCCGGCTCACCAACGCGGAACGGATGGGAAGGGGACCGGGAAGTGGAAACGCATCCCGATTCAACGTGTCTGCGTGAGACGAATGCAACACGGCCGAGGAGGAAATCCATGAGGTATTCGTTGGCGGCGCTGGCCCTCTTGTCGGTCCTGGTCGTCCCGGGGTGTGCCACGTCCGTGAAAATGGAGTCCTACAAACCGAAGAATGCGGATGAGGCTGCGATAGTCTCCACGCTTCTCAGGATCCCGTACGGGATCAAGTCCAGGTTAATGGACGTCTTGATGCAGCCGTATGCCGACGACGTGTATGTCGGGAACTTTCAGAAATACCTGGGCGTGGCTGGTCCCACCGCCCCTCTCAGCATCTCGAAGAAAGACTTGCGTGAGGTCTACACCGAGCTCTTCCGTGCGTCCAAGGAGATCTCCATGGACGTGAAGGACTTCCAACTGACCGTCACCGGGGAGCGAGCGACGGCCGAAGCCACGACGGAGTTGCTCCTGAAGCTCGAGGGCGGAAGACGCGAGGCCAAGCAGCAGGTTTTTGTGAACGGGGTCACCTGGCGGCTCCGCCGCACCGCTGGCGGATGGAAGATCGTGGAAGAGATCTGGCAGTAGGTCAAGCCGCTCATGGCTCATGGCTGATGGCTCATAGTTCGGCCCGCTCGGCGCTCAGCCATGGGCTATCAGCCAAACGCTATGAGCCCCGTCGTCCCCACGCCCGCATCCCGTCCGCGGTCATCTCCACGCTGATCGCCCCATCCAGATCCGTTCGCAGCAGCCGGGCCCCTGACCTCTGATACCGCTCCACGACCTCCGGATGCGGGTGGTGGAAGCGACTCCGGTAGCCCACCGATACCAGTGCCACCTCCGGTCGGACTGCCGCGATGAATGCCGCCGCGCTGGAGGTGCGCGACCCGTGATGCGGCACCTTCAACACCTGTGCCCGGATCGCCTCCGGGCGACGCAGGAGGGCCGCCTCAGCCTCCCCTTCGATGTCGCCGGTGAGGAGGACCGCCTGATTCCCGATGCTGATCCGGAGGACCAGGGAGGCGACGTCGGGCCGAGCCATTTGGACGTTCCCGTCCTGCGTAGCCTTCCTCGCCTGTGCCGGGGGGTTCAGAATCTGGATGGTTGCCTCTCCCCATCGAACCACCGGAGACTCGGCCGAGACGATCCGATGGGGAATCCGCTGGTGGCGGAGGTACTCCTGGATCCACAGGAAGGTGCTGGAGCGGCTGGGCGCATCCCCGCTCCACACCTCGCCGACGCTGAAGCTCCGGAGGATGGCGGGGATCCCACCGATGTGATCTTCCTGCGCGTGGGTCAGGGCGAGGACATCCAGTTGCCCGACCCACTCATGCAGGAGGAACGGCGCCACGACCTGTGCGCCGACGTCAAACCGGCCGCCCGGCAGGCCTCCGGCATCCACGAGCATCCGGCGCTTGCCCGGCAGCGTGAGAAAGATCGCCTCTCCCTGCCCCACGTCCAAGAGGGTCATCTGCACCCTGGGTGTCCCCTCGGGCGCGTGAAGACGCAGCAGCACCTGGATCACTAGCAGGAGGCCGCAAGATAGCGCCAGCCAGCGGGACCATCGACCGCGGCCTACCTGGCTGGGCGCGGTCGACCACAGTCGGATGGGCGACCTACCCAGGACCCAGGCTGCCAGAAGGCCATAGTACGCCACCAGCATCCCCGGCGTGGGCGTATAGACCCTCAGCGTGCTCCACGGCCACGCCGCAAACCATTGCGCCGTCCAGAAGAGCAGGTCCACCAGCCAGCCGTTCACCTGGTTCAACCAGGGGAGTCCGGTTGGCGTCACCAGGAGAAGGGCGCTGGCGGCTGTCCCCAGGCCAGTGATCAGGCCGCTCAGGGGGACGATGGGAATATTGGCCAGGACGCCCACCGGCGCCACCCGGTTGAAGGCGCTCGCCAAGATCGGCAGGGTCATGGCCGTGGCTGCCACCGTGATCACCACCGATTCCAACGCCCAGCGGATCGGCCGGGGAACTCGCGCCAGCACCGACTCGCAGCGCGGCAGGACCAGGATGATACCCAGGGTCGCGAGATAGGTGAGCTGGAATCCGACGTCGAAGAGGAAGCGCGGATTCCACCAGAGGAGGGCCAGGGCAGAGAGGGCCAGGGTGTTCAACAGGTCGCCCCGACGATCCAGAATCACCGCCAGGAGGTACGTATCCGCCATCACTGCGGCTCGGACCACGGAGGCACTCCCGCCGGCAAGGGCGGCATACAGGGTCACCAGGAGGGCCGAGGCGAACGCGGCAAGCCGGGGGGACGCCCGCAGCAGGCGAAAGAGGCCGAAAAGGGCTCCGGCCAGGAGGCTCACGTTCAGGCCGGAGATGGCGAGAATGTGGTACGTCCCCGAATCCAGGAAGGCTTGGTTCATTTCCTGGGAGAGGCCGGACCGATCTCCCAGAACCGTAGCCTTGAGCAGCCCCGCCTCCGGCGGCGGCATCGCGGCACCGAGTCGCTGGAGGAGCAGGGCCCGCAGGCGGAAGACGAAGGCAAAGATGGTGGAGCCGCGCGAGGCCCGCACCGTCTCCACCGGTTCCCGCGTCCATCCCTCCAGGAAGATGCCCTGGGTCGCGAGATACGCGGGATAATCGAATGCCCCGGGGTTGTCGAAGCGCCGCGGGTGACGCAGCCGGAAGGTCCCCCGGACTTCGTCGCCGTACGAGACTTCCGGCGGCTCGCCCAGCACGGTGAGGCGCGCCTGCCCGGTGGTCGCGACCCACGTGTCTCCCAGGCGGAGCCGGGTGACCTCGACGACGAAACGGGTGCGCTCGGGATCGGTCGTATCCCGCGCCTCGGGCGGGCGTGGATCCGGAGGAGCCACGACCCAACCCTCCAATGGGATGGGGGAGGATAGGTAGGGGTCGGGAAGGCGGCTCACATGGTTTGCCGGCTGCCCGAACAGCGCCAGCGCCATGGCCTGGCTGCCCAGACAGGCGAAGGCCAGGGTCAGGACGGGGAGAAGCGGTCGCCTGGCCCCGCGCCACCAGAGACCGCCGACGAGAAGAAGCGCAACCCCCACGGCCAGCGTCCACGGAAGCGGTCGGAGGTCACACAGGTGCTGAAAGGCGATTCCCAGGCAGAAGGCCGTGGCCAGTGGCACGAGCGGCCGGTCGGGTGCGCGCTCCGCCGGGGCCGCGGGCGACAGGCCCCGATCGCCGGACGGGGGGGCGACGTCGAGTCTCACGAGCGCCTCACTCGCTCGGAAAAACTGTTGGTCCGTCTGTGACTCCCGGAGTACAATGCCGCACGTCCTTCCCCCGACTACCGGGAGCCGTGATGACGCTCGTGGATCGTGCGACCCTCAAGGAGATGGCGGCGGCCTTCGGCCTGGGCCTCATGGTCTTCACCTTCGTCCTCTTGACGAACAAGATCCTGCGCCTGGTCGAGCTGATCGTGAACAAGGGCGTCGGGATCCTGACGGTCCTCCAGCTCTTTCTGTACATCCTGCCCTACTCGCTGGTAGTGACTATCCCCATGTCGATCCTACTCGCGACCCTTGCGACCTTCACGCGTCTCGGCGCCGATGGGGAGCTTTTGGCCCTGCGCGGGGCCGGCTTAAGCCTCCTCCGCCTCACCCGGCCTGCCGTCTGGTTCGGCCTCGCTGCGTCGGCGCTGACCTTCCTCATCACCATCTGGATCCTGCCGTTCAGCAACCACGCCTTCAAGAACCTGGTCTTCCAGATGACGCAGCGGCAGGCCGCCGTCGGAATCCAGGAGGGCGTCTTCAACAGCGACTTCGAGGGGCTCATCCTCTATGTGGAGCGCGTGGACCAGAAGACCCAACGCCTGGAGGGCATCTTCCTCGTGGACAGCCGGAACCCTGCAGAGCGGCGGGTCGTCGTGGCCCGAAACGGCCGCTTCACCTCGGATCCACAGAACCTGCGCATGGGGCTCAGCCTGAGCCAGGGAACCATCCACCTATCCGCAGCGGAGCTGAGCGGTCGCTACCGCCTCCTCACCTTCTCGGATTACAGCCTGACCCTGGACATGGGCCGAACCCTGACCGACCCGGTGCAGCGCCCCCTGGGGGAGCAGGAGCTGACCCTGGCCGAGCTGCGGGAGCGCGCGGCGACCCTGCGGGCCCAGGGCCGAAACTATCATCCTCCTCTGGTCGAGTTCCACAAGAAGTTGGCCATCCCGGTCTCCTGCGTGCTGTTCAGCCTGGTGGGGGTCCCCCTGGGGAGTCGGTTTCGGAAGGGGGGCCGGGGGCTCAGCCTGGCCGTCTCGGTGGCCTTCGCCCTGGGCTACTACATGTTGATCGTCGCCGGGGAAGGCATGGGGGACCGCGGGCTCGTGCCCGAGGCGTTCGCCATGTGGCTGCCCAACCTTCTGATCGCCGTGGGGGGCAGTTTGCTCCTCGTCCGGGCAGAGCTGTTCCCCGCCACGATCCGCCAGGCGCTCTCCACGCCAGCGCAAAGCGGCCCGGCGTTCGGGCAGCGGACCTGATCGCCATGCGCCTTCTGGATCGCTACATCGCCCGCGAGTCCTTGAAGATCCTCCTGCTGTGCCTGGTGGTCTTCACGGGCGTCTACGTGATCGTGGACCTCTTCGAGAAGTTCTCCCGCTTCCTCGAGGCGCGCGTGGATCCGGCCCTGATCCTGCACTACTACCTCTTCAGCCTCCCCAACATCCTCACCCAGGTCCTGCCCGTCGCCGTGCTGCTGGCCAGCCTCCTCAGCCTGGGTGGCATGGCCCGGCACAACGAAGTCCTGGCCATGAAGATGGGACGGGTCAGCACCCTGCGGATCGCCCTGCCCTGCATCGGCGTGGGCCTCGCCGCCAGCCTGGCGGCCTGGAGCGCGACGGAGTACGTGGCGCCGGGGACCAACGAGCGGGCGCTGGATATCTGGCGGACGCAGGTCCGGCACCTTCCGGCGCACCGGATCACCCGGGACAACGACATCTGGTACCGCGCTGGCGGGAACCGTTTCGTGCACATCTCCCTGATCGAGACACAGTCGGGCCTCATCCGGGGGATGAGCATCTTCGATCTGTCGCCGGACTTCGAGCTGGTGCGGCGGGTGGACGCGCGGGAGGCGGCATGGGCCGCAGGCGGGTGGACGCTGCGTGGCGGGTACCGGCTGGAACTGAACCAGCAGCCCGTCCGGATCGAGCCCTTCCGGGAGATCGGCGTCCCGCTGAGCGAGGGGCCCGAGGAGTTCGCGCGGGTCGCGCGCTCCCCCGCGGAGATGAGCTACACCCAGCTCCGCGACTACATCGAGCGGTTGGTCAGCAGTGGGGTGAATGCCGCCCGCTACCGCGTGGACCTGTACGCCAAGGTGGCCACGGCACTGGTCAGCCTGGTCATGGCTCTCATCGGCGTCAGTTTCGGCCTGCGGACCGGCAAAGCAGGCGTGATGGTGTGGGTGGGTGCCTGCATTCCGATGGCCTTCCTATACTGGCTACTCCTCGTCCTGGGATTTCAATTGGGCCGGGGCGGCGTCCTACCTCCACTCGTCGCTGCCTGGCTGCCCAACCTCGTCTTCGGGACGGCCGGCCTCCTCTCCCTCTGGCGCCTCCGCGGCTGAATCTGGACAGAGGCGAAGGGGTGCAGGAGCAGAGGAGATGTTCACGCTCTTCCGCGCCCCCTGTAAACACGATGGCTGAGAAGCATCATGCGCCTCCCAGCCCTCCGGGTAGCTCTCAGCGATCAGCCGTCAGCCATCAGCTCGTTCCACGGGGCACGTGCCGCGTTTCACGCCTGACGCCTCACGCCTTCCGGTCTCGGCTCTAGCTCGCGGCTCTCGGCTTTTACCTCTCTATCCTGTTCCTATCCCTGTCGCTGTCGCTATCCCTGTCCCTGTCGGTCTTACGTGCCCATCTCCCACGACTCGAGGTACTTCCGCTGCTCCTCGGTCAGGGTGTCGATGGTGACACCCATGGACTCGAGCTTGAGGCGGGCGATCTCGGCGTCAATGTCCAGGGGCACCCGGTAGACCTTCTTCTCCAGCTTGCCGCGGTTCTTGACCGCATACTCCGACGCCAGCGCTTGGTTCGCGAAGGACATGTCCATGACGCTGGCGGGGTGTCCCTCGGCCGCCGCCAAGTTGATGAGCCGCCCTTCGCCCAGCAGGTAGATGCGGCGCCCGTCCCGCAGGCGGTATTCCTCGACCTGTTCACGGATGGGCCCATGCTCCACGGCCAGAGACTCCAGGGCCGGGATGTCGATCTCGACGTTGAAGTGGCCGGAGTTGCAGACTACGGTCCCGTCCCGCATCACCCCGAAGTGCTCCTTCCGAATGATGTGGATGTTTCCCGTCACGGTCACGAAGACCTCCCCGACCCTCGCCGCGTCCAGCATGGGCAGGACCGTGTAGCCGTCCATCACGGCCTCGAGCGCCTTGAGGGCATCCGTCTCCACCACGATGACGTTGGCCCCGGCCCCGCGCGCCCGCATGGCCACTCCCCGCCCGCACCAGCCGTAGCCGCACACCACGAAGCGCTTGCCGGCCAGGAGCAGGTTGGTGGCCCGCAGGATCCCGTCCAGCGTGCTCTGGCCCGTGCCGTAGCGGTTGTCGAACAAGTGCTTGGTGTCCGCGTCGTTCACGGCGATGATGGGGTATTGCAGGACGCCCGCCTTCTCCATGCTCTTCAGCCGGATGACGCCGGTGGTGGTCTCCTCGGTCCCAGCGATGACATCCGCGGCGAGATCCGTGCGCTGGCTGTGGATGACGCCGATGGTATCCGCGCCGTCGTCCATGGTCAGGTTGGGTCTGAGATCCAGCGCCGCGTTGATGTGGCGGTAGTACGTGTCCGTGTCCTCGCCCTTGATGGCGAAAACCGGGATGCTGAAGTTCTTCACCAGCGAGGCGGCCACGTCGTCCTGGGTGCTGAGCGGATTGCTGGCACACAGCCGGATCTCGGCCCCGCCGGCCTGGAGCGTTCGCATGAGGTTCGCGGTCTCAGAGGTCACGTGCAGGCACGCGGAGACCCGGATGCCCCTGAGGGGCCGCTCCCGGGTGAACCGCTCTTCGATGAGGCGCAGGACGGGCATGGCGCTCCGCGCCCATTCGATCCGCCGCCGCCCCTTCTCCGCCAGGCTCAGGTCCTTGACGTCATAATCCATGGCCTCCTCCAATGAAAAACTGACAACCGACAATTTAAAACCGAACAGCCTTGTTCGGTTGTCCGTTGTCAGTTGTCGGTTTTACATTATCCATTTTTCGGCCTCAGGCGCCCAGCCGTCCCGCCTCCTTCTTCAGGGAGTCGGCCTTGTCGGTGCGCTCCCAGGTGAACTCCGGCTCGCTCCGGCCGAAGTGCCCATACGCCGCCGTCTTCCGGAAGATGGGTCGCCGCAGGTCCAGGTGTTTGATGATCCCGGCCGGGGTCAGCTCAAAGTTGCGGCGCACCAGATCCTGCAGCACCTCGTCGGGGATGCAACCGGTGCCCTTGCTGTCCACCATGACCGAGACCGGCTCCGCCACGCCGATGGCATAGGCCAGCTGGACCTCGCACTTGTCGCACAGATCCCCCGCCACCAGGTTCTTGGCGATGTAGCGGGCCATGTACGAGGCCGAGCGGTCCACCTTCGTCGGATCCTTGCCGGAGTAGCAGCCGCCCCCGTGGCTTCCCACGCCGCCGTAAGTGTCCACGATGATCTTGCGGCCGGTGAGGCCCGTGTCCCCGTGGGGGCCGCCGATGACGAAGCGGCCTGTCGGGTTGATGTGGTACGTGATCCGCTCCGGATCCAGCAGCTCCCGGGGCAGCACCGGCAGGATGACCGTCTCGATGATGTCCTCGCGGATCTGCTTCAGGCTGGCCTCGGGGCTGTGCTGGGCCGAGACCACCACGGTGTCCACGCGGGTCGGCTTCCCGTCCGTGTACTCCACGGTGACCTGCGACTTCCCGTCGGGTCGGAGGTACTCCAGGATCTCCTTGCGCCGGACCTCGGTGAGGCGCATGACCAGCTTGTGGGCCAGCATGATGGGCATGGGCATCAGCTCGGGCGTCTCCGTCGTGGCGTAGCCGAACATGAGGCCCTGGTCGCCCGCCCCCTGGATGTCCACCCCCAGGGCGATGTCCGCCGACTGCTCCTGGATGGCGGTGATCACCGCGCAGGTCTCGTAGTCAAAGCCGTACTTGGCCCGGGTGTAACCCACGTCCCGGATGACCTCCCGCGCCACCTTGGGAATGTCCACGTAACACCGGGTGGTGATCTCCCCCGCTATGAAGGCCAGCCCGGTGGTCACCAATGTTTCGCAGGCCACTCGCCCGTACGGGTCCTGAGCGAATACGGCGTCCAGGACGGCATCCGAGATCTGATCGGCGATCTTGTCGGGGTGGCCCTCGGTGACTGACTCCGATGTGAAGAGATACTGTCTGGATGGCACGATCACGTCCTCCCGCCCAACGGTCTGTTCACCCTAATCCGAGAAAAACCTTGAACCGCCATGACGCCAAGGATACAAGGATACGATGTTCCGACCTCTCCACAGGAGAATGCGAAAGCGCGTTCTTGGGGCCTTCGGCAGGTTCGTCCGTTTTTGCCCAATGAGCTATTTCGGTCTTGGCGTTCATGGCGCCTTGGCGGTTGAGAATTTCGGACTGGGGTTCAGAGATCCCGGCAATTCACCAGGTACAAAAACGGCGAGACTGTAACACAGGGCGAGCGAATGTCAAGGAAAACCCAGTTGCCCCTCGGTCGCGAGCCGGACTCCGACGATGGGCCCCGCGGTCCGGGATGTGTAGTGAGCTTGGGACTCGCAATGCTAGGGAAGGGCGTCGCCGGCGAAGTACTCGGGGAAGCGGGCGCGCATTTCCTGCCGGAGGAGCCCCTCCACCTCCTGGGCCGTGGCGCAGCCGAAGACGCGCTGCGCTACCTCGGCCGCCTGGCCATAGGTGACGCTGCGGATGATCCGCTTCATCAGGGGGATGGCCCCCGGCGTCATGGACAGCTCATCAAGGCCCAGTCCCACCAGCAGCAGGCCGTAGAGCGGATCCGCCGCCATCTCCCCGCACATGGAGATCCAGATCCCCTCGTTGTGGGCCGCGCTCACCACGCTCCGGAGGAGTCGCAGGACGGCCGGGTGCAGCGGCTCGTACAGGTAGGCCACCTGCTCGTTGATCCGGTCGATGGCCAGGGCGTACTGGATCAGGTCGTTGGTGCCCACGCTGAAGAAATCCACCTCCCGCGCCAGGAGGTCGGCGATCATGGCCGCCGAGGGGATCTCGATCATGGCCCCCACCTGGATCTCGGGGTCGAAGGCGACGCCCTGGCGCTGGAGTTCGGCCTTCACGTCCTCCAGGATAGCGTTGGCGGCCCGCAGTTCGGCCACCCCCGAGATCATCGGGTACATGATCCGGAGCGTCCCGAAGGCGCTGGCCCGGAGGATGGCGCGGAGTTGCGCCCGGAACATGTCCGGCCGGTGCAGGCACAGGCGGATGGCGCGCAGGCCGAGCGATGGGTTCTCCTCCGCGGCAAGCTGGATGGCCGAGGCCAGCTTGTCCCCACCGAAATCCAGCGTCCGGATGACGGTGGGGCGGGGATGCATCTCTGCGGCCACCGCGCGATAGACGGCGAAGTGCTCCTCCTCGGTGGGCAGGTCGCGCCGGTTCAGGTAGAGGAACTCGGAGCGGTACAGGCCGACACCCTCCGCGCCGTGGTCCCGGACCGCCGGCAGCTCCTCGGGGAAATCGATGTTGGCGGTGACCCGCACCCGGTACCCGTCCTGCGTCTCGGCCGGCAGGGCGCCTACCTTGTGCAGCGCGAGTCCCGCGTACTCGAACTGCTGCTTGCGCGCGTGGTAGCGGGTCAGGGTCTCCAGATCCGGGGAGAGGACGACCACCCCCTCGGTGCCGTCCAGGATCACCGTCTCGTGGTTCCGCACCTGGGCGCAGATCTGCTCCACACCCACGACGGCCGGGATCTCCAGCGACCGCGCCATGATGGCGCTGTGGGAGGTGCGCCCGCCCGTCTGCGTCACCAGCCCCAGCACCGCATCCCGGTGAAGCTGGGCCGTGTCCGACGGGCTCAGGTCGTGGGCGAAGACGATGGCCTCTCCCCGCATCCCTTCCACCTGGAAGCTCCCGCGCTGTCCCAGGAGGTTGCGCAGCAGCCGGTCCCCCACGTCGTCCACGTCCGTCCGCCGTTCTCTGAGGTAGCCGTCCTCGACGCGGGAGAGCGCCTGCCGGACGGGATCCAGCACCTCCTGCACCGCGTACTCGACGTTCACCTTCTCGTTCTGGATGATGGCGCTGGCCTGTTCTGCCAGCCAGCGGTCCTCCAGGATCAAGAGGTGGGCGTCGAAGATCCGCGCGTACTGCGGCTCGACCTCTTTGGCGATGCGTTCCTGGATCTCGAGGATCTGGCGCCGGGAGACCTCCAGCGCCTGCCGCAGGCGCGAGATCTCCAGAGGGATCCGGGCCGGGTCCACCGGTTCACGTTTGACCCGGGGACGGCGCGACTCGACGACCAGGGCTTTCCCCACGGCGATCCCCGGCGAAACACCGATGCCTCGAAAGACTCGTGGACTCATCGCTGGCACTGCTCCAACACGACGGGCCGGTGGCCCTGGGACCTCAGATGGCTCATGGCCCATCGAACTCGACTCTCAGATCGGGTCTTCATTCCGCAATCCGCATTCCGCAATCCGCATTCAGTCCGCTTTCCACCTCACGCATCGCCCCGCCCGACCGCGGCGGGAGCCCCGACCGCTGCCCGACCCCGCCCCCACCGGGCCATGACGTCCATGGCGGCCGTAACGACCTCCTCCACGGAGATCCGGTCGGCGGGACCGTCCCGCCGGAGGAGCGCGCTCTTCTCCGTGACCGGCGCCCAGTGAGCCGTCCCCGTCTTCCCGAACAGGACCACCTGCGGAACGTCCAACGCCGCGGCGATGTGCATGAGGCCGCCATCCGTGGACAGGACGAAGTCGCAGAGGCTCACGGCGGCAACGAGATCGGACAGGGCCGGCGTCCGGAGGAGGATCGGCCGGCTCCGCATGCGGCCAGCCACCTCCTCTGCCTTGCCGTCATCACCTGGCAACAGAGGATTCTCCGCATCCCCGGGTGCCCAGGAGAGCAGGATGGAGAGGCCCAGCCGATCATGGATGGCATCCGCCGCCTGGGCGAATGCCGCCAGGGGCCATCGGCTGGCCTCCCGCCGGTTGCTGATGTGAACGAGGGCCAGGCCCGCCTCCCGTCCGGCCCCCAGCTCGGCCAGGCGCTCGCGAATGGCTGCCTGCGCCCGGGATCGGGGATCAGGGTGAGCTTCCGGCCCGCCGACGGAATCCCGAGGGTGGCGAGCAATTCCAGGCAGCCGTCCACCTCGTGGGACGTCATTGTCCCCGGGTCACATCTGAGATTCAGGAAGAACGGAAACGGGCGGAGCGCCGGCGTCGAGTATCCGAGGCGCCAGCAGGCCCCGCTGACATAAGCCAGCCAGGCGGAGGAGCGGCTGCACGGACGCCCCATGGCGATGGCCAGGTCGAAGCGTCGCCGGCGGAGATCCCGGATGACCTGGCTCAGCTCCCACAACGCCGGCAGCCCCAGGAATCCGGGATGGTGCTTGGCCTTGGTATACGCGAGAACCTCGCCCGGGTCGGGATTCCGCTCCACGGCAGCGCGGCAGTGCTCCGCCACCAGGATGGCCAGGTGGGCGTCCGGAAAAGCGCGGCGGAGCGCGCGAAGCGCGGGCCTCGTGCAGAGCACGTCCCCGATGTTGTCTTTCCGCACCACGAGGATTCGCCGGACCTCTTCCGGGACGAAGGGACGCGTCACCCTGGGCCGTCGCCGGTGCAGGCCGACCTCCAGGATCCACTCCAGTCCCCGGCTGAGCCAGGTCACGCCCGCACCTCCCCCACGACCTCGTCGTACATGGCCAGCACCTGCTTCAGGTGGCCTTCCAGGGGGAACGCCTCCGCGGCGGCGCGCGCGGCCGCGGCGCGCTCCTCGCGGCCGGCCGGGCGCAGGAACTCCGCCATGCGCTCCGCTAGGCCCGTCACGTCCCGGGGATCGGCGAGGGCCGCCCCCGTCCTTCCCTCCTCCAGGATCTCGGCCGCGCCGTTCGCCGTCGTCGTGATGACCGGCAGCCCGCTGGCCATGGCCTCGAGGCACGCGTTGGAGAACGGATCGTAGATGGTGGGCAGGACGAAGACGTCCGCCGCCGCCATCCACCGCTCCGGATCCGCCACGGGGCCGGCGAAGTGCACGCGGTCGGCGATGCCCAGGCGATCCGCCAGCGACCGGGGACGGCGAAGATTCCCCTTCCCCAGGACCCAGATTCGAAGGCCACGCATCCCTCGCATCCGACCCACGGCCTCCAGCAGAAACCGCAATCCCTTCCGCTCGAATCCACTCCCCGCGAAGAGCACCACGGGATCGTCGGGGCCAACCCCCAGCGCCTCGCGCAGGGCAGCCCGCGCCGCCCCCTCTCGCGCGGGATGGATCCGGCCAAGATCCACGCCGGTGTAGATCACCTGGATGGCGGACGCGGGGGTTCCATAATACCGCAGGATCTCGTCCCGGACCATGCGGGAATTTGCGATGATCCGACGACATCCGCCCTGGAACAGATGCCGCTCCAGCGAGAGCAGGCTCCGGTGCAACGGGTTCACCCGATCCAGCGCACGGATGAAACCCCCCTCGACCGCCCGCCGGCGATCCAGCCAGGCCTGGTGGCACCCGTCCCCGGCGCGGTAGATGTCCGGGCGGATGGTCCGGTCGAAGCTGTGGACCAGATCGAAGGCCTCGCGCCGGGTCATCCGGTGCGCGGCCCAGGCAAAACCGAGGATGCGCACGAAGGCCGGCCCCACGGGAACCGGCACCCGGTGCAGCGTGACCCCGGGGGGCGAAACCGTCCAGGAGTGGGCGAACAGGTGGACCTCGTGCCCCGTGCCGGCCAGGGCGGCCACGAGCTGGGCGAGATAGCGTTCCGCGCCCCCGGTGGCCGCGTATCGCCGGCGGATCAGGGCGATCCTCACGCGGGCCCCCTCGCCGTGATCGCCGCCCCTAGCGCCGCCCGCGCCACGGCCAGGACCTCGTCCAGCATGATGGCATTCGCGCACGCAGGATAGACGCACTGGCCCTCACCGCAGTCGCGACACTGCTCGCCCTTGTAGAGAACCCGGTGGCGATCCTGTCCGTGGAGCGGTCCGCTGAGCTCGGGGAAGCTTCGCCAGAACAGGGTCAGGCTGGGCGTCCCCGTGGCGTAGGCGATGTGGGCCACGCCGGTGTCGTTGGCGAGCAGCCATGCGACCCGGCCCAAGAGTGCCGGCAGATCCGGAAGCGGCAGGTCCCCGGCCGCGTTCACCGCGCGATCCGGGGCACCGCAGGCCGCGCGGACGCTCTCGCAGAGCCGCCTTTCCCCCGGGGAGCCCGTCAGGATCAACCAGCGGGCGGCGTCCACGTAAAGGCTGGGCGCGATGTCCGCCACCGGGCAACCGAGCTGGCGCAGCATGGTGGCGACGCGGACCAGGGCATGCTCCAGATTGAGACCGTCGGAGAGCACCTCCGGGTTCGCCACCATGAACCGGTAGATCGTATTCCGCCCGGGCGTCCGGAAGATGATGCGGCTTCCCCCGAGGTAGATCAGGGGGATCACGTCAGGATCGTTGATGTACGGCACCAGTGCCAGCTCGCACCGGTGCGCGCGGAGGGCCCGGATGACCCTGGCCAGGTCCCAGAGGGCGGCAAGGCCGAGAGGGCCCGCCCGGTGCTTGGCCTTGGCGTAGGTCAGGACCTCATCCAGGTCCGGGTTTCGCTCGACAGCGGCGCGGCAGTGCTCCGCCACCAGGATGGTCAGGTGGGCCCCGGGGAACGCGCGGTGCAGGGCGCGGAGCGCCGGGGTTGTGCACAGGACGTCTCCGATGTCGTCCTTCGGAAACGCCTCAGCGCAGGCACGCGCTGCCGCCGCCCGCTCCTGCCGCCGCGCGGGATCCAGAAACTCCGCCATGCGGTCCGCCAAGCCCGCCACGTCGCGCGGATCGGGGACGAGCGCCCCGGTGCGCCACTCTTCCATGATCTCGGCCGCGCCGTTCGCCGTCGTGGTGATGACCGGCAGCCCGCTGGCCATGGCCTCGAGACACGCGTTGGAGAACGGATCGTAGATGGTCGGCAGCACGAACAGATCGGCCGCTGCCATCCACCGTTCGGGATCGGCCACGGGGCCGGCGAAGTGCACGCGGTCGGCGATGCCCAGGCGATCCGCCAGGGCTCGGATCGCCCCCGCCTCGATCTCTAACACGCGCCGGGCTTGTTCCAGGACGTTCTCGCCTCCGACAGTGTCCGCGGACCCAGCCTCACCTTGGTTCATGCGGTCACCTCCCGGATCTCGGTCGCTTCCCATGCGCCTTCCAGAGACGCCAGATTGGCGGCCATATCCGTTCGAGGTTTCCGGCACACCGCCCAGATGTGCTTATAGACGTTCTTGGCATGGGGGAATAGGCGGCTGGCCCGGGCGAAGGCCGGACGTTTGAGGTCCTCCGCCAGGTTTCCAACCAGGTAGCGGTCCAGGACGAACCCCGTTTTCCGGAGCAACCCCCGGAGGGTCGCGTACGCCAGCGGATTCGGGTGGCCCGTTCGGGCGTACATTTCGTACCGGGTCTCCCCCCGGGTGAGCCGATACAGGCTCTCGTACCGGATGCGGTCATAGGCCTCGATCACCCGATCCAGGACTCGACCCGGGAGGAACCTCAAGGGCAGCAACGGAATGAACCCCCGGGTGGAATCGAACATGTGCTCGTAGCGCGTCGGCGTGGTGTGCCCCACCAGGCGGCCGCCCGGCGTCAGCGCCCGCCAGCACTCCTCAAGGCACTCGACCAGGACCGCCATGGGGAGGTGCTCGAAGATGTCCGCGGCGATGATGAGATCGAAGCTGTCCATGGGGAACGGCTGCCGGGAGATGTCCGCGACGACGAAACGGCAGTGACTGAGCCCCTCATCCCGAGCCAGCGCGTTAGCCGCCGCGATGACCTGCGAAGAGGCGTCAACCCCCACCGTCCGCAGGCCCGCTCTCGCATACCGCAGCGCGAAGGTTCCTACGCCGCACCCCAGGTCGAGCACCCGGCCAGCCCCGGGGTCGCCGACGAGCCGGGCCACGGAATCCACACGGACGGCCCACTGCCCGTCGGCTCCGGTCCGGTAGTCGCGGAGCTGGGCGGCAACGAAGGCCTCCCCGTACTTGTGGGCTTCCGAGGACCACGCGCAGTCTACCACCACTTGTCCTCCCATCCACCTCAGGCAGCCCGGAAACCCTCAACCACGTCCCGGTGAAACTGGGCGATCTCCTTGGCCACCTCTTCCACCCTGAACATCGCGGCCCAGGCGAGGGCCGCACGGCCGGCCTCGGCCCTCCCCTCCGGGTCGTTCAGCCACGTGTGGATCGCGCCGGCCAGCGCCTCCGGCGATGCCGGAGGGACGACTCGCCCGGCTCCAGCCTCCGCCATCCACGGCGCGCAGCCGACGCCGGCGGTGAGGACGCTGGGCGTCCCGACAACGGCAGCCTCCACCGCCACCCGCGGGGTCCAGTCCAGGAGCGCCGGCACCACCAACAGGTCCGCCCCCGCGAGGAACGCGCGAATCTCGGTGTGGGGCACGGATCCTGCGAAAGCCACCTCCCCCATGAGGCCGAGCGTCGCGGCGCGGCCCCGCAGGTGCTCCCGCAGGATGCCGTCGCCGCACAGCAGCAAGCCGACCGGGACGCCTCGATCCCGCAGGAGACGCAAGGCTGCCAGCAGATGCTCCAGCCCCTTGGAGGGAACGAAGCGGGCGGCCGCCACCAGCAGATAGCGCTGCGTGAGTCCGGTCCGCTCCCGCACCGTCGCGCGGCCGTCCGCCCGAAACGTCCCGAGGTCGGTCCCGGGGGGCAGATAGGTCTCCCGGCTCAGGTTGGTCCGGATGACGCGCACCCGACGAGGTTCCACCCCGAACTGCTCGACCATGGCCCGGCCCATGTTCAGCGAGTTCGGCCGGATCCCCGTGGCCTGGTGCAGCGTCCACCGGATCGCCCGACCCAGGAGCCAGGGGAACTCCAGGCTCTCCCAGCCGCAGGGGGAGATCAGAAACGGCTTCTGGATGCGGCGGGCGGCGAGGGCCACCAGCGCCCCCTCGGGGAACGGGGACTCTACCTGGAGCAGGTCGACGTCGACGTTGGCCTCCGCGAATCGCCGGTACACGGCCGACAGGGACGCCAGGCGGGGAGACCCGACCAGCGCTTTGAGCACCTTGTCCGCATAGGCGCGTGGCCGGAGCGGGTGAAACCGCGGCCCCTGGTACCGCCAGACCCGGACCGGCCCGTCATCGCCGACCACCACCTCCCCCGGCGGCACCTGCCGATCCTCCACCAGGGCCCGCACGTCGTACCCGATGCGCGCCAGCTCCCAGCAGAATTCCCGGTCCGACTCCGCCATCCCGGGGTGCTTGCGGAAGTACTCGGTCGAGAAGAATCCGATCTTCATCCTTGCGCCCGTCCGAGGTAGCGGCGCTCCTGGAAGAAGACGCGCTGCCAGATTTGGAAGCAATGCCGGTTGTACTCTTGGCGGTCGTATTCGCCGCGGCGTCCGCCCGTCCCGAGCCAGAGATTGATCGGCGCGATGAGGCCCATCTTGTCCTGCCGGTCCAGGATCGGCCGCGGCAGGTACCGCTTCGCCACCTCGCGCACGATCCACTTGGGGGTCATCTCGCGCACCTTGAAATCGCCCGGGATGGAGAAGGCGAACTCGATGATTCGGTGGTCCAGGAACGGCGACCGGTTCTCCAGTCCGAAGGCGGCGGCCGTGCGGTCCTCCATCTGCAGGAGGGTCACCAGCATCAGCTTGAACTCGGTGTATCCCATGGCGTGGACCAGATCGTCGAACTCCAGGAAATGCTTGGCGATGACCGATTTCACCACCTCGTCGCTCACCCGGCCACGGTTGAGGAGGCGGGCGAAGCGATCCAGCAGGTTCCCATAGTAGTAGTGGAGGAGCGGCCGGTAGGGGACCAGGGGCGGGCAGGTGGCCAGCGACTCCTCGTGGGGCAGAATGAGGTAGCGAGTGTACCCCGAGAACAGCTCGTCCGCCCCTTCCCCGGAGAGGACGATCTTGACGTGCCGGGTCGCCTCCCGGGCCAGCATGTACAAGGGGAAAATGCTGAAGGAGCCCACCGGCATGTCCAGCGCGTAGAGAATGTCGGGCAACAGACGGGTGAAATCCTCCTGGGTCGGCCGGACCACGACGTGGTCGCAGCCGACTTCCTTGGCCACGAGTTCCGCGAATTCCAGCTCGTCGTACTTCGGCCCGTAGGGGAACTGGCAGCTGAAGGCGATGGCCGGTCGCGCCATATAGGCCAGGATGGACGAGTCGATCCCGCCCGACAGGTAGAGCCCCAACGGCACATCCGACCGCAGGCGAATGCGGACCGAGTCGTGGAGAAGGGCGTCCAATTCGTCCACGGCCGTTTCGGGATTCACCTCTCGGAGGTGACTGCTGACCTCCCAGTAGGCCGACACGCGCCGGGCCCCCGGACGCCCGCAGACCCCTCGGCGGACCAGCTTGTGCCCGGGAGGCAGGCTGCGCACGCCCTCGAAGAGGGTCTGCTCCCCGCAGGTGTACTCGAAGGCCCGGTACTCATCCGGGATGGTGACCTCGGGCTCGGGAATGACCGTGAGGAGCGCCTTGATCTCGGAGGCAAAGCAAAACGCATCCTCGCCGTCGTGGTAGTAGAGCGGCTTCTCCCCGGCCCGATCCCGGGCCAGAAACAAGAGGTCCCGTTCGGCATCCAGAATCGCGAAGGCGAACATCCCGTTCAGGCGGTCCAGACAGTCCTCTCCCCACTGGAAATACGCCCGGAGCAAGACCTCGCCGTCCCCCCGGGTTCGGAAGCAGTGCCCGTATCTTATCAGCTCCTCCCGCAGCTCCACGTAGTTGAAGATCTCTCCATTGAAGCACAGCGCCACCGGCGTCGCCGATCCCGAGCGGGGCATGACCAGCGGACATAGCCCCTCGGACACCAGGTCCAGGATGGCCAGCCGCGTCATCCCCATCTGGGCGGTGGGGGTCCGGTGGTAGCCGATGTCGTCCGGTCCCCGATGCCGGAGGCACTCGGTCATCCGCGTCACCTGGGCATCCTCGATCGGCCGCCCCTTGCTGATCATGCCGCCAATCCCGCACATACGGCCTCCCGCTCCCCTCGCGATCCGCCGAGGTCAGGCGCCTCGCCCCACCTGGCCCAGCACGCTGATGCCCGCCTCCACCTCCGACCAATGGCGGATCACGATCCCCAGGTCGCGGCACCAGGCCCGCACCTCGTCTGGGGTGTGCCGGTGGGCATCGGTGGGATGGTACCAATCGAAGTTCACCATGACGTTGGTGTCCCAGTCGAACGCCGGGTTCCAGAAGCACTTGAACGCGTGCCAGTGGAAGAACCGCTGGAGGTCCACCTGCCCCGCCGTGAGTCCGAGCAGCGGGATATCCTCCGGGATCGTCACCGTCACCTTCATCTCCGCCAGCGATCGGCCCAGCGCCGTGATCTGGCGCGAGAACTCCAGGCAGGCCTCCTCGCTCATCCGCGTCGTCTGCGCCCGCAGATAGTCGTCGCAGAACTCCCGGATCGGCCCCTTCCGCCGGTACACGTAGAACGCGATCCAGCCGCCCGGCCGGACCAGCCGGACCAGCCGGGCCAGGGACGCTCGCGTGTCCGGCGTGTGGTGGATGACCTGGTCGCAGGAGACCAGGTCGAACGACCCATCGCGAAACGGCGGCCAGGTGAGATCCGCCTGCAGGAAGTGCGCGTTGCCGAGCCGCCCGAGGTCGGCGTAGGCATGCTCCACTCCGAGGCTCAGGTCGATGCCGAACACCTGGGCCTCCGAGGCGGTCGCGTACATCTCTGTGTCGCGTCCGGTCCCCGTCCCGGCGTCCAGAATCGCCGACATCCCGCGCAGGAAGACCTCCAGGGCCGCCCGGTCCGCGAAGCCGTACCGGTCGAGGAACCACTGCGTGTAGAACCCGCCGGCGATCTGCCGATAGTGGCGGGCGCGCTTCCACTTCTCCGAAAAGCTCGCCTGGGTCAGCGCCTTGGTCGCCTCGACGTCGGCCCCTTTCAGGACCCGCGGGATCCCCCCACGGATGGGGAACTCGACACCCCGGCACTGCCGGCAGCAGAGCCGACCCTCCACGATCTCTCCGCCCTGCCGCCGCGGGTCCGCCAGGGCGAGCGGGGACAGGCAGGACGGACATGCCAGATGGTTGACCAGCACCTCTTTCATGAATGGCTCCCGGGGAGGACGGCCGGCCGCGCCGCCCGCCGGCCGATGTAAAGCAGATACGCGTCCGCCTTGCCTTTTCGCGCGCGGCGCCAGGCCCGAAAGCGCATCGCCCACGGCAGCGGAAGTCGGCCCAGTCGAAAATTCGTCGGCAGACACAGGGTCGTCTCGAATCCCCGCGGCTCCACCAGCGCCCGCAGCGCTTCCGCGGTGAAGGACCGGAGGTGCTGGACCGTGTGGAAGAGGGCCCCGCAGTTCGGGCACAGGGCGCGATGGTCCGTGAGATCCTCGTCGTGGGGCGTGGAGAGAAGCAGGAGGCCCCCCGGCCGGAGCACGCGCGCGGCCTCGGCCAGCCCCGCCTCGGCGTGGCCCGGCAGCAGGTGCTCGATCACCTCCAGCATCACCAGGGCATCCGCGCTGCCGTCCCGCACGGGGAGCGCCGAGAAGGCACCCACCGATCCCGGGATGCCCCGCCGTCGCACACCGGCGAGGAGGTCCCAGCTCACGTCCACGGCCACCCCCCGCCAGCCCGCCCGGCGCAGCCGGGCCAGGAAGGCCCCGGTCCCCGAGCCGATCTCCAGGACGCGCGCCGGCGGGGTCGGGGCGAATTCGCGGAACAGGCGGGCGAACACCTCCACCCGTTTGTCGGTGAAAAAGCCTCGCTCCCGCACGGGTCGCGATTGCCAGAAGAACCGGATCGCCTCCGCATTCCAGACGAACTCGAACGGCTCTCGCTTTTGCATCACGATGTCTCACGCATGACGCGATACGCCTCCAGCGTGGCGTTGGCGAACGGGTCGAAATAGGTCGGCAGGACGAACACGTCCGCCGCCGCGTAGTACCGCTCCGGCTCCGTCACCGGTCCCACGAACCTCACCCGGGCGTCGAGCCCCAGCGCGTGGACCTGGCGGTCCCAGCGGGCGCTCCGCCGCCCCCCCACCACCACCACGGAGAGCCGGGTGCCCACCGGCCCCGCCTGCGCCACCGCTTCCAGGATCAGCCACAAGCCTTTGCGGGAGAAGTTGCCTCCCACGAAGAGCAGCGCCACGTCCTGGTCCTGCAGCGCGAGGATCCGACGGGTGTCCGCCCGGAATCGCGCCGTATTCTGCGGCGTGAATCGTTCCGGATCAACCCCATTGTATACCACCCGGATGCGATCCGCCGGCAGCGGGTAATGCGCGAGAATGCCGTCCCGGTTCAAACGGGAGTTGGCGATCACCCAGGTGTTTCCCTCCGCACGATACCGCCGGCGTTCCAACCCGAGCAGGATCCGGTGCAGAGGGCTGATCCGCCTGGCCCAGGCCGGAAGGGCGCCGCGCTCGCGCGGCAAGACCTCCTCCAGATAGAGTGCGGCCTTCGCTCCCCCCTTCGCGATGGAAGTCCATCGCCACCGTCAGCGACGCGGCTTTCAGCGCCTGCCCCCATCCTTCCTCGCCCAGAATGTTGACGTGATGGCTCCGACTGTTCTTGCGTGCCCCGTAGGCCGCGGCGCGCCCCGGGCACCCCAGCGCGCGCCAGATCCGGCTCCCCAGAAGGAGGGCGCCGAACTGTTCGCTGGGAACCGTGAGGAAGAGGCGCCCTGCCGGGGCCAGCACCCGGGATAACTCCCCGAGGACGATCGGCAGGCCGTCCATGTGCTCCACGGCACACACACTCGTGATCGTGGGAAAGCTCTCCGACCGGAACGGCAGGGCGCGGGCGTCCGCCGCAGCCAGGTGGCGGTAGGCCCCCAGGCGGCGCGCCTCGGCGAGGGCCGGGAGATCCAGGTCCATTCCGACACCCAGCGGCCCTGGATAGGTGGCCCATGCGAAGATGCCGTCAGCGCAAGCGAGATCCAGCACGAGAGCGGCCAGCCGTTGACGGGCGAAGGGTTCCCCCTCTATCGCCTTCACGAATGGGATCCACGGGCGAAAGAGATAGCGGGGATGCTGGAGCATCTGAGAAAAAATCTCGCCCCGAGTAGCCTGCCCCACCGCTTCCGCATGGCCCATGTCTGCAACGGTGCCCATCACTCCCCGTCCCGCCTGCCGGTCTGGCTGTGCCCCGGTCTCATGGGTGCACCGAGACGGGCGGGGTGCCCGCCGACTGCCGTCCCCAGCGCGACAGCACGCCGGACGCCGCGGCCACAACCTCCTCGACGGAGATTCGATCCACGCGCAGGTCGCGCTGCAGGACCGCGCTCTTCGCACTGATCGGCGCCCAGTGGGCCTGTCCGGTCTTCCCGAACAGGACGACTTGGGGGACATCCAACGCGGCGGCCATGTGCATGGGCCCGCCGTCCGTGCAGAGGAGGAGATCGCTGAGGCTCACCGCGGCAACGAACTCGCGGAGCGTCGGCGTGGGAAGGAGAACTGGCCGCGTTCTCATGTGCCGGGCCACCTCCTCCGCCTTGCCATCGTCTCCTGGAAACAGGGGGTTTCTGGCGTCCCCAGGAGCCCAGGACAGGACCGGGATCAGACCCAGCTGCTCACGCAAGAGGTCTGCCGCCTGAGCAAAGGAGGTCAGGGGCCACCGACTTGACTCCCGTCGATTGCTGATGTGAATCAAGGCCAGCCCGCCGCCAGCGACGTCCGCCTCAGTAAGCCGCCGCCTGACAACCGCCTGCGCCTCAGGGTCAGGAAACAGGGTGAGTGCCCGGCCTATTGGTGTCACCCCGATGGAGGAAACGAGTTCCAGACACCCGTCCACCTCGTGGAAGGTGATGGCCCCAGGGTCCCGCACAAGATTCAGGAAGAATCCAAACGGATGCAGCCCCGGCCCAGTGTACCCGAGGCGCCACGACGCGCCACTCGCGTAGGCCAGCCAGCCGGCCGAGCGGCTGGCTGGGCGGCCCGTCACGATGGCTAGGTCAAAGTGCCGGGCGCGCAGGTTCCGAATGACTCGCCCCAAATCCCAGAGGGCCGGGAGGCCGAGCCAGTCCGAGCGGTGCTTCGACTTGGCATAGGTGTAGATCTCGTCCACATCCGGGTTCCGCTCCAGGACGGCCCTACAGTGCTCGGACACGAGAATCGCCAAGAAGGTTCGCGGAAATGCCGCGCGCAGGGCGCGGAGCGCGGGCGTCGTGCAGAGCACATCCCCGATGTTGTACTTGTTGATGACAAGGATGCGTTGCACTCGATCCTGCGTAAAGACGAGGGGCCTCCCGAGTGATCGTTGTTGGAGGCCACGCTCCAGAACAAATTCCAGCGTCCGCTCGACCCAACTCATACGTGCCCTCTTGAAATGCCAGCCGCCTGTAGCCGAGCCCGGTGAAGTTCGCTCGCCGGGCTCGCCCAGAAGACATTCCTGGACCGCGCCGTCCCGACGTCGCGGCAGAAGACCCAGCGCCGCCCCACGAGCTGGTACGCCGCAAATCTCAACCGGAACAGCATCGCCTGTATCTCGAGCTTCGAAGTGCCGTGCCGGGCGAACTGGTCGTCCTCCATCTCCAGCAAGAACATGGGAGGCGTCGGACCGGAGAGCAGCCCGAGCGCGCCGTCCAGGACTGTCTTCTCGGAGCCCTCGACGTCAATTTTCATGACGGTCGGCGGGCGCTCCGTCCCATCAGCCACAAAACCGTCCAAACTCAACGTCCGACAGGCGACCGACGACAGATGGCTGTTCGGAATGTCCAGGCTGGCGATACCGTCTGGGACATTCCGATGGAAATACAAGTTCCCCGTCCCGGCGGCGCTGCTGACGGCGGCGTTCACCAACCGAACCTGAGGGAACGTGTTCAACCCAACGTTCCGTTGGAGACGTGCCCAGGCGGCTGGGAACGGTTCGAACGCCACCACCCGCCCGGTCGGGCCTACACAGGCGGCGCCCAGCAAGGTATAGTACCCGAGATTGGCCCCGATGTCCCAGAACACGTCGCCGGGCCGGAGAATGCGTCGGATCAGCACGGATTCCTTTCGCTCGTAGGTGCCGAAGTAGAACATTTCCCGCTGGGTCGTCTCGGTGAGATCGAGCACCATGCGGAAACCGGGGGCAAGGCTGGCGATGACTTCTCGTTCCCCGGGCAGGAGTGCCTCCGCGAGCGCCCGATAAAGGAGCCCCTTACCTTCGCTAATGGGGCACCGGGCCAGGTATCCGCGGAGCAGATCCCGCGCCAGCGATTTCATACGTGGACGTCCCATCCGTTCCGTTTCGGTTGTGTCTCCGCGTTCCGACCTGGACTCGGCCATCCTACGGCAATCAACGCTGTTACAGCTTTCCCCACCGCTTGAGCTTTCCAAGCCCCCGGCGCCGCGCATAGCCCGGCAGGTAGCGCGCCAGAAGGGCCTTGACGCCGTCGGGGCGTTTACCCTTCAGGTACCGCACGGCTGCCCTGAGTCCGCCCGGACGGCGCCGCGCCTCATCCTGCCTCGGCGCCGAATGTAACTGCGCGTACAGGGACTGCATCGGCACTCTGTCCGCGGTCGAGGCGACGGCCTTTTCGGCGACGAAGACCGTCATGAGGCTCAACGGTGACCCGAGCCGTCCCGACGTGCCGACTTCGAAGAACTCCCAGGGGCGCGAGTCCTCCATGTGCAGATCCTGCTCGGCTAGGTATCCCCGCAGGCCGACGAAGCCATTGGCCATGTAGTAGTCATAGAACAAGGTGGGGCTGAACTGATAGAAGCCGTGGTTCACCCAATTGCTGGCCGGCGAAAGATGAATGACGCGCCCGCCGCTCCGCAGCATGCGGGCAACGTTCGCCAGCGATTGCCGGATGTCAAACACATGCTCCAGCGCCCCACCATCCACGATCAGGTCGAAGCGATCGTGGAGCCCCGCAGGGACGGGCAGATTCAGGTCGTGCACGATCTCGGCTCCCTCGAAGTCGGAGCAATCGAGCGCCTGGACCTCCGCGAGTCCCAGGAGCGTGAAGAACGCAACATCGGTGATGTGCCGCTCGGGCTGGGTTTTACGGCAGTTCGGACTGCTGATCCTCACGCCTTCCTGGCGCGGCAGCCCGGCCGGGGCGATACCCTCTTCGGCCACCAACGAGCGCGCCTCGCCCAAGGTCGCTGACACGCTTTGGCGGCCAAGCGTGAGGACCGGCCCCACAAACGGTTTGCGCACATGCTCCCGAGCAATGAACCGTAACGCCGCCTTCGCGAGCCCCATGACACACGCGCTCCTCGCAGGCTACACCTGCGGTATGGTCGCTCGCCGCGACCGAACACCCTGGCCACGCCGCCAGGGCTATGCCCACCTCCCGTCCGTGATCGGAGAGCGGGCCGCGTATCCGCACAACACGCATCGGAACACGGACTCGCGGGCTTCGCTGTCCTATGCCGACGCCGAGCTGCGCTCACCCGTGGCGGACGTCCCCGCCGGCCTCGCACCACCGATCGAGGTGCCGACGCAACGGTCCCGCCGCGGCGACCCAGAGGAAGTTCTCGAAAGGTGAGTCCTCTCCCAGCAGCCCCTCGACGCGGCGAAACCAATACGCCTCGACCTCGTTCCGTCCCAGCCTCCTGAGCTCCGGCAGGCGGGTGCGGCGAACGCCATAGGCGCAGAACCCCCGGTCCCGCAGCAGATCGAAGAGCGGGCGCTCGCGGCCGGTCATCTCGATGAAGAGGGCGTCAATGCTCTGAGGCGTCAGCCGTGCCCCCAAGGAGCGAAGCACCCCCAGCTCGTGCCCGTCCGTGTCAATCTTGATGAGGTCCACGTGGTCCCAGCCCTGCGCCTCCAGGAGGGCGTCCAGTCGCACAGTGCGCTGGCCGTGAAATCGGGGATCGCCAGCGTCGGAGCATGCCGCCTTGATCAGGCTACACAGCTCCCGCAACTTCGGATTCAGGCGGAGCGTCTCCTCTAGGGCTGCCTGCAGGGCTGCCTGCACCTCCACCAAGACGACGTGACAGGACTTGTGGCGCGCCGCCCAGAGGCCCAATAATCCCGTACTGGCGCCGACGTCGATCACCCGCCCTCCCACCGGCAGGTAGCGCGCCATGTAGAACTGGAGCGCGGCCTCCACCTCCTCGAACCACCAGAAGATACGCCCCGAGTTCCGGTAGCTGGGGATGTGGAGCGTGAGGCCCGGCACGATGTCGATAGCGCCGATGGTGTCGGGCAGCCAGATCGACAACAGCTTCTTCAACTCCGACTGCCCAGGCTGCACAGGCCAGCGCCGCAGGATGCGTCTGGCAAGATTCGGGTCCATGGGCATGCCCCTTTTCTACCTATCGAGGGAATCTGGCGGCTGCCGTGTACGCACAACGTACCCGGCAGTCCACGGATTTGGCAAGTCCTTCCGCCACGCAGCCGCACAGGCAGCCGGTCATCCCCCATGGATCCACAGTCGGCAACACCCGAGGGCAGCCACCGGATTGTCACGCACCACCCGGCTCGGTCGGTCCGAGCCTGATCGTCGCCGGCGGCGGCTACCGTCCCGAGACGGAGACGCTGCGCAGCAGCGAGCGCGCAGCGTCGAGGACGTGCTCTGGTGTGATCTCGAGGGCGCAGGCCGGATACCGACACGTGTGGGTCCGGCAGGGCGGACAGAGCGGTTGACGACAGATCACCACGTGCCGGTCCAGGTCGTGGATGGGGCCACTGATCGCCGGGTCGCTCCGCCAGAACAGCGTCACGCTCGGTGTTCCGGTCGCGTAGGCCACGTGCGCCACTCCGGTATCGGCCGAAATCAGGAGGTCCAGGCTGGCCACCAGGGCGGGAAGGTCTTCGATCCCGACGGTGCCGGCCGCCTCCGTCACGCGAGCCGCCTGCCCGATCCCCGCGGCGATCTGCTGTACGACGCTCTGCTCCCGGGGTGCCCCCGTCAGGATCAGGTGTGCGGCTGCATTGTCGGCCAGGAGCCGCTGGCCGAGCGCCATGTAGCACTCGGCCGGCCATTGCTTGTTCCGCGCCGAGGCCCCGGGATGCAGTCCGATTCGGATAACCCCGGTCGCGACCCCTTGCCTTGCAGACCACACCCCCACGCGATCCCTGGCCGCCGCGCCCACCGGTAAGGCCGGAACGCGAAGCCCTGCGGGTCCCCCGAGCGCCTCGACCATCCGGAGCCCGCGGCGCACCGCGTGCTCGTACGTCTGCGGGGTCGCGAGCATCTTTGGATTGGCCATCATCCGGTGGTAGACCGTATCCCGGCCGATCATGCGGAGCAGGAGGCGGCTTCCGCCCAGGTACACCAACGGCACCACGTCGGGCTCTGCGATGTAAGCCAACAGTGCAATCTCACACCGGGCCTGGCGAAGCGCCCGCACGGTCTCGGCGACGCGCCGATACTTGCCGTAGTAGGGGATCACCTGATCCAGCCGGGGGTCCTGCCGATACATCGAGGCGAACGCCGTGTGGTACAGTCCCACCAAGCGGGCGCGCGGACACCGGACCCGCAGCGCCTCCAGCGCCGGCGTGAAGCAGATCGAATCGCCGAGGGCGGTCGTGATGACCACGAGAATGCCATGCGCGCGCTCCAGGTCACCCAGCGACCAGGTCCTGGCGGTCGGGAGAAGTCCGCAGGCATGGGCGCCAAGAGTCGTCCAACGCACCACGCCATCCACGAGCGGAATCTTCATCTCGCCTCCCCCCAGAAATCCTGGAAGGCCGCGAAAACCTCCTCCGGAAGCAGGCGATCCAGGCCGACCTGGGGCGGATCCTCCCCCGCCCACAGCGACCGGTCCAAGAGGGCCACACGATGCAGTCGCCCGTAGCCGTGCGGCCCCACGCGGTGTGCGTTGTAGGGGTGCAAGAGCGCCAGGGTCGGGACACCCACCGCAAACCCGAGGTGCATGATCCCGGTGTCCGTGGTGATCAGCATCCGGCACCGCGTGAGGAGGGCCGCCGTCTCGGGGAGGCTGAGCCTCCCGGCGAAGAGCGTGGCCTTCGGCCCCAGCGCCTCCGCCACAGCCCCTGCTGCGGTCACGTCCTCCCGACCGCCCGTGATGACGAGGCGGACCGGGCACCCGTCCAATAGTCGCCGCCCCAAGGACACAAAGTGCTCGACGGGCCAGTCGCGAAAGGCGAGCCGTGGGCTGCGGTGGACCTGCATGGCCACCAGGGTGTCGCGATCGAGGCCCCGGTCCCTCAGCAGCCCCTCCACGGCTCGCCGCGCCGCCTCCGGCACCACGTACTCCATCCGCGGATCCGGCGTGTCCGCCCCGAGCGCCCGAACGATCTCGAGCGTCTGTTCGACGCCCGGGCGCTCCATCCAATCGGGCACGTCCACCGGGAGATTCACCAAGAACGGGAACCGAGTCATCCGGGGCCGGCTGGCAATCACTCGGGCCCCGGACAGATACGCCAGCGGCCAGATGTCCGGATCGTTGGCGCGCAGCGTGACCGCGGTGTCCGGCCGTTCCCCCCGGATCGCGAGCAGGGTCCTCAGGAACGACAGCGGCCCCTTGACGTGCGGGATGAGGCGGTCGATGTTCGGGTTCCCCTCCAAGACCGCGCGCCTTCCCCGGTGGACCACCACCGTGATGCGGCAAGTCGGAAAACTCTCCCGCAGGGCCCGGATGGCCGGCGTGTCCGACAGCGTGTCGCCAATCCCCGCCGTGCTGAAGACCACCACCGACCTGGGGGCTGGCGGCTTGCCCTCGATCGCCGGAAGCGGCCGGATCGCCACGGCCGCCCGGCAGGCAACGCGTAGCGTCGCCAGGACGACTTGCCGCCACGCCCGATCGACCGATCGGCTCGCCTCACACCACATGGCCCCCGTCCATCCAGGTCCGGAACCAGACCTCGAACACCAGGAGGGCCCACAGGCGCATGGCGTGATTCTCCCGGCCAGATTGGTGCGCCTCCCACAGGACCCGGACCGCTTCGGGACGGAAGAACTCCGACAGTCCGCGGGGCTCCAGGAGCAACAGCTCCTCCGCATAGGCCCGGAGAGGCCCGCGCAGCCAGGATCCGACGGGCGCGCTGAATCCCCGCTTCGGCCCGTGGAGGATCTCTGGCGGCAAGAGATCGCCGAGAGCATCGCGCAGGATCGCCTTGCCGATCCCGCCCGCGACCTTGCACCCGCCCGGGACCGTGGCGGCGTACTCCAGGAGGACGTGGTCCAGGAACGGCGAACGGACCTCCAGTGAGTTCGCCATGCTGGCGATGTCCATCTTCACGAGGAGCGTCTCGGGAAGGTAGAGGCCGTAATCCAGGGCGAGCGCCGCATCCAGATCATCCAGGTCATCTGGCAGGCCGTGCCACCGCCCCAGGATCTCTTCCTCCCAGGCCGTGTCCACGCTGCGCTTGACCTCTTGGCGATACAGCGAGGCCAGCCGATACCCGGCGAAGAACTCGGGGAAGAGGACAGACTTCGCCGGCGGAGCTATGGTCTCCAGCCACCGGCGGAGCAGCCTCGCGGACACCGCCCCACTCTGCACTGAGAGTGCCCGGCGCAGGGCCGGCTCGGCCCAGTGCCGCCGATTTGCCGGGAGCCACCCCAGAAGCCCCTGTATTCTGGAGGGGAGATAGCGCGGATAGCCGGCGAACGCCTCGTCCCCGCCATCGCCGGAGAGGGCCACCTTGAGCGCCTGCCCGGCCATCTTCGTCACGCAGTAGGTCGGAACCGCCGATTTATCGGCAAAGGGTTCGCCGTAGTGCCGGGCCAGGATCGGCAGGACCTCGGCCACGTCGAGCTTCACCACGGCCTCATGGTGCTCGGCGCCGATCGTCTTCGCCATCTGCCGCGCCTGGGGAAGCTCGCTGAAGCCCTCCTCCTCGAAGCCGACGGAGAACGTCTGCACGGGCTGGTCGAGATGCCGCGCCATCAGGGCCGCCACCGCCGTGGAATCGATGCCCCCGGAGAGGAGGATGCCCAGGGGAACGTCGCTCTCCAGGCGCAGCCGAACGCATTCGTCCAGGAGGTCCCGGACGCGCTGGCGGATCTCCGGGACGGGCATCTGCGTCTTGGGGGTGAAGCGGAGCGACCAGTACCGCTTCACCCGTGCCGAACCCTTCTCCCACACCAGGACGTGGCCCGGCGGCACCTTCCGCACCGCCTTGTAGATGGTCATGGGCGAGGGGATCGCCTGGCAGCGGAGGTAGGCGTCCAGCGCCGTGAGGTCAATCTCCCGCCCCACGCCCGGATCCATGAGGAGCGCACCGAGTTCCGAGGCGAAGACGAGGCCCTCCGGCAGCGCAGCATACACCAGCGGCTTCTTCCCCAGCCGGTCCCGCGCCAGGATCAGCCGCTCGCGGGCCGAGTCCCACAGGGCGATGGCGAACATGCCCCGCAGCCGCGAGAGGAAGCCGGTCCCCAGGTCTTCGTACAGGTGGGGGAGCACCTCGGTGTCGGATCGCGTGGTCAGCGTGTGGCCCGCCGCCAGGAGCTCCCGCCGGAGCTCGTGGAAGTTGTAGATCTCGCCGTTGAAGACGACCCAGACCGACTTGTCCTCGTTGGTCATGGGCTGGCGCCCGCCCTGGACGTCGATGATCGCGAGGCGCCGGATCCCCAGACCCACGCCAGGCTCGACGCAAAACTGCTCGTCGTCGGGCCCGCGGTGGGCCAGCGCGCCTGTCATGCGGTGCATGAGCGAGGCCTCCACGGGCCGCGTGCGGTCGGTATGAACCTTCCCGGCGATTCCGCACACGGCTCAGCCCCGCCCTCGCGCCGTCGCCAGCTCACGGTACAGCGCCTCGTACCGGCTCACCATCTCGTCCCAGGAGAACGCCTCGGCCCGCTGGCGAGCCGCCCGTCCCATCAGGGCCGTCCGCTCGCGATCCTCGAGGAGGCGCAGGATGGCCTTCGCCATCCCGTCGGGATCCTCGGGCTCGACCAGGAAGCCGCTCACTTCATCTTCCACCATCTCGACGTTGCCACCGACGCGCGTGGCGACGATCGGCCGTCCCGCCGCCATGGCCTCCAGGTTGGCGTTGGCGAAGGGCTCTCGCCGCGACGAGGACACGAAGGCCCGCGCGCACGCGAAGAGCGCCGGCTTGGCCTCGCCGGTGACGACCCCGGGGAAGGCGACGGCGTCCGCGATCCCAAGCGCGGAGGCCAGCGCCACCAGTCGCGGCCCCTCGGGGCCGTCGCCCGCAATGGTGAGGCGCGCCTCGGGCACGCGCTGCCGGACCAGGCGAAAGGCCTGGAGCAGGACGTCGAAGCCCTTCTTCGGGGCGAGACTCCCCATGGCGAGGAGCGACGGCTCGTGCGGCAAGGGATCCGGCTCCGCGCCGGGGAGGCGCACGCCGTTGTGAATGATCCGGAGCCGTCCGGCCGGCACGCCCAGGCCGCGAAGCCTCTCGGCCAGGGAGTCGCCCTGCGCCACGACCACATCCGCCGTGAGGAGCGCCCGCCGCATCCGCTCGGCAAGGCGCGGGTCGCGATCGATCCATTCGCCCGGCAGGATATCGGACCCGTGCGGTCGGATCACGAGCGGGGTGCCGGTCAATCGCTTGAAGGCGGCCCCCACGAACCCCGCGGGGTAGGCGCCGTGGCAGTGGAGGACATGGGGGCGCCTTCCCCACGTCTCCAGCAGAAGCCGCGGCAGCGTCTGGCGGGTGCCGAACCGCTTCGAGGACGGCCGCGCGTACCGGCAGAGGCGATAGCGCGCGGCCACGCGATTATCCTTCCCCCGAACCGTGGGGGCCCACAGCGTGACCTCGTGCCCGCGCTCCGTCAGCGACTCCGCCAGTCCGTGGAGCAGGATCTCCGCCCCGCCGACGATCGGCAGGAAACTGAACGTGTAAAACCCAATGCGCATTGCCGAGCGCTCAGCCATCAGCCCCTGCGTCCCGGTCCTCGGCTTCCGTGCCCATTCCGCATTCCGAATTCCGCACTCCACATTCAGGTCGGCTCTCCTTGACGATCCTCAACTCAAACACCAGCTCCCGCGCGGGGAACAGGAAGGCGAAGAACTTCTCGTACTTGTTCGGCGAGATCCGGTAGATCAGCCGGGCCGGCCACGAGCACGGCCCGTCGTGAAACCGGATGTCCTTCCGCAGCACTTCCAGACCGCGATCCGGCGCCAGGTCCTTCCGCACCTGATCCATGGAGCCGCGCGCCAGCCGCTGCCGGTGCCCCGGGTCGGTGTACGAATGGATCGAGGAGAAATGCGGCGTCCGCACCGTGACGATCGCACCGGGCTTGCAGACCCGATGGACCTCGGCCATCACCGCCACGACATCCTGCAGGTGCTCGATGACATGCGCAAGCTGCACCTCGTCGAAGGACCCATCCCGAAACGGCAACCGCTTCGCGTCCAGGTCCCCTATGACGTTCGCCTGGCTTCGGGGATCTCGGTCCATCCCCACCGCACCAGGGAGCTTGTGCCGGCCGCAGCCCAGATCCAGGACGCGCCGGTGCATCGCCCTGGCCTCGCCCATTGCCATGGTTACCGACTCCCCGGAGCGCCCAGACGTTGCCCTCCGCGGCCAGCCGCCACTGCGGTGTAAAGTTCCTCCATCCGCTCTCCCATGCGTTGGAGCGAATAGTCCGCCTCGACCATCTTCCGGCCCTGCTCCCCCATCCGCTGAGCCCCTACGCGATCCGCCAGGGCCTCCACGATCGCCTTGCCAAGCGCCTCCGGATCACCGGGGGAAACCAGCCAGCCGGTTTCCCCGGCCCGGATGACCTCGGGGATGCCGCCGACATCGCTGGCCACCACGGGGCGACGCATGGCCAGCGCCTGCAGCAGCGCCTGGGGAATGCCCTCCGCCGCCGTCGAGGCCGAGACGACCACGTCCAGTCCGCTCAGGATCTCTGCCACGTCCTCACGGTGCCCCAGCAAGCGCACATGAGTCCCCAGTCCATGGCCCTTGATGGCATCCTCGATCACGTCTCGAAACGGCCCGTCACCCGCCAGGACCGCCCGTGCGCCGGGATGGCTCTCCCGGACCCGCCGCAGCGCCTGGAGAAACACCAGGTGTCCCTTCCAGCTTCGGAGGACAGCGATCATTCCAAGGAGTGGAGTCTCCCTCGCCAGGCCGAGTTCCTTCCGGAGGCGCGTCGGATCGACCCGAGACGGATGAAACTCCTCCAGATCCACGCCGGTCGGGATGGAGACGACCTTGGCCGGGGGAACCGGCAGGCGCTCCACCAGGAGGGTCCGGATCGCCTCTCCCGTGGTCACGATTTTATCGCACAGCACCGTGTACACCGCACGGGAGAACGGATTCGTCTGCACCGGCACCGACAGGTGCCGCATCCGCACCACCGGCACGCCGACGAACCTGGCCGCCAGACCCCCGGTCCACGCATCCACGGAACTGTGGGTGACCAGGACCTGGGCGCGTTCCCGTCGCAGTCGCCTCGCGATCCGCGCCACTGCGCGCGGATCGAGGGCGCGGGACATGGGGACCCATGCCACGGGGATGTGGACCCGCTCGGCCCGCTCGCCCAGAGCGCTCCCGGGCGGCACCACCAGGCTGGCCGCGTGCCCGCGCCGCCGCAGCCAGCACACCTCGGTGAAGACCCGGATCTCCTGCCCGCCCCACCCCATGGACGATTCGCTGTGGAGGATGACCAGCGGCTCAGCCATTGCGGCCCGCCCGCGTGAGCTCCCACAGCTTGGCGTACTTGCTGAAGGCGTAGCCCGCGTACAGGCCGGACAGCACGAGTCCCCGCCATCCCTCGCGCCAGCCGCCCTGGAGGAGGAACATGCGGAGGAACGTCCACGCCGGGCGTCCCACGAGGTCCCAGGCGCGCGCCGATCGCCCGGCCCGCTGCAGCTCCTCGGCGGCCAGCGTCGAGTACCGATCCATCCGCTGGAGGAACGCGCTGATGGAGTCGTAGGTGAAGTGCTCCAGGGGGGCCGTCAGGCGCCCCGCCCGCCCGTCCACCGTCACCGCCTCGTGGACGGTGCGCTCGCCGAAACGGCCGCGGCCCCGCCGGAACAGGCGAACCGTCTCATCGGGGTACCAGCCGCAGCCACGGATCCACTGTCCGAGGAAATAGCTGCGCCGCGGGATGAAGTAGCCATCCTCCGCCGCCGGTTCGGTGAGCACCTGCTCGATCTCGTGCCGGAGGGCGGGCGTCACCCGCTCGTCGGCATCCAGGACGAGGACCCACGGATGGCTCGTGCGCTCCACGGCCAGGTTCTTGTGGCCCGCGAAGCCGCGCCAGGGATCCTGGAACGTCCGGGCCCCGTACTCACCGGCGATGGCCAGCGTCCGGTCGGTGCTCCCCGAGTCGCAGACCACGATCTCGTCCGCCCACTTCACGCTCTCCAGGCAGGCGCGAATGTTCCGCTCTTCGTTCAGCGTGATAATCGCCACGGAGAGGCGCGCGCTCATTTCATCCCATCCGTCGGGGTTCCGGTGCAAAGGTTCTCCTCCGGTGGACCTGCGGCGCAAAGAGGGTCTCGGGAGGTCCAAGGGCTTCCCCTTGCGACCAAGACGATCGCCGGTCCGCCCGTGTCGCGGTCGGAGCCCTGCCCCCTTCATCCCCTTGGGCCCTTGACCGGCTCCAGTTCCCACACGATGGATCCCGCGGGGAAGATGAACGCCAGGTGCCGCTCGTAGAACCGGCTGCACCGGTTGGCCGCGCTCTCGAACCCGATCGCCTTGAACAGGTCGTTGAAGTAGATATGGCGCCGGCAGATGCGGAGGTGTGCCCGATAATGCGGATTTCCTGGGTAGTAGAAGTCAAACGAGCCTCCGGCGAAAAAGTGCAGGTGACCGGGGTGGCGGTAGGCCTCGACCCACGAGAAGTGTGGCACCTCCACCACGATTCGGCCGCCCGGCTTGGCGAGCCGGTACAACTCCTCCACCGTGGCCACCACGTCCCGCATGTGCTCCAGGACGTGGCGCATGACGATCAGGTCGAAACTGTCCTCGCGGAGCGGCCAAGGCAGTCGATCCAGGTCCGCCCGAATGTTCGCGGGGCTGTGGGCGCGCACATCCAGACCGATCGCACCGGGGAACTTGTCCGCACCGCATCCGACGTCCAGGATCCGCGCCCCGCGGAAGCGCTCGCCCAACTTCGCGTAATAGTGCCGCGGCCGCTCGAGCCACATAGCTCCCCCAGAAGCTCCGGCCCCAAGGGACCTTAACCGTCTCAAGGATGTGTGCTGAGTATACAGCCCTCCGGAGATGCACGGGGAAGCGCCGGCCGCCCGGAGCCGGGAGACCCCCCGCCGGAGAGGGTGTGTGCGACGGGGGCAGGCGCAGCGTCCCTGCGACTCCGATTCCGTGCTACCGGCGCGCGGTACCAAGCTCCTGCCGACCCCGAGGGAGGCTGCGCCCGAGCCCGACCTCGACGGCGGCCGTGACCTGCTCCGGCGAGATCGCCTCCAAGCAGTCGCTCCGCTTGCTGCCGAGGCAGCCGTCCTGCCCGCAAGGCCGGCAGAGGTACGGGCTCGTGACGACCACGTGCCCGTCGCCCCACGGTCCCCAGCTCATCTCCCCCGAGGGACCGAAGAGGGCAACCACAGGGACTCCCAGGGCTGCCGCCATGTGCATCGGGGCCGAATCCACGCCGATGAACAGCGCCGCGCGCTCCAGGACAGCCGCCAGCTCCGCCAGGCTCGTCCGGCCGATGAGGTTGACGATTGGGCTCCCGACCCGTGACCCTTCGACCCGGGCCGGGATTCGGTTTGCCGCCGCCACCTCCACAGCCCCGGGCCCACTGGTCACGGCAACCGCAACTCCCGCGTGTTGGACCAGGCGGTGGATGACCTCGACGCAACTGGCCTCCGGCCATGCCTTGAACAGCCAGCGGGAGCCGGGATGGATGACGACCAAAGGCTCGCCGGGCCCGAGCCCCGCTGCCGCGAGACGGGCCGACATCCGCTCTCGGATCTCCGGCCGGACGGACAGGACAGGCCGGCTGGCCTCGGCGGGGATCCCGCATGCGCGCACAAGATCCAGGTTCGTCTCGATGACATGCTGCGCCCCATTCCAGGGTACCACATCGGTGAGGAGCGCGCGCCGCCACCTGCCGGACCGTCCTGGTGCATAGCCCACTCGCTGGCGTGCCCCTGAGAGCCAACCAAGGACTGCCTCGCGATCCCCCTGACCCATCTCCAGGACCAGGTCCGGCGCATACCGCCTCAGGGCACGGATCAACTGCCAGTTTCCTGCAATCCCTGCATCCCGGTCGAAGGTCAGGATGGCGGTAAGATCCGGATTTGCTGCCAGGACTTCCTCCGTCCCTCGGGGCACCAGCGCCGCAATGGCGCTTTCCGGCCATGCCCGGCGCAGGGCGCGTATGGCAGGCGTCATGAGCAGCACGTCGCCGATGTGTTTGAGCTTGATGCAGAGGATCCGCTCCGGCGCAGGCGTCATGCGCTCACCCTACCCGAGTGCGCCCGCTAAATCAAGCACGCACCGCGCCCTCCACCTCTCCATGCCTCAACGTTCGCAGTGCTGCGGATAGGGGACCACAATAGGGGACGTAGCGCGGTTATCGCGGATATTGCTTGACAGCATGCAGTCTTGGGCGTAGCCTCCCGCCATGCCTCGTGGCCCACGCCTCGACGCCCCCGGCGTCCTCCACCACGTCATGGCGCGGG
>Ga0315285_10000582_pt1 | contig 38030 bp, 35 predicted proteins | sample YL17G09_36_MG_FD_203698 | JGI IMG/M metagenome (GOLD analysis project Ga0315285, IMG submission 203698) | Sediment microbial communities from Yellowstone Lake, YNP, Wyoming, USA - YL17G09_36 | ecosystem: Environmental > Aquatic > Freshwater > Lake > Sediment | place: USA: Wyoming | collected...
CCTCTCCCCTGGAGTAAGAAAAGGATCATTGGCCGGCTCATATCCATTAATATAAAAGGATTCCCGGAAAGGATGGACTATTTCCTCGAGATAAGAACTGTGTTCTGTATCTCTGATGACCACCCAACAATACTCTGGCGGATGATTGAGTTTGATGCTCGGCAAAGGCAGATTTAAGAAACGAGAGCGAGAGTAATGTTCTTGATAGAAAGCCATTACTTCTTCTCGACTCAGATTGGTAAAGTAAGCATAAAGATGAGGTATTTCTACGATGTCACCCGGCAAATTGGATTTTGTGCTCTCAGGTAGGGGTGGCGGTACAGCTGGAGGAGGAAGGAGAAGATAAACCAAAACCGATAAACCAATAAAACAACAAAACAATAAAACAATCTTTTTACATCTTCTCATTTAATTACTGAAACAATCTGGCTCGGCCGAGACGATAGGAATATTTTATAATTTTTCTTTCTCCTATCTCTTTAGCAGGGACACCGCCAACTATTTTCCCAGGAGAAACATCATCAGTGACCACCGCTCCGGCGGCAACAATCGCACCATCGCCCACTGTCACCCCTGGCTGAATAATCGCTCTTGGACCGATAAACACATAATCCCCAATTTTCACTGGTTTCTCAACTGGCCGAAACTCTTCATCGTTGATATCGTGCTTACTGTTATAAATCATCACTTCAGAGGCAATGTCAACGTGATTGCCAATCTTAAGCGGAGCGCGACCATCAAGAAAGGCATGATTGCCGATAATCGAGTCTTCACCAATATTTATTCCTTTTGGTTGAAAAAACTCTGCCCCCATATGGATAGTTGAACCTTTACCGATTTTTATTCCGGCTAAACGATAGAAAAATCTTCTTAAATGATGGAAAGGAAAATGGCCTGCCCAGCGAAGAAGCATCAACTCAAAATCGAGCCAATAGTTTTTAAACCGATTAATTATTTTAGGTCCTGCTTCATTTAGACTAAGTTCCTGGCCCATTCTATCTTTAAATATTTTCATTTTGTCCTAATTTTTCTAAGACTCTAAGCGTCTCTTGGGCGCATTTTTCCCAGGAAAATTTTTTGACTTGCTCTAAACCTTTTTTCACCAGCTCGTCTCGATTATCAATCGCCTCTTTTATCCCTCGGGCGATGTCCTCTGGCTGATAAGGATCAACCATCACCCCAGCTTCACCGACGACTTCAGGCAGACTGCCAGCCTTCGAAACCACCACCGGCACGCCACAAGCCATGGCCTCCACCACCGGTATTCCAAATCCCTCCCAAAAAGAAGGCAGGATAAAAATTTCGGCGCCTGCCATTAAAGCCGGCACGTCTTCTTCATCCACAAAACCGGTAAAAATCACTCGCTTAGTCAGTCCCCACTCCTTAACTCTGTCAAAAATCGTTTGGTATAACCAGCCTTTTTTTCCAGCGATAACGAGCTTCATGGCTGATGGCTGATGGCTGATGGTTAATTTAAAAGCTTCGATTAAACCTTCGATATTCTTGCCTGGTTTTAAAGTGCTTAAAAAAAGTAAATAATCTCCTGGGATTTTGTATTTTTTCTTTATCTTATTGATTTGGAAATTGGAAATTGGAAATTGGAAATTTTTATCATCGTATCCCGGATAAGTAACGGTTATCTTACTTTCGGTAACCTGATACCTCTCAATTATATCATTTTTCGTGCTCTCGGAGATGGCAAAAAGATGGTCTGCTTTTTTAATCGAACTGGCAGTCCAACTAGTTAGTTGATATAAATCTCTTTTGGTAAACTGTTCGGGAAACCGAAGATAACCAAGGTCCATGATGGAAATTACCAGCGGAACAGAAAAGAATAAGGGCGAATAATGACCAGGATTGAAAATAACAGCTGGTTTAGGATTCTCTAAAAATAGAGCTCGAGGTAAACCGAAAATATTCCAAAGCCTAGAGGGACCAATCACTCGGTAGTGCCAACCATTTCTTTCTTTGGGCAAGTCAGGTAAGGGCGAACTTGGAAGATAGACTAAATAGTCGTTCTTCTTGTCCATTTGATAAATGGCCTTCATTAACTCAAAGGCGTATTGATTTGAGCCGACTCTGTTTTTAATATTAGCTTCGTAGCCAACAAGACCAATTAACATCTCCGTGTCTCCTGGTATACTTTAAGGGTTTCTCGAGCGGTTTTTTCCCAAGAAAATTCTTTGGCACGAGCTTTCCCTTTCTCGATTAATTGTTCCCGATTCTCTAGGGCTTCCTGAATACCTCGGGCAATATCGTTAACCTTCTCCGGATCAACCAAAACTGCCGCCTCCCCCGCTACCTCTGGCATACTGGAAATATTTGAGGTGACCACCGGACAACCGCAAGCCATCGCTTCTAAAATTGGCAAGCCAAAGCCTTCATAAAGAGAAGGATAAACGAAGACTTCCGCTCCAGCGTATAACCCAGGTAAGTCTTCATCAGGCACGTAGCCCAACAACTTTATTTGATTGACTGAATCTTGATTTTTGATACTTTTTAAATCCTCTCCCCAACCAAACTTTCCGGCTATCACCAATTCCAAATTCCTAATATCTAATATCTTAAAGGCCTCAATAACTCTTTTTAAGTTTTTTCTGGGCTCCAAAGTGCCTACCGCCAGAAGATAATCCCCTTTAATCCCATATTTTTTCTTTATTTTTTCTGTGTCCTCTGCGGACTTCTCTGTGAACTCTGTGCTGCAGGCTTCATGTATCACCCGAATCTTCTTAGCGGGAATCTTAAGGATTTCAATGATATCTTGTTTGGTGCTTTCGGAAACGGCAATAACTAAGGCGGATTCCTTTTTTACCCATTCTAATTTGCGCTTAAGGTTAGCGACAATATCGTGTCCGCCTCGGCGCTGAAAAGTTTCGGGATACTTATAAATAATGAGGTCATGAATGGTGGTCACCTTGAGACAATGTGCTGGCGGTTCAAGCCAATCAGAAGTATGAAAAACATCAATCTCCCCGATTAATTTCTCGATCGGCAAGAGATGGAAGCGATTCCATAATTGTTCCAAAAGAAGGGGTGGCAACTTTAAATTTATTGATTTGAAATTTCTTGGCGCTGGCTGTCTTAAAGAAGAAAAGAATAAAACATATTCATTCTCCTGACTCTTTAATAAGTTTTTGACCAGGTTCTCCGTGTAGACCGCTGAACCTGAACCAGGAAAAGCGAGTTGAGAAATATCTATGCCAATTTTCATTGTCTTTGATAATTATATACAAATCCGACCCCAGAAAAATCTTTTGTTTCTTTTTCTTTAAAACCATTCCTCTTTAACCACCCTTCGACGAGGCGCTCGGGGTCGGCCACTGGCTGAAGATATTGAAAAAGGAAAACGCTTTCTGCTCTTTCGGTAATCTTGGGCATCTGACTCTCAATGATTTCAGGACTCACCTTCAGCCCTGGGATCGCCCCATAAGCTCTAATTCTTCCTCGAGAATACCAGAAGTAAGGGGCAAAAGGTTCAGAAAATTCAAAAAGAGCCACGGTCTTCTCCGGCTCTTGAGATTCGATAAAAGCGGTTGCCTCTCGCCAGTTTTCTCGCTGAAATCTGGCATCAAAATAGTAAATCATCAAACTAGAAAGGCTAATTAAAAGAACCAGGGCGATGGCTAATGGCTGCCACTTCTCCTTGAGGCTCAAAACACCCAAAGCCAAAAGAAGATAAAAAGGAATGATGGTAAAAAGCAGGCGGAAAGGTTGATACATGGGAATAAAAAAGGAGATGAAAATGGTCATTAAAATCGGGGTCAAAAGCCAATTAAAAAGAAATTTTTTTTCTAAAGAAACCTTTTTGAAGACTTGAAAAAAAATAAGCCCATAAAACCCGGCGAGAATGATAGTCACGAGACCGTAGATTTTTTTATCAAGAATCGTGATTCTTCCCAAACTAAACTTGATAAAAGTCAGCGGCAGGGCTTTAACCAAAGAAAGATTAGCCATCCCCCTCCATCCGGGTAAAAGAGAGACTAAATTAGAACCAGCTCCCAATTGTTTTAAACATTGAGGCAACCAGGGAAGGAAAAGTAAAATAGTAAAAGCAAGACTTTTGAGAAACTGACCGAAATTTTTTTTCTGCCAGAGAAAAATAAAAACAAATTGGGCAAAAATAAGAAAAAAACCAGCATAATGGGTATAAATCATGGCCGTGGTCGCTAAAATATAGCCTCGCCATTTTTTTTCGAGAAGGAAAAGCATCGAGGCGGTAGCTAAAAAGGCCAAAAGGGTATACATTCTGGCTTCCTGGGAATAGTAAATGTGATAGGGAGCAACGGCCAGAAAGAGAGCACTGATTAAGCCTAATTTTTCTCCGGCAATCTTTTTACCCAAAAGGTAAACCAAGTAAACAGTCGCCATCCCGAAAAGAACGGCTGGCAAACGTAAAAACCACTCGCTTCTCCCAAGTTTCAGCCAAAAGTGCATCAAAAAATAAAAAAGTGGTGGATGAAAATCAGCGCTTCTACCAAACCACTGAAAAACAAGCGATTTAGCCGACATTATCATTTGAGCGCCTTCATCGAGCCAAAAACTCTGATTGGAGAAAAGAAGTCGCAAAAAACTCGCCAAAATCAAAATTAAGATAATTTTTTTCCGCCAGAGGCGGACAAGCGTGTTTTTTCCCATAGTTTAACCTCGGCCGCAAACTGAGAGATGACTGCCAGGATGGAAAGAGCGAAGCCGTGAAAGCCATCAAGAAATCCAGCGTGGCGGAGATAGCGCTGAAGAAAAACCCTCTTTGGTCGCCAGAAAAAATTAAACCAGGAAAAACGTTGGCCTTCATCAAAATAATTCTGGGCTAAAATTTCTGAATAGCGATTTTGACGGAATAAAAATTCGGAAACATTGTTATAATTAAAATGCTCAATCGCCGATTCCTTTTTGGCGGGTAACTCCAAAACACTGCCCTCGACTCGGGGATAAAGGTGTATCTTATCGCTCCAGATAACTTTTCCTTTTTTGAAAAAGCGAACATGATAATCTGGCCACCAATTAGTGTGCTTAATCCATTTACCAAAAATAATGTTTTTTCGAGGAATGTTGACGGCTTCAAATTTATTTTCTTCAGCGATCTTCTTTAACTCTTCGACAAGCTTGCTGGGAATTCTTTCGTCAGGATCAAGAACAAGAATCCAATCGGAATGAGCTTTTCTTATTGATTCGTTTCTTATCAGCTCAACATAAGGAACCAACTTTTCCTGATAAACTTGAGCCCCAAACTTTCTGGCAACGGCCACACTTTCATCAATTGATTCCATGTCAACGACGACAATTTCGTCCACCAGTGGGCGGACTGATTGAAGACAATCTTTAAGCTTTTCGGCTTCGTTATGGGTATTAACAACAACGGCAATAGCCATTTCTTAAATTATACACTGCTTCCTTTGGTCTTTTTAGAGAGTGAGCCAAAAATTTAAACAAATGAATTAGCCCCGGATGAATTATTAATTCACGAAAAAGCTGCTCATTCCGCCTTCGGCGGTGGGTCCAATCCTGAAGTGCAAACATTTCTTTCATTAATGGCAGAAACCTTTTCTTAGGGATCTCGGTCAGCAAAAGCTTTTGGTTAATATTCTTCTCATTGACCTCTCTCATCGCCCACAAACGGTCGTTCCACTGGTCATCTTTAACCAAACCTTTTTTCTTCGCTACTTCCCAAAGTTGGGTCCCGGGAAAAGGCGTGGTGACATTGACACCGACCTGGTCTAAATTAAGCTCTTTAATAAAGTCGATTGTCTTCTCAATATCTTTTTCTGTTTCTCCTGGAGAACCAACCATAAAAGTGCCTAAAACTTGCATCTTGTATTTTTTGGCAAGCGCCACCGCTCTCCTTATCCGATCAATGGTGACTGTTTCGTTCTTTAAATAACGAAGAATTTTTTCAGAGCCGGATTCCATCCCAAAGGAAATGGCAAAGACATTCATCTGAGATAAAATTCTTGCTACCTCTTCTGTAAATAAATCGGCCCGACCAATCACCTCAAAACGCATTTTTTGAGTAATTTTTTTCTTAACGAGTAAATCTTTTATCCTCTCAATTCTCTCTTTATTCATAAAGAATAAGTCGTCCATAATCACCAGTTCCTCCCGTCCGTAACGATTATAAATTGTCTCAATTTCTTGAACCACATATTCTGAGGAATGACAACGATATTTCTTCCAAAATTTTCCAGCTTCGCAAAAACGACAATTAAATGGACAACCTCGCGAGGTCATAATATGACCTGGTCCTTTTTTACCGACTTGGAGAAAATCCCAATCGGGTGAGGGGATTTTGTCAATCGGTTCGACCAAATGAGCTGGGCCAGTAATAATTAATTTTCCTTTTTCCCAAAAGACTAAAGAAGGAATTTCTTTGTTTTTTAAAATTTTATCTTTCTTAAAAGACTTAAGTAACCTCAGCAAGACCTCCTCTCCCTCGGAGATAACACCAACGTCTATCCATTTGGGAAGGGCGTGAGGAACCAATGAAATGTGAACTCCACCAATGATAATGGGCAAACCGAATTTTTCCTTAACCTGCTTCGCTTTTCTGATTTGGGAATTAAACTTGTGAGTCATTGAGGAGAAACCAACAATATCCGGTTTAATTTTCTGGATATCAGCAATTAAATCATCTTTGGCAAAAGAAAGAGAAAGTTCAATTCCAGGAAAATTTTTCTTCAGATAGGAAGCGAGATAGCCTAGTCCTAACTTTGGTCGGTCAGAACTCTGCTCTTCATCCGAAACCAAATGAAGCCTCATGAAGCTATTTTAACATTATTTCTTCGTATTGCGAAGCAATTTTATCCCAGGAGAATTTTTGGGCTTGCTGGCGGGGTTTGCCACCAAAGTCGATTTTTAAGGCTTTTTCAAGGGTCTGAGCATATTCTTCAAGATTTTCCGGGTTAACTAAGAAACCAGCTTCATCGATGATTTCTCTGCGGCTTTCATCGTCAGTCGCCACTACGGGCAAGCCTGAAGCCATAGCTTCAACATAAACAATCCCAAATGCCTCTGAAGAAAAGGAAACCATGGTAAAAAGATTGGCGGCTCGATAATAAGTGGGCATCTCTTCATATTTCGCCTTAGTTAATAAAAATCTCTTTCCCAAAAGTTTTTTCCCTAATTGTTCCAGCTCCTCCTTGATCTCGCCATCACCAACCACGAGGAGGCTGGTGTCTTTGAGCTTAGCTACTGCTTCAATGGTTAAATCGATTCTTTTAGAGGGGACTAAAGCGGAAGCGCATAGGATAACTGGTGGTTCAAGATTAATCTTTTTCGGCTCTATTTGAGGACTAAACTTCTTAATATCCACGCCGTTTGGAATTTTAACGATTCTCACTCCCCAACCAACCTTTTTCGCCCAATTTTCCGCTTTTGACGACAAAGCGACAAAAACATCCGGTCGCCAGAAAAGATTCCAACGGTCATCATAGCCTGGACCAGATTGACCAGTGACAATGATTCTTGTTTTTGCCAGAATCTTTAAAAGCCAACAAATCGGCTTTTCCCAGCCACCATCAGTGGGAACAATGACATCAAATTTCTCTTTTCTTAAGGTTGACCAGCAATGGAGACTAAACAGAAGAATCAATCGGCTCCAATAATCAAGAAAAAGCTTCCTTTTTAAACTTCCTATCACATCTCTATTGTCCCAATCGATTTTCAACTTAATTTGTTTAACTTTGTATTCTTCTTTTCCTGTTGGCTTTCCGGCCTGAAAAACCCAAACTTCATGCCTTTTTGCCAGACGATTACCAACCTCTTTGATAAAGGTCTCGACGCCTCGATCAACATAGCCACTATATAAAGTTAGAAAAGCGATTTTCACTTGAGTTTTAGAATATGAAATCTTCCGGCAATGATTTCTTCTAGAGTATAGTTTTCATTAAGATAATTATCAATTTCTTCCGGTTTATAGGAACCCAAACCTTTTTCCCTGTATGGTTCAAAGACTACTAAATTTGGTTTTTCTTGTTTGAGGTCGGAAACAATTTCCTCCTGAACTCCCTGATATTCCATATACCACGGAAGAGTCGGCACCCAAGGAGAAATTGCCGGCAAAGTACCAGACAAAGAATAAAGATGATCCCAAGAATTAAGGATAAAAATCTTTTCTCCAGGTTTCGTGTTTTGTTTTAGCCAAGAAGCGGCTTGTATCGTCTCTTCCTCGAAGAAGCGGTCCGGTTTCTGCCAATTTAGTCGATAAAATCTTACCTGAAGATAAACTGTTCCCATCATAACCAAGATTAAGAAGGCATACCAAAGCTTAGCCAAATTTTTAGACGATAGATTAATAGATGATAGACAAACTCCGGAGATAATGGCCAAGAAAGGTAATGAGGGCTGGAAGTGGACATAACCCCAGCGGGGGTAAACTCCCAAAGCGCCGAAAAAGCACCAAACTAGAAGAAGAATAATGATTAACTTTTTTTCTATAATCTTTTTCTTCCGGAAGAGCGTCCAAAAGGCGAACAAGACCAAGGCAAAGGGAACCCCGAGAGAAAGAGTTTGTTTAAAACTGGGAAAATCAATCTGGCCAGGTGCCCGGGGCAAATAGCCAATACCGAATTGGACTGCCCAGAAATAAAAATCTTGAAGTGTATTGGTGAAAATGAGGTAAATCAAAAACAAGAATAAAGGAACAGTAAAACCGGCTAGAAATCTTATTATCACTCGAGCATTAATCATTTTCAGAAACCAAAAAGTAAAACCAATCGGCAGGATGAACCAGAAAGCGGTTTGTTTTACCAAAATTGCCAGACTAAATAAAACTCCTGACCAGAGATATTCTTTATTCCAGAGGAAATAAAAAATCAAAAGCACCAACGGTGCCAGGGCTAAATCAAACCAAACACCATTGCCTTCAAAATAGGGCTGCCAGAGAACGAAAAACAGAAGACTGAAAATAGCGATAGCTTTACTCTTAGTCAATTTTTCAGCAACCCGATAAATCAATAAGTCGGTAATAAGAATCAGAATCCAGGTATAAAGTTTAAGATTGAATAACGAAATACCAAAAATCTTGTAAAAAATCGTCAAATCAAAAATTAAAAGCGGATTGTGAGCCATGGCAATATCACGATAAGGCAACAAACCATTGAGGAGAAAATATGGCCATAAAATCATTTCTGGCCAGGCGATAAAACGGAGAGAAAATAAAAGTAATAAGTGTACAAAAAGAATCAGGGGTAAGAAAAGTTTTATGTGTTTCATTTTTTAATGGCTAAGATTATCAAATGAGATGAGAAAATGGGTGAGTAAACATCAGAAAACAGATCAGTAATCTTGATCGGCAACTTAAAGATGAACTTGACTACTTTTCTAATTAAACTTTCTTGGGGCGGTTTTGGTTGAGCAAAAGAAATACCCGCTGACTTAATCACCTTAAATCCAGTGTCATTAAGAATCTTTTTTAGCGTATAGAAAGTAAATTGATTGACATGAGTCCAGACACCAAAAGCGGGACTTAAGCGTAAGAATTGAGGAACAAAAGTTAAAAGAATTCCGTTTAGCCACCAACCAGCGTTGGGAACTGAAAGCAAACACCAGCCATCCTCTCTTAATAAATTTTTGGCCTTTTCCAGAAAAAACATGGGGTCAAAAACATGTTCTAAAATATCACCCAAAATAACGACATCAAATTTTTCTTTGAAGGAAAGGGTTTCTTTTTCTAAATCACATAAGGTTACTTTTATCTCCCTTTTTTCGGCAAATTCCTTGGCTTTCCGGCTGTAATCAAGTCCCTCCGCATTTCCAAAACCTGCTTTTTTTAGCATTAAAAGCAAATCGCCAGCTCCGCAACCAACATCCAAAATTCTGAAGTCTTTTTTATCATCTAGCAATTCCAAAAACTTACGATAGCGTGGTTGATAAAAATCTCCTTGATAGCAGTCAGTCAATTTTTGCTGATAATATTCTTCGATTTCCTGTCTTTTTCTGTCTATGGCCATAATCTTCTTCTAATTTTTTTTAGGGGTGTTTGAACCGCTCCCCTTACCCACTCTGTCCGACTCATTTTAAGCCAAGGACTGGGGACCATCTTTGGCCGAGCTTGATTAAAAACCTCTGGATATTTTGTATTTTTAGGCAGAGATGTGCCGAGTTCATATTTTCTCTTTCGTAAACGAAGAGGAACTTTTGAGTCTTTAGGAGAACGAGGAAGATGGGTAGCATGGAAATAATGAACCGGCAAAAACAAAATTTTCTTAGGGTCTCTCTCTTGAATCGGTCTATTATCTTTATCAAAATATCCCTGCTGGCCATGAGGCAAAGCGGCATGAAGACCAGGAATTTTAAGATTCATCGCCCGGAGATTATAATGTCCTTTTTTCCCGGCAATTTCGTATTTCCCTGCCGCTTCTTCCTGATAATGATAGACATCGCCAACGAAATTTATTGTTTTTACTACAATTGACTCAGTCTTATCTCCCTTTTCTTGGATAGCTTTGGCAACTGCCGAAATTCCCTCTTTAGTCCAAATTTCATCGCCGTCAATTAAAAAAAGCCAATCGGCTTGAGTCGCCTCAATCATTTCCTGACGGGCATTAACAAAGGTTCCAGGGGTCACCGGACCGTATTGTCTAAAGAAGATTTTCGGACTCTTAATTGATTTAATTATTTGAACCGTCTTGTCTGTCGAACCTGTATCCCAAACCAAAATCTTATCGAGGTGATCAAGGACTGATTTTATCGCATACCAAACCCAGCGTTCTTCGTTTCTAACCAAACAGTTTCCCCAGATTATCTTTTTTTTCATTTCTGCTGTCTAAATTTTTGGTAAACGAACAAACTACTAATAAGGAAAATCATTCCGTAAGAAAAAGCCAAAGAAATGGCTGGACCAATAACGCCCATTTTAGGAATTAAAACTAAATTAGCCAAAAAGATTAAGGCTAACTGAAGAGCGGAAATCAAGGTGAAAAACTTTGATTGGCCGAGATAGTAAAGAATGATAATCATCGGTATTGTCGTCGCGACAAAGAATGAAGAAGAAAGGAGAAGCCAACGGAAAATATAAATTGCCGGCTCATAGGCTTGACCATAAACCAAAATCGTCAACCAGGGAGCAATGAGAAAAATTCCTCCAATCAGCCCAAAAAGACTGCCCACCAAAAGAACTGATTTTTTAGTGAAAGATTTTGCTTCTTCAATAGTTTTGAGAGCGGCATATTTTGGCTGTAAAACAGCGGTCATTCCTGCCGTCAAAACAGGAAAAATGAAAGTCATTCTTTGGGCGGCTGCATAAAAACCAACTTGAGCCGTTTCCACAAATCTTACCAACATTAAAGTGTCGATTCTCCCTGAAATCGCATTGGTAATCCGCGCCAGGGCTACCCAAATTCCAAAACCTAAAAGAGTTTTTACCAATGAGGTTTCTACCTTAGCAAAAAGAATTTTTGGGCCGATAAAGACCAGACCTAGAATTAAACCGCTAAAAGAAGTTAGGGAAACAATTATCAAAACCGAAATTAGGTTTAATCTGCCTAACACTAGAAGAATAATCGTCGCCAAAACTTTTATCACCATTAACGAGGAGTCGGTAATGACGGCAAAAAGGAATCTTTGCTGTGCCTGAAGAATAGAAACGAAAAGACAAGAAAGAGGTAGGCCTAGCAATCCTACCGAAACAATCATTAACGGTAAGGTTAATTCTTTCTTAGAAAAGATATTTCCCGCCAGGGGCGAGGAAAAAAGGAACAAGGTTAAGGCTAAGAAACCACAAATTAAGAAAGAGATAAGAAAAGAAACTTTAATTATTTTTTTCGATTCTTCCTTCTTTCCTTCTCTAATTGCTTGGGGGAGAAATTTAAGGATTGATGAAGACAAACCAAAATCACTAAAAACTATCAAAACAGCCAAAAGGTTGATAGCGACCGAAAAGAGACCAAAATCAGAGGGTGAAATCGAGCGAGCCACAACAATGGTAAAAACGAATCCCAAAAAGGCATTAATGCCTGATCCGAAAGTGGTCAAATAAGTACTGCGGGCGGTTTGGGAAACAACTAGAGCATAAAGATAGGAAATTGACCTTTTAATCATTCTTTCTTTAATAACAAGACGGCCGAGGCTCCCTCTTTTTCGTATGTATCCTCTGGTTTTATTTCGAATCTTTCTGTAAATTCGAAATTTTCAGCAAAGAAAGGATCTTTAATTTCTTCTGATGAATAGAAAATTTCTCGCCACTCTTTTCCCATAAAATAATTCTCATCCACCATTTTGTAAGAAGTTAGATAAATGGCATCAATTTTAAGTTCCTTTCCTTCGGCTGGAATCAGTTGAGAAGGTTCGAGAGGAAACCAAATGGTTTTTCTCTCACCATACCAAGAGCCCCAAGTGTCTAAATTGGTAATGATTAAGTCGTTAGAATCAGTATTTTCTTTTAAAATCCGGGCAAGCTCAACATAAACTGGTGGCTTCCCTTGATTCGTGTGAGCCTGGATATACCGCGAATCTAAAAATATTTTCCCCACGGTTTGGCCAATAATAAATATAAAGACTAAAGTAAAAGTAATTAGTAATTGGTAATTAGTAATTAGTAATTTTTTGCTGAACACTGAATACTGTTCGCTGACCACTTTGCTTACTATCCACACCAACATTTCCACCGCAAGTAAATAAATAAATGGTATTACCGGATGGAGATAGCGGTAAATGGGTAAAAAGGCGGCTGAAGCAAAAAAAGTCGCGACCACTAAAAACAGAACAATTAAACGGAAAATTCGTTTCTCTCTTTCTTTTTCCCAACGGAAAAGACTCAAAAAGAAAAATGCAGCTAAGTAGGGAGATAAAATTTGGGGCAGAAGTTTGTAGAAATTATAGAGATTGTAAAAAAATTTACTTAGTAAGGGTCTTAAACCGACAACCAAAGCGTTTCCTCCGCCCCGTAAAGAAACAGTTGAAGCCGCCGACGAAGAAAAACTAGTTGTACCAGAGATAAAACGGGCAAGAGGCGAATAAAGAAAAAATTTGCCGGAGAATTTCATTAAAACTATCTCTATCACAAACCAGACAGCAACGGCTACGGCCGAGACCCTTAAAATTTGAATCTTATTCTTAAAATGTAAAAGAATATAAAGAAAAATAAAGCCGGCGATATAAATTATCGCCGAAGGGCGGGTAAAATACATTAATAAGAGAACAAGAGAGCCAAGAAACTGAGAAACTTTGGAATTCAGGTAAGCAAAGCTTGTTGCTGCGCAATAGAAAAGCAAGGCAGCCAAAATGATTTCAAAAATAAAAAGTGATTCCGAAGCACCGGAGACAGCGTAACTAAGCATTGCCGGATCGAAAATAAAGGCTAAAGAAGCTAAAATTCCGACGAGAGTACTGAAAACTCTCTTTCCAAGATAGTAAAGAGCCATTGCTCCCAATAAATAAAAAAATCCTGAGGTCAAAATAACCATCCCGTCCTTAACCCCTAAGACCTTAAAGGCGATTGAGATGAGCGTCGGCTGAAGAGGGGAACCCCAGGAAACAGGAAAAATTCCTTTGGTTTCCACCGCCCCTAAACTCCAGGGTGAAAAACTGCTTCCAAAACCTTTACCAGAAACAAAATTTCTGGCAATATCGGCAAACTTCGCCGCATCAGAAAAAATCAAGTATGGAGGAGAAAGAAATCGCCAATATAAAAACCAGATAAAAACTGCCAATATGCCTAAAACGAGCGGGGCTAACCAGTTCTTCTTTACTGCCACGCTTAAATTCTAACAATTCCCAAGTTAAATTAAAAGAGAGAGAAATTGTTTAAGACATTTCAAAAAATCCTATATATCTTGAAGCTCTCATTGGTATACACTTCAGAAAACGAAAGATTGGTGTCCTCCTCCACAACAGCGTCAGAAACATTGTATTTTTGAGCGATTCTCACAAAATCTGCTTCTTTAAATTTTAGGTAAGCCTCCTTTAGAGAATTCTCTGCCTCGTTACTATCGTGGTAAGCAAAAGGGTCGATCCCAAAATCTTCAAGCCTTCTGAGTATTTCTTGACCTGTATGGGGATAATAAATTGGATAGTTAACATCTTCCCAGGCAATTACAATTCCTCTTTCCGAAAAAGCTCTAAACCCCCTTAAGGCGGGAGGAACCAAAATTAATTTGTTTTTTGGGGTGTTAGTCGCTACCCATTTTTGGGTTGCCAGCCAGTCAGAATCTCTTTGCCTTTCTCCGGGGGTATAAATTCTAAATCTGGGAAATTCATTAAAATCCAATATACGGAGAGCTGGAACCATATTAAGACGAACTACCACAAGTACGGTGAGGACAACCGGTAAAAAGAATTTATTTATTTTATCTACCAGTTGCTCTGGACTTCTTTTGAAAATAATTTTTTCAAGATAATGACTAAGATAGATAAAAATAAATGCTATGAAAAAAAACGTGCTCCTAAAGGGATAAAGCATAATAAAAAACTTCATTGGAAAAATTTCCACGAAAACTGTCCCTATAACACAAACCAAAAAAGCTCCTAGAAGTATAGAGGAAACTTCCTGTTGTTTTAAAGAAAAAATTCTTCTTCTCATTAAAAAAAACCAAACGCCGACTAAAGTAATAAAGGGAATCCATTGGGAAATACCAAAACGGGTTGGGAAGATGTGGAAAGTATTTCTCAATTTCATAAGGGTAAACCAGCTTTCTGACGGAAGCATTTCTTCCTTGGGATAATGGGCAAAAATAATATTAAAAAATGTAGGCAACACCATCATAACACCCAAAAATGAGCCCCAAAAAAATGACTTTAATGTTTTTTTGGAAATAACACTCCGTTTTCTGAGGAAGAAGATAAAGAAAATAATACTCGTAAGAAAGGAAAGGGAAACGTGAATATTATAGGTGAAAGCGGTGATGACAATTGACCAAAAATATTTTCCTTTTAGTAAAAAATTAAGAGCGATTAAAAGAAGGGGGAATGCCAAAAGAGAAGGATTAATCGTAACTCCAAAAGAAGTTAGCCCTCCCAATCCATATCTTAAGCCGCCTGCCAAAAGTAACCAAAAAAGAGACAAGTAAGCAGTAATTTTACTTTTAAAAAGCGTTATGGCAAGATAATAAACACTAAAAACGGCAAGTAGATTTTCAATAAATAAAAAAATTAGAGCAGCATAAATGGGGGAAGTTAATTGGCTAACCTTTCCAAACGCAGGATAAAGAAGAGTAAACATGTAAGGAAAACATCGCGCGTAAAGATCTCCTGAAAAAAGGGTTTGATCTTTAAACCAAGCAGCATAAGGTAAGGCGTCAGTCCAAAGAGCTTGCGTTAAATCAATTCTATAACCCCAAATGGCAGTTAGAAAAGTAGCTATTAGAATTAAGGGGATGACGCCTCTTTTTGAAAATTTTTTAAGGAAAGGCATATTTTGGTCTTTTTAAAATGGAAAGAATGAGAGACAAACCTGATCTAAAACTCCAAGCAAATTCAGGAAATGAGTGAATTGACATAGCAATATCTAATATTTTTTGGGGTCGAAAATAGAATTCTCGGATTGCTTTGCGATAGAACAGACAAACGGTCTCTTTCTTGGCCTCATCGATTTCATAGAAAACTTGACTACCAAAAAACCCTGAAGATATTCCCCTTCGGATATCAACTAAAAATTTCCCTTTCTTCTCTATCAAAGAATATAGTTCTGCTCCTGGAAAAGGAATAGCGATGGCAAAATTCGCTACCTGTGGATTTACATTTTTCGCAAAATCGATTGTTTTTTGCATCGAATGCTCGGTGTCACCAGGCAACCCCAGCATGAAATATCCATGAACGATTATTCCTATTTTACGAAAATCTTTGATTGCTTTTCTAACATCTTTGAGATTTAAATCCTTTTTAATAATTTTTAGAATTCTTGGGTCGCCAGATTCGATTCCGATCCCAACTTTAAATATCCCAGCTTGCTTCATTTTTTTGATCAATTTTGATGTTAATTTGTCAGCTCTTATTCCATTTTGACAATTTAAAGCAAGATCAAATTTTGTCTTAATAATTAGGTCCAGAATTTTCTCCGCTCTCGCTTGGTTTAAAGTAAAATTGTCATCTAAAATATCAATCTGCCGAATCCCATATTTTGTAACCAAGTATTCAATTTCACCAAAGACACTCTCCGGCGTCCTAGCCCTAAAAATATGACCAAAAATACTTTTATTGCAATAAATACAATTGAACGGACAACCTCGGCTAGTTAAAATAGGAGCGACAGGGATCTTCCGAGCACGAGATTTAGAGCTATAAAAACCAAGGTCAGGTTCCAAAAGATGATAGGCCGGGAACGGGATATCATCTAAATTATTGATAAAATTTCTGGGTTTAGTAAAAAAAATTTTACCTTTTGATTTAAAAGCTATCCCCGGTATTGATCCAAATAAGGAAAAAATACTTCTCTTCTTTTGACAATGATAACGCTCTACCAGTTCTAAAAAGGTTTCTTCGCCTTCATGTAAAACTACAGTATCACAAACTGCAAGAAAATCTTCCGGTAACGCACTCACAATTGGTCCACCCATGACAATGAATATTTCGGGGAACTTTTTTTTCACCATTACAGCCAATTCTTTGGCAGCACGAGCCAAGACAACATTCGCCGAAATTCCTACAATTTCTGGTTTTACTTTTTTTATTCTCTTTAGAACTTCATGGTTTGAAAGTTTCAGAACGTTGGCGTCAAGAACCCTGGCAGAAAATCCATTTCTCTCCAAAACAGCGGCTAAATATAAAAGTCCTACCGGAGGATAAATCGTGTCTTCTTGAATTCCTGAGGCATAATAAGGATAAGGATTTATAAGAAACGAACTTGTATTTTTCATCGCCATAATGAACTCGGAAAATTGTCTATAATTGTCTGGATGGATTCACAGGGAGTCCAGCAAATAGGACATTTTTCCTCCATAATCATTTTCCTCGTCTCCTTGCTCTTTTTCGACCTTAAGATCTTCATCGTGTCGTAATCGAAATCTCTCAAATTTCCTAAAACCCTACCCCACATAAAGCAAGGAGTAAGGTCTCCATTTGGCTGAATAGCAATTGTTCCTCTCATCGATGAACAAGGGAGAACCATTTTTTTGTTATTTTTTAAAAAAGAAATGCCCTTCTTGATATAAATCCTCTCAATTAAATTTTGCGGATTATAAAACTTCTGGCTCTTCTCTAAAAAGTTTAGCAACTTAATACTTTTTTCGCAAAAACCTGGAGTTAACTTTTCTCCTTTCTCGTTGTGATAAAGGTAAGAGTTATGAGCAATCGTGACTGTTATCTCATTTCCCTCTTTTTTCAATTTCTGAAAAAAATCCATCAAATAAGGTAGGTTAAAAATGGAAATTGTTGTTTCTATACCGACATGGAAATCGTTATCATTCTTATAAGTCAACTTCTTAACTTCTTGATAAGTCTCCCAAGTTTTTTCATAGGCCCCTTTTATTCCTCTTATTTTATCATGAATTTCTCGAGGTCCATCCAAACTGAAATATAAATAAAAGGCTGGGTGAGAAATGGAAAATATTTTTTTGGACACTTGAATTATTTTTTCTTTTGCCAAACCGTTAGTCGGCATACTTATAAAAACCAGGTTAGGAAGATTTTTTATTGCTGATTGGATAATTTGAAAGAGATCATCTCTTAAAAATGGCTCACCGCCACTAAAACTTATCCAGGAAATGGAAGGAGGGAGTTTTCGAAAAATTTTTTCGATCTCCTTAAATTTAAGGTCCTTTTCGGAAATTTTTGGGTATTGCCGATAAATTTTCCAGACATTGCAGGTTTGACAACGACTATTACAGACTGAAGTGATGGCAAAATTAAGTTTATAGGGAGTCTTAGTTATCTTATTTAAAAAAATCCCTTTAATTAACTTAAATAGAGTCCTAATTTTCATTGAATTAAAGCTTTCTTCCCGACGGTCTATGCCTTTTTAAATAATACCAAAGACATGCTTCCCAACAAAGAGATAAAGGGAATCTTATTCAAAATTTGCCAAAAACCTCCTTTGGTCCAAGTTTTGAAAACCAACAGTTCTCCTTGAAGGTTTTCTGCTGACAACCTGAGCTTATCTGCAAAAATCGCTGAAACAGCATCTTCGTCTCCTCCCCATGTAACCAGGTTAGATTTTAACTTTCCTGTTTCCCTTAAATCTCCATTTTTATTTTCTACAAAACCTTTCAATACTTCGATCACCGATGAAAGACTACCAGTACTTAATGGAGAACGGTAATTCCTGGTTCTCACGAGGACGAATCCACCTTTTTTGGTAACTCGATACATCTCGAGTAATGCCTTTTGGGGATTAAGAAGATGTTCAAAAACATCGATAGAAGAAACAAAATCGAAATCCCCATCTTTAAGTGGCAATTTATTAGCATCTGCAATGACAAACTTGATCTTCTTTTGGTGGTGAAATTCCTTACTAATCGGGCTAATGTCGGCACCGACAGCTTCGAAAGAATCTCCAAAAACTTTTCTTAAGACTTCAATAAAAGTCCCGGTTCCGCTTCCCACATCTAAGATTTTTTTTCCTTTAAAAGAAATCTTTTTATCCTTCAGGATTTTTAAAATTGGTGCATAGTATTGCCGTTCATGGTTTCTTTCCATCTGAAAAAAATACTCCTTTTCAGTCTGGTAGAAGTTCTTCAATTCTTTTTCTGTTTTTTTGTCTCTACTTTTGGCTGACATAATTAATTGCAGTAAAAACTCCCTTTTTTTGATTACTAATTCCAAAATCTTTTATTAACTCAAAAGATTTCTTACCCATTCCTGTTAAAAGTTTGGGGTCTTCAAGAATGTTCTTCATTGTCAGAAATAAATCGTGAGTATTACTACTCTTGGCAACAGCGCCATTTCTACCCTCCTTAACTAAATCGATAGAAGCGCCGACTCGATCAGTGGTGATTATCGGCAGGCCAGCCGCCATCGCCTCATTTATAACCAATCCCCAAACTTCTTCAAGTGATGGCAAAACAAAGATATCAGAAATAGCGTAAAATTTCGCCACTTCAGGCCAACTTGCACCTCCATAAAAATAAACATCTTTAATCTTCTTATTTTTTACCAACTCCTTAAGCTCTTTCTCCTGCTGACCATAACCGACAATTAACAACCCAACATCAGACATCTCTTCTCTCAGCTTTTTAAATGCTTTAATTAAATAAACTAGCCCTTTTCTTTCAATTAACTGACCAACATAGAGAATAATTTTTGATGTTTTAATCCCAATGTTTTCTTTGATTCTTTCTCTATTTTTTCTCAATTTTTCAATCTCTTTTTTAAAAAAATCAACATCGATAGTATTGTAGGCAATAAAAATTTTCTTGGGATTTGCTCCCAAAGAAATTAAATATTCTTTAGCCCTAGTGCCATAGGCAATACAAGCATCGGCGCCTTTGATCATTAACCAGACCAGGGGCTTACTAATAGTTCTCCGCCAGCTTGGCTCATATTTAGTACTCCCTGACCAAAGGATAAATTTCTTGCGAAATAATTTGGCATAAAAGAAAGCTATCTGATAAGCAAAAATGTCCCAGCCGGCAGAAACAATAACTTCTGGATTAAACCTGATTAACTCAAAAAGAACTGTCGGATTTATAAAATAAGTAAAAAGGTCTTTTTCCCGAAATTCGATTGCTATCTTTGGCAGAATTTTGTAATCAAATTTATCCCTTACTTCTTCTTTCCAAAGTCTATTACTTTCACTTCCGCTGGCAAAGAAAAATTTCATCTCCAATTCTCTCTTCTTATCCAATCTTTCAAAAAGAGGAATGATATGGGGTGTTAAAATATTGTGAAGTAAAACAATCTTGGTCTTTTTCATTTTTTAATTGCCTTAATTATAAACCCTCTATACCAGCCAATATTTTCAGGGATTAAAAAATCAAGTTTGGAAAAAAATAAAAGTATCGGATAAGTGAGGATGTTTGCACAGTTTAAGTTTTTTTTATAAAGATACTGCTGAATTCTTATAGTTACTTTTGCAAAAAAACGATAATAAAGCTTTCGCTCTAAAATCTGAAAACCAGCCCCATTTAACATTTCTTTAAATTCTGCGAATTCGTACCCACTGCGAACGTGTTTACCTTTTTTGGCGTTTTTAAATTTTTCTAACTCTCTCTTCTCTGATAGTCGTTCCTTCTTGACGGTAGAGATCACAAAAATCCCGCCTTTTTTCAAAAATGAAGACAATTTATTAATTAGACTTCGGTCATTACTAATGTGTTCAATTACCTCAAGACAAATAATTTTATCAAAGCTCTGCCGGGGGAAATTCAATTTCTCCGCATCCCGGCAAATAAATTCCGCCTTGTTTTCTAAGGAATTGGCAATTTCGTTTGCAATTTTAATTCTTTTTTTGTCAATATCAATCCCTATTACTTTTGCGCCAAAATGAAAACTAAAGGAATTAGCATAAATCCCATTTCCACAGCCTATATCCAAAATCCCCTCTCCCCTTTTAGGCTCAAGCATTTTGATAACATGAGCAAAACGACCATTCCCAGCAATATCAGGGTATCCAAAAACCCTAAAATACAATCTAGCAATTTTAAGAAAAAATGGAGCCTTAATACCAGAAAGACTAGTTAATAAATCGGTAGGAATTTTTGAATAAATATCGCCGTACACCATTGGTTTTAGATATTTTTATAGTAGATTCTCTCTAAATCATTAATTATTACATTAGGGTAAATTGCTCCCGAATCTTTTTTCTAACTATTTCAGTTTATCGAATAGCCATTCACCAACAGGTTTGGGCTTCTCTTCTTGATACATTGTGTTATAAAAATCTTTCTTATAAGCTTTCATTTTTCAAATATTCTCTTAACTGCATCAGATATACCGAAGTAATATAAAATAAGCGGGGGGATAAACATTACCATTCGAACAAGAGAACCAGGAACTTCCTTCCATTCAGGATAAAAGAAACTAAACATATAACTGCCAACCAATATCAGAAAAAGATCACCAAAAAGAAAAATAAAAAACCAAAAATTTTTTTCTTTATAAATTTCTTTTATCTGAATCAAGACAACCAGTAAAAACAAGCCAAAAAATAAGATGCTAGGAAGGATAACATTACTAAAAACATAATAAACTATTTCTCCCATTCTCAGGATGTTAAATTTAGTGGCAAAAATAGAGATACCTGCTTGAATAGTACCCGCAGTCGAATATTGCACCCCAATCATCTTAGCTTCAAATATTTTCCAGGGTTGTTGAATTGGAAAAAAAATCAGAAAATAAAAAATTGGGACTAAAAATTTCCTTTTCCAAAGACAATAAAGAATAAGAACACCTAAATTTACCATCCAAAAAGGCTCGGAACTTCTAATCCAGGTGCTTAAACCAGTAAGAAAAGCAGAGAGAACAAGATATCCTGATTTTTGCTTGACCATCCAGATATAAAGGTAAATCGTGCCCATTAAGAAATAAACCGTAAAAGGAAGATTTGTATAAGCCATTGCAGAATGCTCCAAAATTCCAGGAATTGTAATTAACACAAGTGTGATCAACAGGCTTATTTTCCTTGAGGTAAATTCCCTTAACGCTTCATAGAAAAGCGTCGCGAAAGCAATAAAAATTAATGAATAAATAAATTGTGGATTTTTGCCCCCAAATAAGTAAACAAAGGTATGAGCCAAAGATGTCATGAAAGGATGACCAAAAAAGAAACCTCGGGCAATCCCCTCTTCCATCCCGCCAGTATCAATAAAAATTTTTGCCCGCCAGTCGTAAAGGGCTAAGGCATCCCAGGCGCCTACTGGATAATAAATATTAAAAACAAGGCTCATGAGTAAAAAAAATAAAATTGCGCCAAAGATTATCTTTTCAAAAAAAGAAATTTCTTTAAAAAATCGGAAAACGTCTTTGAAATTCTCTTTTATCTCTATTCTCTTTCGTAAAATAAAAGCCGGGGTAATTAAGCTCAAAATTGAATAAATTAAAATATGAAAAGTATTTTCAAAAGTAAATCTTAAACCAGCCAGATAACCAAGAAACATAAAAAGAGTAATAAGACCGATTCCTAAAAGATAACCCAGGGCAATTCTTGACATTAGAGAAATTTTAGGCACAAGAAGAATGGTTAAAAGAAAACCAAAAAAAGTAACTCCTAATATTCCTAAAATGACTAACATATTTACTCCTCTTTTAACTCAATTATGCCTAGGACTTCTTCAGCTTTATTTCTAGGATCTTCTGGATCATAATTCCCATAAACTATCTCTGCTGATTCGGTCGCAGTCTTTGGCATATAAATTATTTTTTCAGCCTCAACTGGAAAATCTGGCCAACCATAAGCAATCATCATATGAGTTGGTTTGTTTCCTTTTTCGCTAAATTCCCTGAATGAATAAACTTCATCGCGGGGATAAATAAAATAACGGACAAGTCCCCCATTACCCACCGTTTCCCAAGGCGAATTATGAGGTGGATGCATGATGGTAGCATCAGGCGGAGTGTTGTCTTTGATAAACATCATATAGTCATAAAACTTACCCCAGCCCTTTCGCATTTTTTCATCATAGGTCAAACTGGGGTTTTTGAGAATAAACTGTAGTCGAGCATAGACAAAAGGAATTACTCTTAGAATATTCCCTAAAAACATCCAAAAAATAAGAGTTAAGAGGAGAAGATACGCTGGGTTTTGTAAAAAGATTCTCTTAATTCCTGCGTCCTTAAAAAGAGTAATTAAAGAATTATCAAAATCTAGAATGAAAACAAAAACTCCTACTAGAAAAACAAAAAATAGTATTTTAGGCTCTATATGAAGAACGCGAGTATAAATATAACCTGGAAAATTAGCATTTTCTATTGAAAAAAGCAGGAAAACAAGAAAGATAATTGCTGGAAGAAATAATTTATTTAAAGAAGAGATTAGTTGATAATAAGAATAAAGTTGTTTAGTAACAGTCCTTTTAGACAAACTTGTTTTTGCCCAAATTCCACTAAAAACAAAAAGCGCCAAGATTAACCTTAGGTCTATAAATATGTGCTCCCGAAGGAAGCCAGAATACATATAGGACTCTATCAAAACAAAAGTAAACATTAAAAAATAAAAGGCGGGAAAGAAAACAAGATTTATCTTTTCAAAACCCCTAACCCTTTCTATTGGAAATAACCATTTTTTCATAGCCACAAATAGATTTTAGCATGAAGCGATCAATGTTTCCAGGCGACCACTGTTAAGGTATTCCCCCAATAACCAAAAATGCTATTAAAAGTAAAAAAGAAAAGTTTAAAAACCAACAAACAGAATTTATTATTAAGGAAAGGATAAATTTTTTTGTCTAAAAACTCCACATACCGACACCATACCGTTTCAATCCTAAAATTCCGAATTTTTAATTTTTTCATCATGGTTTTTATTTCTTTCCGAGTAAACCGGTATACATAATTTCCCGATTCTTCGTATTCTTCTGCCAATCCAATCTCAATTAAAATTTTAGTGATGAAATTTTTTTGGGCCTCAATAAAAATAAAGCCTTGTTTACTTACCCGATCCATTTCAGAGATTCCTTTATCGGGATTAGGCAGATGATGAAGACCGGCGCGAACAATCACCAAATCAAAGTTTTCATCTTTAAAGGGAAGATTCTCGGCATCAGCCAACACCCCCTTAACTTGGGGACACCGCCGTTTTGCTGCCTTCACTGCCTCGGAGGAAATATCGGAAACAGTTACTTTTGCTCCCAGTTTGACTAAATACTCGGCTTCAAATCCGTCGCCGCAACAAATGTTTAAAACCGTTTTTCCTCTAAGTGAGAACGGCAAAAGAGAAATTGCTTTTTTGAGAGGATAATAATTAATAAAATCGCCAATAAAGCTTTCTTTTAGAGATTGCCAACCCTTACGGAATCGAGACTTATAAGCCTCGTCACTATGTTCTTTTTGTCGCTCTTTAATCTCATCGACTGATAACTTCATGATAAATCTCTTCCAATTTATTAGTAACTACCTCTAGGGCGAATTTTTCTCGAACCATTTTTTTAGCCATTTTACCCATTTCCCCTTTTTGAGCAATAACATCAGCCATCGCCATTGAAATTGATTCGGCGCTCTCGGCCGATAGTTCAACGCCAGCCTTATATTGATTAAGATAAGGAACCTGGCATTTTTGGTTGACAATCATTGGAATCCCACACGCAGCCGCCTCCAAAGAAGCAAGAGAGGTCTCTTCATAGTGCCGGGGAGTAATGGTGAAAACATCGGCATCTCGGTAAGCATAAATCCTTTCTTTTTCATAAATCGGTCCGGTAAAAATCACGGAGTCTTTGAGTGCTTTTTCTTCAACTAGTTTTTTTAAAGTCTCCAGATAGCCATCGTCTCGGCCAACAACAGCCAATTTTACATTTTTAATTTTCTTTTTAATCTTCGGCAGAGCCTTAATGAGAAAATCAATTCCTTTCAAATAATGGATTCGGCCTATGAATAAAATTAGGAAATCCTCCTTTTTAATTTTATATTTTTGCCTAAAAGTGCCTCTTTTAGGTGGAATTTTAAACTCGGAAAAATCTAAAGCCAAAGGCAAAAGAGCGATTTTCTCTTTTTTAATTCCAAAATTCTCAAGATCTTCTTTTTCATGGTCATTCTGAGCAAAAACTAATGAAGCATTCTGAAGAATTTTTTTACCCCAGAAAAAATCATAGATTCTTTTTATAGGCATCCTTACCCCAATCCCCCAACCTGTCTGACCCAAAACAGAAACAACATATGGCTTTTTATTTTTCAAAGCATATCGATGAACCCAGATATTCTGATAAGTCCGGAAATCAAAACAATGGACAACATTAAAATTTTTAATCGTTTCAGCCAGTAGTTTTGGAAATTCAAGAGGCAAAAAAATTTTTCTCCAGGCTAAAAAATTACTTAAGTTTGGCAAATAAAAAATCTCGACGCCATCAAGAAAATCATGCTTTTTCCTAATCCTTGATTTCTGATCAAGTGTGTCAGAGGCATAAACTGTGACCTGATGGCCTCTCTTGACTAACTCCCTGGCATAATCAAATGCCAGTCGCGCTGGACCTCCATACCCCCAAGCAGGGGCAAAATATGGAATAACGAAAAGGACTCTTAAACTCATTTGATAAAAGAAAACAGACTTCTAAGGGCATAGAGAGCCATTTTCGGATACTCGCTTGGGCTGTGCGTTTCCAAAATTAATCCTAATCTTTTTACTTCAAAATAGAGATTATTTTTTCTGATAATTTCGAAAATCTCGTCGCCTGAAAACTGGGGAGTCTCAACAATCAACATTCCGTTGAAACTGTATTTATATAATTTTTTCTTTTTGATTTCCTCGTAGGTCTCACAATCAGGAATACCGATAAACTGATTGAACCAGGTGTTGGTCAACTTCAAACTCTTTGCAAAATCGACAGTCTTTTTAATTGTTTCTCTGGTTTCAATCGGTACTCCCAACATAAATGATCCCCCTACTCTCAAACCATATTCTTGGCATAATTTTATCGTTTTTCTAATTCTATTTAAGGCAATCCCTTTATTCAAGTAGTCTAAAACTTTTTGCGAGCCAGACTCAATTCCAAACCACATCCCAGTACAACCTGCTTCCTTCATATTTTTAATAATTTCTTCATTCAAAGTATCAACCCGCGACTCACACATCCATTGAATGGGCAACTGTCTCTTTTTTAATTCCTCGCACAATTCTAAAATGAATCTTCGATTAACGGTTAAATTATCATCGCGAAAATGAAAACCTTTTGTCCCGTAGCATTTCATCATGTATTCCATCTCATCAACAACCTTACCGGGATTTCTCATTCGATATTTTCTTTTCCAGATTTCTTTGGAGGAACAGAAGGCACAGGTGTAGGGACAGCCCCTCGTGGCACAAATATAATCAACGGGCTCGCGATCAACATAAATAGACCTCCCCCGAGCGTAGTCGTCCATCTTAACAATCTGGTAGGCTGGGAAAGGAACAGAATCTAGGTCTTCGATAAACGGTCGAGGCTCATTTAAAACAATTTTGTTTTTGTCTCTGAAAATCAATCCTTTAATATCATCAAGCTTCTTTCTATTTCTATAATTTTTAATTAATTCAGGAAGAGTTATTTCTCCCTCCCCATAAATGGCAAAATCAAACTCTTTGTTTTCCAAAACCTCTTTCTCTCTCATCGTCACCCAGGGGCCGCCGACGACGAGGCAACAGTTTTTATTCTTTTCTTTTATCCTTCTCGCTAACTCTTTGGAATTTTTCAGGGTGAAAGAAGTCAGGCTGAAGCCGACAAAGTCTGGTTTTTGTCGATTAACAATTTTTAAAACCTCCTCATTAGTCAAATTTCTTGAATACTGGTCGACAATTTTTGTTTTAATCCCTGCTTTTAAGCATGAAGAAGCCACATATAAAATTCCCATCGGCGGCTCTTTATAATAATTTCCCCCTGGAGGCGGAAAAAATTTTTTCAGGTTTTGTGGGGTTTCGTCGTAATCAATAGAAGGTCTGATTAAAACTAATTTTGTCATTTTTTATTATTATTTTAATATTATCGGCCCATTAAAAACAAATAATCCCGGCAAAAATTCCTTTGAATTGCAGACAAAATAATTATTAACCGCCTTTAGGTATTCTACTGTATCGATAGTCAAATATTTATCCGGTGGGGGCGGTATTTTTGAATCACAACCACCAAAAGAGGCAAACCATTTAAATGTTCTCTTCCCTTGAAAAAATTCTCGTGCTTCTTTTGGAGTAGCGACATAATAAAGATTGCAATTGGTCATGTAAACTCTTAGAAGCCCCTCATAAGTATACCAAGTTAAAAAAGGATCAAAAACAGTTAAATTCTCAATATTGGAATTACGGTTACACCAAAAAACCACCTCTTTCATTTTTGGAAACCATTTCTCAACCCATGAATAAATATTCATCTCTCGAGTGGCGTATTGAATTTCTTTTTGTCTTTCTTCAGCCGTAATCTCTTCTTTATAAAAATCGCTAACAAAAACGATTGAGCACTGAACCGCAAAAAATAACAAAAGGAGAGCAAATAATAAGTTAAAAATCTCTAAGGAGTTTTTTAGCTTAAAGACCTTTCCCAAAAACCACTTTTCTTGGTGATAATAAAAGCCTAGCAACAGAGTCAATCCCGTCAAAAAACATGGTCGAACCAAAAGCTTTGGCTGAAGATGAATCAAGGAAAAGACATAATTTGAATAATGGATTTTTTCAAGGAGAAAAACAAAAGAGAAAGTTATCAAAAGGATAGAAAAGATAAATTTATTTGAGCTGAAAAGAATTTCATAAAAACGTGAACCTGGACGAACAAGAGTCTTTTTTCTGGCGATCCCCGTCAGCAAACCGCTTAAAACGGCTAACAACAAAAAAAATCGGGTGCCCGGAAGAAATCCAGCATAAGTAAAACTTTCAATAATACTCCAAATGAAACCAACCACCCAAAAAAGGGGGAAAATAAAATAATTACTTTTCAAAAAAAACTTGATTATTTTTTCCACCATGGTAAAAATTTTTTAATCGATTTGATTTCTTTAGTCAAACCTGTTGTTGGTAAAACTATTAAAAATACTGAAAGAAACTGCCAGTGGTAAAAATAACGTGGATCATAACCAGAAATCATCCTTACGAGAAGGATTTCAACAAGTACAGTGATGAAAATTAAACAAAAAATTTTCCTAACGAATTTCTCTGGATGAAAAAAAGCAAGAAAAGGACTTAAAAAGAAAAGTAGCTTGAAGAGTTGGTTACTGGCAAAAATTCTATCAAGTATAGCTCTGGTATTAGCGAGAGTAAAGGGTAAAGTCCAATCGCCATAAGAAACAGTTGGGCAACTGGGAAATCGACACCCAAAAAGAGAAGTTAAAAAGGGGTAAATTGGATTACCGGTATGGATAAAATTCTTTAAATACCAATATCCTCCCATAAAAAGGAAAAGTAAAATAGCTATAAGGTAACTTTTGAGATATTTTCTTTTAAATAGTCTTCTTCTCAAGATTAGCGCAAAGATTACCAAGAGGTAAACAACAAATGGAGATAATGAAGAATATTTTGCTCCAACCGCCATTCCCCAGAAAGCAGCACCCATCATTAAATCTTCAAATTTATTTTTAAGAAAGAAATCAACCAGACATAATATTCCCACCATTACTAAAGAGGCAGTAGCAACATCGACGTATCCAAAAGTAGACCTTGTAAGAAAAGTTTCTCCATGATAAGCCACTAAAATAAAATAAAGAATGGCAGGCAACTTGCCAAAATTATCGTTTAAAAACTTAAAAATGACGAGTAGAAAGGTCACAAAAATCGAAAAATGCAAAAGTCTGGCCGTGGCGTAAGTTTTAGTTAAGGAAAATAAAAAAATATAACCGGTTTCAAGAAGTCGGGGGATATTTTCCATGAAGCCGCTACCCAATCTCCAAACTTTCTCATAATAAAGAGTGTAGGGAGAAATATAATGATAAGCCATTTCATCCCAAACGTAGGGCGGCAGAGAGGATTTAATAAAAATCAAAGGAAGAACTGGTAAAAGCAAAAGAAGGGGAAGAAAATTTTGTCTTAAAATTAATATTATGCTCTGCCAACCTTTTTCCTGAAGATAAGTTTTTAATGCTGGAATTAACAAAACTATTAAACAAATCAATGCTGTCGGAAAGGCGAAAGGAACGAAAAAATGAGACAAAAAATAGAGAAAAACTACTAGCCCCAATCCTAAAAGCCAGACCGCGCCTCTTAAAAATTCAGGGATTTTCTTAATAAGAATTTTGGCAAAACTGAAACCAATAATTTCGCAACAGGCGACAAAAGCAAAAAAAACCAAAATATTACCAATTCCTAGTGGCGCAAAAAAATTATTAAGATCTAACATCTCTTCCTTTTCTTTTAGCAAGACTATTTTGTTGATTGGTGCTTTCTTTTAACCAAAGATTACAGCAACCCTGACATGCGGGAAAAACTTGATGTTTTTTAAGCTTCTGCCGAAATTGACGCATTTTTTGGCCATTCCATATTTGCCATAAACTCTTCTCTCTGATATTACCAACATTAAGCGCAATACAGGGAAAAATATCTCCATAAGGAGAAATATTATAAGCAACCCAAGGAAAAATACAAGGGAAATAATCCGAAATTTTTATTTCATCTGTAAAATACTCTTTGGCTCTTTGTCTTAAATTGCCTGGATAAAAACGCACCTTAACCTCGCTTTTATCTTGAAAAATCATTTCTAGTTGCCTTTGTAAAATTTGAGGATTTATGAGACCTTTTGTTTTAAAAAAGGAATGGAAATCATTTTCTGAAATCTTTTCTAGAACCGGTGGAGAAAGTTGAATCGTCGAACCCTTCAACACTGAAATTGTTAAAAAGTTTACTTTCAATTGGCGACATAGCCGATAAAGATTGTACAGCTGAGACACATTTTCTGGAAGAATCACTGTTTTAATATCAATAAGGGGCTTTCGTTTTTTTAATTTTGCTTTCTCTTTTTGAATTAACTTAATTCCCGCAACGGCCTTTTCAAAAGTGCCCCTTACTCCTCTGATTTTATTGTGAACATTCCCTAATCCATCAAGGGAAATCCCGATTAAAAGCAATTTTGTCTTAACTAATTTTTGGGCTATGTCTTCATCAATGAGAGTACCATTAGTTACCAAATTACAGTAATGTGAACGACACGCGTAGTTAACCAGATCCAAGGCGTAATTTTTCGTTAAAATCTCTCCTCCCGTTAGACTAATTAGGGCCTTTGGCGGCATTTGATCAATGATTTTTTTAATTTCTGAAGCCTTTAATTCCTGCCGAAGTTTTTTATCTTTTCTCTCTCGAATCTGATAACACATCGAGCATTGTAAATTACAGTCATAAGTTATTTCAATAGTGGTACGAATTGGAAGTAACGCATACCCAAAGGGAAGTTTCGAGACAACTTTTCCATAAAAGTTTATCAAGCGGTCATAAAATTCAGAGTAATCCATAAAGTTCACTCAAGTATATCAGGTAGACGATTAACTAAGTGAGTTTTTATCGTCTCAATCAAAAATACCCACATGTCAAAAATAATCACCGTGCTTGAGATAAAAAGTTTTGTTCCTAAATGTTGATCCGCAATTAAAAACAATTGAATAAATCCCAAAATAGTAATAAAAATTGCTAGGGGAACAATAGGAAATTTTTGAATAAAGCGAAGGACTCTGCTTTGAGTACCTTCTATTGCATCGTGCAAGATTTTGATTGCCAAGATTGAAAGAAATAAAGCCCCTGTTAAAAGGGCAAAAAAGAAGGAAATTCCAAAAGATGTTTTAACAAAAATTCCTGTTAAAATCGCAAAAAATAAAAGAGGAATGGCTAAAGAATTAGGTTTGAGCAAAACAATTGCCTTCAGGTGGCGCCAACCGTCCACCCAACGGAGAAGATGGGGCGGTCGCTTCCTCCAATCTTGATGAAAATTAATCGGCACCTCGGCGTATTTCCCTTGATGAAGGGCAGTTTTCAATAAAAGTTCACTCGCCCACTCCATCCCTGAGTTTCGCATCTTAAGACTTTTATAAAAATCTTTTCTGACCATCCGCATGCCCGAATTACAATCAGTGGTTTTAATTCGATACATTAAGCGGATTAATGTCGTTAAAACGGGGGTCCCTAAATAGCGGTTGAGAAGAGGCATCGCCCCTTTATCTATCTTTCCCTTAATGCGCGAACCCAAAACTAAATCATAATTTTTAGCAAGATATTTAAGAAATTTTTTGGTCTCGCCAAAATCATAGCTTAAATCAGCATCTGCATAGAGAACAAATTCGCCTTTGGCTTTCAAAATTCCCCAGTGTAAAGCCGCACCATAACCTCGAACCGAGACTTTAATTAATCGAGCTATTCCCTGCTTGCTTACTTTTCTCTGCGAACCGTCAGTACTGCCATTATCCGTCACCAAGATTTCAAATTTTTCGGGCAGCCATTTTCTTCCGGCTTGATGAGCGCTCTTAACGGCTTTTTCGATGGTCTCAACCTCATTAAGGCAAGGAACAAGAAAAGTTAATAAAAATCTTTTTTCCATAGTTAAAATATTTAAACTACCTGCCTACACAGATAAATCTTCTTCCTTTCTCTCCTTTAAATACCACTCAATTGTTTTCTGAAGTCCTTGACGAAAATCAGTGGTGGCACGAAAACCAAATTCCTTTTCTGCTCGTGAAGTATCCAAACACCGCCTTGGTTGACCATCTGGTTTGGTTTTATCCCAAACAATCTTGCCTTGATAACCAACCAATTCTTTAATCAATTCTGCCAAGTCTTTAATCGAAGTCTCCATTCCCGAACCAATATTGACGGGATCAGGCTGATTATATTTTTCCGTTGCCAAAACAATTGCTCGAGCACAATCCTCAACATACAAGAACTCACGGGTGGCTTGACCGCTACCCCAAACAACCAGAAACTTATCGCCTCTCTCTCTAGCCTCGACTGCCTTTTTGATTAAAGCCGGAATAACATGAGATTGAGTAGGGTCAAATTTATCTCCTGGACCATAGAGATTAACAGGCAGGAGATAGATAGCGTTAAAACCATATTGCTGGCGGTAGGCTTGGGCTTGAACTAACTGCATTTTTTTAGCTAAACCATAAGGGGCATTAGTTTCTTCCGGATAACCCTGCCATAAATCTTTTTCCTTAAAAGGAATCGGAGTAAGTTTGGGATAGGCGCAAACCGTGCCGATGGCAACAAATTTTTCTACTCCTGCTTTTCTGGCTTCCTCCATCATCTGAACGCTCATTAAAATGTTGTCATAAAAAAGAGTACCGGGAAACCCGCGATTATAACCAATCCCGCCCACATTGGCGGCTAAATGAATTACCACATCTTTCCCCCGAACAACTTCAGCGCAAGCCTCAATTCTCCTTAAATCATATTCAGAATGAGAAGGCATCAATAATTCTTTGGGCTTTTTCTCTTTTAATTGCTCGATTAAATGTTGACCAACAAATCCCGACCCCCCGGTCACCAAAACTCTCTTATCTTGCCAAAATTTTTCTTTGCCTTCTTTTTTAGTTTCTCTTTTGATCATCTTTGCGAAAGGATTGAATAACCAAGAACAATCGCCAAAAAATTCAAATAATGCAATCCAATCAAAAAATGATTGCTCGTATATTTTCTGGCCACTCTCACCTCGCCAAGAAAATGTTTAAGGTCCATCGCTGTTTTTGCCTTCTGATGGACTCGAAAATTAGCTAGATATTTATCGATAAATCCTGGTGGATATTTTTTTCCTAACCTTAGCCAGTAATCATAATCAAGCTCCCAATATTCGTTGGGGTCGAATTCACCGATTTTTTCATAGGCTTCTCGCCGCCAAAAGACCGCCGGCTGACTGATATAATTAAGAACCAGCAGAGTATTATAGTGATAGCGCTCCAGCCAGAAATTTTTGTAGGCCGTAATGCTCTTTCTAATTTCTCTGTCATTTTCGTCAATTATCCGACACTTGCCAAAAACCCACTTTGTCCTTGGATTTTTCGAAAAAGAATCAGCGGCCGTCTTTAACGCACCCGGCGCTAAAACATCGTCAGAGTTGAGATAAGCAAAAATCTCGCCTTTGGCTAATTTTAGACCCTTATTAATCGCGTCTCCTTGGCCTTCATCTTTTTCTGAACGCCAGACAATTTTTTTGCCATATTTTTTAAGAATTTCGACCGTTCCGTCAGTTGAGCCTCCATCCATCACTAAATATTCAAAATTAGGATAATCTTGAGATAATACGCTTTTGATTGTCCGCTCAATAAAACCTGCCTGATTAAAAGAGGGAGTAATGATGGAAATTATAGGAAGATTATTTTTTCTGTTCGGCATCTTTCTTTGCTTCTTTCCTGATTAGCTCTTCAATTTTTTTCTCCATCCTCCGGTTGGAAACGTGATTAAGAAAACCAAAAAGGGCGAGAATCATAAAAGCGACGACCATTAAAAGGTCCATTACTCGGGTAAAAAAGAGAAGTTTTGTCAAACCCTGAAGAATATTGGGAAAAAGAGTAATGATAATAAATCCGAGCCAAAGAGCTATCCAAAAAAATATTTCTCCTCCATTAAAATCTTTCCTTTTCCAGTATAAGAAGGAGACATAAATCATAAAAACGGCAAAAAGAATCGCGATTATTTGAACTCCTAAGATATTCATCTTTTTAAGAAATCAGCCACCTGGGAATATTGAAAAGAATCCCAATGGCGTCGAAAATTGTCACCCCCTTATATTTGTCTTTATAGATAGTCGCGATGGGGATCTCGCTGTATTTTAACTTATTCTTCCCGGTTCTGGCAACAATTTCCGTTTCCACTCCATAACGGCTTGAATCCCATTTTATTTTTTTATAAGTACTTTTGGTAAAAGCGATAAATCCACAGAGCATATCGCTTCGATAAATTCCAAAAATTAAACTAATTAAAACTGAACCAAATTTATTGCCTAGATAACGAACCAAAGGCACCCCAAAAGAAAGATTCCGAGAGCCAAACACAATCTCCGAACCCTGCTCGAGTTGTTTTAAAAATTCTGGAATCTGCTTGGGATTATGTTGACCATCGGCATCGAGTAAAATTATGGCCTCGGCCCCTAACTCTAAAGCTGTTTCCACGCCTGTCTTCATCGCTGCTCCTTTACCTAAATTGAGCCGGTGGCGCAAAACTTTTACTCCAGCCTTTTTGGCCACTTCACTTGTTTTATCCTTCGAGCCATCATCAATCACAATGATGTTTTGGCAATATTTCTTAACCCCTCGAATAACCGCCCCCATTCTTGGTGCCTCGTTATAAGCAGGAATGACAACAAAAAAGTTCTTGTCTTTCATCTTAATCAAGCCATATTATACCAGTTTAGAAATCTTGTATAATACACTCAATGGTTCCAACTAAGTCGTTATCAGTTAAGTTATTAACCCTCTTTATTTTCTTTGTAAGTTTCCTCCATTTTATTAATCTAAATAATGTTCCCATCTTCGCTGATGAGGCGATATTTCTCTATCAAGCGGACAAAATTGCCGAGAACCCCAAGAATTTACTAATTTCTCTTGAAGAAGCTCAGTATCCAGTTATGACTTGGGTTTTGGCGGCAGTTCACCTTGCCACCCCAAAATTTAATCCGCTTTTAACTGGAAGATTGTTATCAGTTTTCGCGGATTTACTTTCTGCTTTTTTAATTTTTCTTATTGGTCGGAGAATCGGAGGTAAACTGCTCGGGCTGTTATCCATGGCGTTCTATCTATCTTTCCCTTTGAACTTTTTTCATAGTAGACTGGTGCTACTGGAATCGTTGACGAATTTTTTTGCTTTATTAACGATTTATTTTGTGCTTTTAGCGGTTGAGAACAAAAAAAATAAATTAAAATATTCATTAGGAATATTTACTTCTTTTTTATTGGCCTTTTTTACTAAACCACTAGCGGTTGTCTCACTGTTCCCCTCTCTTTTTATCCCAGTAATGTTTTCCTTTAAGGAGGGCTTCTTAAAAATAAATTTCAGGAAACTAGCTGACTCATTCAGAAATACTCTGATAGGAATCCTGCCAGCCATGATTCTTATTGTCATGGTTTTTATCTTGGTGCCAGACCAGGTTCTTTCCCTGCATACCAATCAACCAACAAGATCTTTCAGTTTAATGTTTCCTGAATTTAAACTAAATCTCTGGAAATCTTTGTTTTGGGCAAGAGCTTATATTACCGACCCCATCCTTTTACTTACCACTATTTGTGCTTTGTGGTTCTTGTTGAGAAAAAATTGGAAAATTATTTGGTTGAGTTTATGGGTTTTATCAATAGTAGTTATAGAAAGTTATTTCAGCAGATTCTTTTTTCCAAGACATATTTTTTTTCTCGCTGCTCCTGTCGCTTTGCTGACTGCTTTTGGTCTTGAAAATCTTGGTAAATATAAAAAAAACTTGGTCATACCTTTAACAGGATTACTTTTATTTTTACCTTTATATAAAGACATAAATCTGATTTTAAATCCTAAGACTGTTCTAGTCGGAGAGGAAATTCAAGCATTTTATGAAGACTGGCCATCTGGTGTTGGACTCTTAGAGATTGCCAGAAACTTAAAATCGCTCTCTAAAGACAAAATAATCGAAGTCGATGTAGAAAATGAGCCTTTGGTCACTTGGGCCCTACCGAACTTATTTGATATTGGGAAGGCTAAAATTTATCCCCGTGATGAACTGCTTTTAGCAAATCGAGAATCTTTCTATACCAGGCTTGAGAACCGCCCCTCTAAAAATGACATTTATTTGGTTCTTAATCATTATCCTTTTTTACCCAGTAATTGGAAATTTCAATTAATTTATTCTTACCCAAAAGGGCCTAACCGTTCTATTAACCTTTATAAATTTATAAAAGACTAACGTGAGTAAAAAAACATTTTTAATAGGAATAATTTTTGGCGTCGTTCTCTTTTTCTTGGCCATCGCCGACACCGATTTCCAAGCAGTATTTTCCCTTTTAAGCAGGATCAATCCCCTACCACTTATTTTCGGTTTTCTCTTTTTAGCCACTGGTCTTTTCTTAAAAACCTGGCGGTGGCGTATTCTTTTAAATTATGAAGTTCTGGCTTCAAAACTTTTTGCCATTTTAACTATCGGTTATCTGGTCAATAATCTCTTACCCGCCAGAGCCGGAGAACTGGCAAGAATTTATCTTGTTGGCAGAAGAGAAAAAGTGGGTCTTGCTAAAACCATTGGTTCAATTGTGGCGGAAAAGCTCATTGACACCTTCATCCTCATTTTAATCTTAATTTTTATTATATTGAACCAGCCCTTTTTACAAAAAGATTTTAGATTCTATTTTACTGGAATAGCGATTCCCGATCAGTGGAAAAATAGATTCAAACTTTTTTTCACTAGTTTTAAAATCCTCAAAAATAAAAAGAATCTTATTTCACTCATCAGCCTCTCTTTTTTAATCTGGGTCATTGAGGCTTTTTGGAATTATTCTCTTTTCTGCGCCCTGGACTTAAAATTACCTCTTTCGGCAGCATTTTTCCTGGCCGCCATTGTTAATCTTGGTCTTTTTATTCCCTCTCCCCCCGGATACATCGGCGTCTTTCATTTCTTAGCCACCTTTGCTTTACTTCCTTTTGGAGTTGATAAATCCCAAGCCTTGTCTTATGCTTTACTCCAACATGGACTGGAATATTTCATCCTGTCAGGTTTTGGAGTTTGGTCAGCGTTGAAACTTTCTTTTAATCCCTTTAACCAAAAATGGCAAAAAAATTAAGTTTTCTTTCAGTCTTTTTTCCCGCCTATAACGATGAAAAAACTATCGGTAACCTAGTCGAAAAAGCCTTTCAAATTCTTCCGTCAGTTGCTCAACGATACGAAGTTATCGTCGTCAATGACGGCTCAATCGATAAGACCGCCCAGGTTTTGATGAATCTTACCCAAAAGTATCAAAACTTCAGAGTCATCACCCATAATATTAATCGAGGCTATGGCGGGGCTCTGAAAAGTGGATTTAAGGCAGCCAAAGGTGATTATGTTTTCTATACCGATGGTGATGGTCAGTATGATGTGGGTGAACTACTAAAGTTAGTTAAGAGAATCAATAAAGGCATAGATTTAGTTAATGGCTATAAAATTAAAAGGGGTGATTCGTTACTCCGAATTATCGTTGGACAACTTTACGCCCTTTGGGTAAGACTTTTCTTGGGTATTCGTTTTGCCGATGTTGATTGTGATTTTCGCCTTTTCCGCCGAAGAATTTTAGAAAAAATCACCCTCACTTACGACAGTGGTGCTATCTGCGCAGAAATGTTGGCTAAGATTCAAAAAAACAAGGGTGTCGTTGCTAGCGTTCCCGTCCATCATTACCCTCGTCGCTATGGACACTCTCAGTTTTTTTGGCCAAAGAGGATTTTAATGACTATTCGCGATGACCTTTTACTCTGGCAATCAAAAAAATGAGAAAAGAAGAATACAAAAGAATTTTTGAACAAGAAGAAAATTACTGGTGGTATTTAGGAATGAGGAAAATAAGTGAGGTTCTTTTTAGTTCAGTCATCAAATCCTCGTCTTTGAAAATTTTAGATGCCGGTTGCGGCACCGGCGGGATGATGCTTTTTTTAAAAAAATTCGGCGATGTTTCTGGAATAGATATTTCGCCAGAGGCGCTAAAATACTGTCAAAAAAGAGGACTAAAACAGATAAAAAAATCCCCGATTGAAAAAATATTGTTCAATGATGAAAAATTCGATTTAGTCACCTCATTTGATGTTCTTTATCATCAGTGGGTAAAAAATGACCTTCTTGTCCTCAAAGAGTTTTATCGGGTTTTAAAACCTGGTGGTTATCTTCTCTTAAGGGTCCCCGCCTACAACTGGCTCCGAGGGAAACACGACGAAGTGATCAAAACGAGGCATCGTTATACCAAAAATGAACTCGTTCAGAAAGTGAAGCTTTCCGGTTTTAAAATATTGCGTTCAAGTTACGCCAACACCATCCTCTTTCCAATCGCCCTCTTTAAACGATCTTCAGAAAGATTTTTGCCGGAAAGCAAAACCTCGGATATAAAACCATTGCCAAAAATTATCAATAATTTATTAACTAGGATTCTTTACCTGGAGGCGATAATAATCACTAAATTTAGCTTTCCTTTCGGGCTTTCGCTTTTTGTTCTAGCTCAAAAACCACTCAGCCAACAAAGTAGCCGCGAGTAAAGAAAATCGTGGTGACGGCAAGCAACAAACAACAAGTGACAAACAACAAGATGTGGAAAAGTTTGTTCTTAATTAAGGCCAGAGAGATGAAACAAGGAAACAAAACTAAAACTAAACGGGGCATAGAAAGTAAAGTTCCCGTCAAAGTAGGGGTAATATAGGCCAAAGCAGCAAAAATAAGATAAGAAATTCTAATTTTTTTCAAATAAGAAAAGAATAAAAGCGCAAGAAACCCTGCCGCAGTTAAAAATTCAAGCCAAACAGTATAGTATAAGGGGTCTATCTTCGTTGTCGCCATCATCTTAAAATAGCGCCAAAAAACCTGGTAGAGCAAAATCAGTTTATCTATCGATCTCCCCGCTCCAAAAGCTGAATGGGCATGAAAAAACATTAAGGGATCATTATAGTTAATGGC
>Ga0315285_10000583_pt1 | contig 38024 bp, 30 predicted proteins | sample YL17G09_36_MG_FD_203698 | JGI IMG/M metagenome (GOLD analysis project Ga0315285, IMG submission 203698) | Sediment microbial communities from Yellowstone Lake, YNP, Wyoming, USA - YL17G09_36 | ecosystem: Environmental > Aquatic > Freshwater > Lake > Sediment | place: USA: Wyoming | collected...
CAGCCCGCACGTTCCCCTGCCAACGCTTGCACCGCGGCCTTGCGACCGAAGCGCCATGGCGCGGGGCCAGTGTGGCTCGCTACGCCTTCACTGTGCAAGACTCTCACTCGCTACACCTTGCCGGCTTGGCCCGGCGCTGTCTCCTTTTTGTCCCTTTCCCTCTCCGCCACCCCGGCTTGGGCCGACTTGGCCGGCATTCTCTCCACCGACGACACCCTGGTTGTCCGAACCCTCGACCACGCCCTCACCTCCGCCGGCTACCAAACCATCACCCTCGACGCCCAGGCACTCTGCAACCCCGAGCGGCTCGCTCCCCTCGACCTGCTCGCCATACCCAACGCAGCCGCACTCCCCGCCGACTCCGTCCAACCGATCGAGGCATACCTCCACGCCGGCGGCGACATCATTGCACTCAACACGCCCATCTGGCGCACGCTCCTAGTCAACATAGACGGCCAGTGGGTATCCCGCGTCCAATACGCACGCGAAAACGCCGCTACCCTGCCCGAAGACCTCCTCGTCGATTTCTCACCCGGCTCCACTGACTCCTGGCAACGGTCTACCAGCGAAACCGGAACAGCCGCCACGTATGAAACCGTACCCGACGGCCCCGACCCGTCCCGCCGCTCACTCCACGTCAAACTCGACTCATACCGCGGCTGGGACACATTCGGACCCGAGTCCCTCGACTCCCCGTTCCCACCGGGCCACACGCTCACCGTATTCGCCGCTCGAGGCGGGCCCGACACCCCCAGCCTCGCCCTCGAGTGGCGCGAAAAAGACGGCTCCAGATGGATTGCCACCGTACCACTCACCACCGAATGGCGCCAATACGTACTCGCACCCAAAGACTTCAAGTTCTGGGAAAGCGATCCCGCCCGCAAAAACGACACGTTCAACCCAGCTAACGCCGCCACAATGACCGTCGGACTCGCCATGACACACACCGGACCCGGCACTCTCTCTCAAGAATACTGGCTAAGCGGTTTCGGCACATCCCAACTCACACCACAACTCACCACCATCCTCAACCAGCCCTCCATCCCCCCTCTCGACACCCTCTCCCCAACCTACAAATTCTTCGAGTTGGGACGCCCCCCGGCCGCGCCGTCTTCGGCGCGCGTTGTAGGGGGTGTCCCATTTTTGCCGCTACTCTCAAGCCCCCATTCGTCAAATTGTGGTGCGGGCGTCCCGCCTGCACTTTCTTCCTCCAGACTCCAGACTCCGGTCTCCGGACTTTCTTCCCTCCAGCCCCGCCCCACCGCCGCCGGGTTCGACAAATCCCGCGACTGGCGGTTCATCCCCATCCTCGAAGCACGCAACGACCAATCCCAATGGTACGGTATCCCCGCCGCAATGACCATCCACGCCGACGGCCCCTTCAAATCCGGCCAGTGGGCCTCATTCGCCATCGACGACCCCGAATGGTACAAATCCCCAACCGCGGCCGATCTCATCGGCGCCGTCGCACTCAAAATGTTCCGCGGCGTACACATCATCGACGCCGGCGCTAACTTCTACACCTACTTCGAAGACCAGACACCCGTGCTCGGACTCCGCGTCGCCAACTGCGGAAAATCCAACGTACACCTCACTGCACGCGTCACCGTCACCGACCCCGACTCCAACTCCCAACTCTTCGCCCGCGACTGGCCCGTTGATTTCGCGCCCGGCGCCGATACCCGCCTCGCCGAATCATGGCGACCCGACACCTGGCCCAAAAACGGCTGCATCGTCACCGTACAACTCCTCCTTGACGCCGCACCCATCGACGAGGTCTCCCACGACATCCACGTCTGGCGGCCAAAACCCGACAAAAAATTCATCACCGTCAAAGACGGCGACTTCATCCTCGGTGGCCGGCGATGGCGCGCTCACGGCGTCAACTACATGCCCTCGACCGGCATCGCCGCCGAAGACGGCGAATACTTCGAACAATGGCTCGGCGCACGCTCGTACAGCCCCGAAGCCGTCGACCGCGACCTCGACCACATCGTCGACCTCGGCCTCAACTCCGTCAGCATCTTCCTCTACCACCAAAGCCTCTCCTCCCAAAACCTCCTCGACTTCCTGCGCCGACTCGAAATCCGCGGGCTCAAAGCAAACCTCTCCCTACGGCCCGGCACCCCCATGGACTTCGAGTGGGAAAAAATCCGCGAGATCATCCAGTACTACCGCCTCCCCGAAAACGACACCGTCTTCGCATACGACCTCGTATGGGAACCCCTCTGGATGTTCCAGGCCGACCGGCGTCGATGGGACGCCGACTGGGAAGCCTGGGTCGTCGACCGCTACGGCAGCATCCAAAACGCCGAACGCGACTGGGAGTTCCCCATCCCGCGCGACCAAAGTGGCGCCGTCACCAACTCGCCCGCCGAACATACCGACGAAGACGGACCATGGCGCCGGATGCTCGCCGCATACCGCCGGTTTCTCGATACACTCCTATACAAGTACTACAGCAGGGCCCGCGAACTCGTCCGCTCCGTCGACCCCAATCATCTCGTCAGCTTCCGAATGACCGAAGCCGGCGATCCTACCATGTCATGGCGCGGCGTTATGCCCTACGACTTCCCCTACCTCGCCGCCGCAGTCGACCTACTCGAACCCGAAGCCTACGGCCGCATCGGCGACTGGGAAAAAGTCAAACCCGGCTGGTTCGAATACGAATATGCACGCTGGGCCGCGCCCGAACTACCCATGATGTGGGCCGAAGCCGGCGTCAGCGCATGGGACCTCGGCACAATGCGCACTCCCGAAGACAAGCTCCAGTTCCAGGCCGACTACTTCACCCACTTCTACCGAATGCTCATTTCGAGCGGCGCAGACGGCATTTTCTGGTGGTGGTACCCCGGCGGGTTCAGAGTCGGCGAAAACTCCGACTACGGCATCATCAACCCCGACGGCTCCGACAGGCCCGCATCACGCGTCATCCGCCAAAACGCCCAAGCCTTCATCGACGGCCCCCCCGCACCCACCATCGACACATGGATCGAAATCGACCGCGACGCACGCGCCGACGGCCTCCCCGGAATCTACAAGCTCGCCGCTGACCAATTCTGGAATGCCATCGACGCCGGCCGCGTCCCCGGCCTCAAAACCTCCGGCACCGGAACCACCTCCGCTGACTGCCCGCTCATCGCCGTCAGCAACACGCCCTGCAACGGTTCCAACCCCCCCAAATATCTCGACGCCTGGTTCGACGCCGTCGAACAAAACCCCGACGGCACTACCCAAATCTGCGTCACAAACCTCGGCGAAGCCCTCTGGCTCGCTCAAGGACCCGGAGCCGTCTACCTTACCGCCTACTCCACAACCCAAACCGCAAAGTTCCCGCTCCCCCAAAACGTCCCCCCAAGAAAAAGCACCACCTTCAACATCACCCTCCCCCCAGGACAGGTACAATTACGATTGGAAGGCCGGACCCCCTTCGGCCCAACACTAAACTTGAACGCAAACTGATTTCCACCACCATTGTGGTGCGGGCATCCCGCCTGCACATTCGCAGGCGTCCCGTCTGCACGGATGCCTAACGAACCCGGGAAGACCAAAGCCTGTTGTCCTGAGCGGGAAAAGCCCTCTCAAGGGTTTTTTTGTTACGCAAAACTAACATCAAAGCCTGTCATCCTGAGCGAGCCCAGCCAGAGACCACAACCTTTTTAGACAGACAACACCTGGGCGGGTATGAGGATCCCCCCGTTCCTAACCAGTGGCGCCCCAACAGGTCTTCGCACAATGTTTGCCCTGCAAAGGGACACGCCCCATCGTTTCATCCGGTCCCCGTTGCCCCGGCCCGCCCAAACCATGTAAGCTTTCCCTGGCCAACAGTCACATCGAGGAGCAAAGGAGCCCCAGTGCCTAACTCTCAGCAACCCAACTTCACCCCGCCACAGGACGAACTCATCCACCCCTTCAAAGGCTCCCATCCACTCTGGCTCAAAGTACTCCTCGTCCTGGCCGCCATCGTCTGCATGCTCCTCGGCTTCATACTCTGGCTCGTCCCCGTCGTCACCGGCATCCCCTTCTGGCTCATCGGCTTCATCATACTCGCCGCCGTCAGCGACAGATTCCGCCGCCTCATCAACCGCCTCGACCACAAACTCCCCACACGCGCTCGTATCGCACTACGCCACGCCCGAGACCGAATCCACCACCGAAGGCCGACTTCCCCGAAGTAGCAAGACCAGAGGCACGGGGGCGGCCGATTTCGGATTGCGGATTAAGAGAGGCTGTAGGCTGTTATCTACCGGCTATTCATTGCATTCTGCATTCCTCTGCGCGCCTCCGCGTTCTCTGCGCGCCTCTGCGTCCTCTGCGTTGAGTTCTTTCATTGTTTTTGGTTGCGGCTCCGGCGCGGCAAGATCGTTCTCGACAGACCTCGTTACCAGGGTTATCTACCCGAGGGCGAAAGTCAGATGTTTGCTATCCTGCGGATCGCTTCATTATGCTTGAAGCTTGACGTTTCAAGTTTGACTTGGCTGAGTGCTGGCCCGTTCTCGAAAGCAAGGAGGGAGCCGTTAATGGCTACCAAGGCCGAGGAAGAGGGATGGCGGCGGGCTGATGAAGAGGTGCGGAAGAATCTGCCACCGGGCGTGAAGCTCGTTCGCACGCTGCGGGGGCATACGGACTGGATCGGCCGGATTGCATGGTCGCCCGACGGTCGGATGCTGGCGTCGCCATCGGAGGACAAGACGATCCGGCTGTGGGATGCCGAGACGGGCGAGTGCCTGCGCACCATCAAGGGACATACGCGGCTCATATGCTCCGTTGCGTTTAACCCCGAAGGCGGCAGCGTGGCTAGTGGGAGTGATGACGCGACGATTAAGCTTTGGGATGCGGCCACTGGGCGGTTGGTGCGCACGATCGAAGATCCATCAGCTATTATCAATGGCGTTGCGTTTGCTCCGACTGGCCAAACTCTGGCCAGCGGGCTCGGGGACGCGAAGCTGAAGCTGTGGGAGGTGGCCAGCGGACGGTTGTTGGCAACGCTAGAAGGGCACACGGCCGCGGTCACTAGCGTCGCGTTTGATCCCGCGGGTAGCACGCTGGCCAGTGCGAGTTCTAACGGAACGGTCATGCTGTGGGATGTTGCCAGTGGGCGTTCACTACGCGCACTAGAGGTGCATAACAGTAACGCCTATGGAGTGGCATTTGACCCGGCAGGCTGCACTGTGGCCACCGCAAGTGATGACGAGACAGTGAAGCTATGGGAAACCTCGAGCGGACGGTTGCTGCGCACGCTGGAGGGGCACATAGGCCCTGTAACGTGTGTTGGGTTCCTCTTTGGCGGACGGCTCGTAGCTTCGAAGAGCGGCGATGACACAATCCGGCTCTGGAGCAGTGAAACCGGCGCCTGCTTGGCTATCCTTCCCGAGCCAGCATCCAATAGGTGGCCACCCGGCGTTGCCTTCCATCCGCACCTGCCGCTGCTCGCGACGGTCGGTTCGGACCCCGACACACCTGAAGACAAGCTGGGGGTAATGGAAACACTGCGTGACCGCCTTATCCACATCTGGGAACTGGACCTGGCGGTCTTACTCGGGCAAGTGGCAGAAGCAAGCGCCCACTACGTCAACGCCAAGGTGGTCTTGGTGGGCGATACTGGCGTGGGTAAGTCGGGCCTGAGCCTGGTGCTGAACAACCAGCCTTATAGAGAGACGGATTCGACGGCGGGGCGGCACGTCTGGACGTTCGATTCGCAAGAGGTGCAAGCGGGGAATAACGTCACGCAGACGCGCGAGACGCTGTTGTGGGACTTGGCGGGCCAGCCGGGGTATCGTGTCATCCACCAGTTGCACCTCAACGAAGTGGCCGTCGCGTTGGTGGTATTCGACGCGCGGAGTGAGACCGATCCCTTAGCCGGTGTCAGGCACTGGGAGCGGGCCTTGCGGCTGGCGCGGCAACGTCAGGGGAGTTCAGCCGTTCCCATGAAGAAGTTCCTGGTGTCCGCGAGGACGGACCGGGGCGGCGTGTCGGTAAGCAAAGAGCGGATCGCTGCCCTGCGCGAGGAGTTTGAGTTCGACGGCTATTTTGAGACGAGCGCGAAAGAAGGCCGGCAAATAAAGAAATTGCGGGCGGCTATCGAACAGGCGATCAATTGGGAAGAGCTGCCGGAAGTCTCTTCTTCCCAACTGTTCGCGGACATCAAGTCGTTTTTGATCGAGGTGAAGAAGACGGGGCGGCTTCTGGCGCCGGCAGCCGAGCTTTACGACGATTTCGCCCGACGGCATCCCGACACCGCGGCGAATGTGGCGAACCTGCGGGACCAGTTTGAGACGTGCATCGGCCGGCTTGAAAACCGCGACCTGATCCGCCGACTGAGCTTCGGCGGCTACGTGCTGCTGCAGCCGGAACTGCTCGATGCCTACGCCTCCGCGATGGTGAATACGGCCAAGGAGGAGCCGGACGGCCTGGGTTCGCTGGCGGAAGAAATCGCCTTGGCGGGAAAATTCTTCGTGCCGACTGAGCAGAAGGTCAAAGACCCTGGCCAGGAGCAGTTGCTGTTGCACGCGACCGTGGAGGAACTGGTGCTGCACGACCTTGCGCTGCGGGAGAACGCGGACGACGGGAGCTACCTGGTTTTTCCATCGCAGTTCAACCGCGACTATGAAGATGCGCCCGAACCGAAAGGCAAGGCGGTGGCGATCACGTTCGACGGGCCGGTGCAGAGCCTTTACGCGACGCTGGCGGTGCGGTTGGGTCACAGCGGATTGTTCACGACCCGCCGGCTGGAGATGTGGCGCAACGCGGCGGTATTCACCGCGAAGCCGGGCGGCAAGTGCGGCGTGTTCCTCCACGAGTTCGCTGAGGCGCGCGGGCGCGTGATCCTCTTTTTTGACAAGGATGCCAGCCAGGAGACGCGGTTTCATTTCGAGGAGTTTGTCCTGGCGCACGCCTGGCGCCGCGCGCTGGATGGCACGGTCGAGATTGTGCGGTTTTTTGTGTGTCGCGATTGCGGCGAGCCGGTGCCAGACGCCTACGTGAAGATGCGGCGGGCCAAAGGGGCAACGGCGTTCAACTGCCCCTGCGGCGGAGATGTTTCACTGGTTGAGCCGAAGGAACGCATTCATTTCAAGTCGGAAGTCGCGGCGATGGAGCGGTCCGCCGACCGGCAGCGAGACTTCGATGCGTTCGTCACGTCCGCCAAAGGCGAGATGAGCACGGGGGCTTTTCAGGACTGGGCAGGCGGCGAGCGGGTCACACTGGCGATTGCGTTCACCGACGTTGTCGGCTCAGTTGGCCTATGTGAACGAGTCGGGGATGAGGCCATGCGCGAAATCCTGCATGCGCATTTTGCCCAAAGCCGGAAGCTGATTGACCGGTTCAAAGGTCGCGAAATCAAAACCAATGGGGACAGTTTCATGGCGGCGTTCAAGTCGGCGGACGCGGCTTTGGACTACGCACTGGCATTGCAGGCGAATACGGGCCATCCGCGGGTGCAGATCCGGGCCGGCATCCACATCGGCCCGATGGACGTGGAAGAAGAGGACGTGTTTGGCGGCACCGTGAATTTCGCCGCCCGGGTGATCGGCGCCATCCACGGCGCGGAGATTTGGTTGAGCGACCGGGCGAAAGACGACATCGACCGGTTGAGGGCCAAGCGGCACCAGCTTCTGAAATGGGATCAGCACGACACTGTCGCCATGAAAGGGTTCCCGGGCGTGTTCACGCTGTGGTCGTTGAGGTGGCGGCTCGAGTGACGCCGGCGGGAGGCTTGCACCGCAATTCTTGCGGTCGCGCAGGAGCGCGATCCCCGCGACCCCACCAAATCGTGCAGGCGAGACGCCCGCACCACAACGGGAGCGCGAGGCCAACAATGCATGCAGAATGAAGCGGCGAGGACGCCGCTTCCACAAGCGCGCCCGGGAAATCCGCAATCCGCAATCAGGAGACGGCCAGGCCGATTCCTCGAATTTCGGAGACGTTGACGTTGCCGCGTCTTTTTTCTGGGGCGGGTGCGACGGCACAGTAGTAGTGGTAGAAGACGCCGTCTTTGAAGAACACGGTGGGTTTGTGGGCGTATCTGGAGTCGATGGCGCCGGGGTGGCCGGGCTCGATGAGGATCTCGCCGGATTTTTCCCAGTGGATGAGGTCGCGGGAGAACGCGACGGAATCGCGGGCTTTGCCGTCGGCGGAGGAGAGGGTGTAGAAGAACATCACCCACATGTCGCCGGCGCGGAGGACGCAGGGGTCGCTGCAGAACGTGTCGTCGAACGAGCCTTTTTGGCCGACGCGTATGAGCGGGTTGTCCGGGTGTCGTTTCCAGTTCTTAAGGTTGGTGGAGGTGGCGAGTCCGATCTGCTCGATCCACGGCGAGTCGACGGTTTTTGCGTTGTAGAACATGTAGAACGTGCCGTCGTGCTCGACGATGCAGGACTTGTAGAGGCCGCCTCTCTCCCACTCCGCCGCGTCGTCATCGGAGGAGCGCAGAGACGGGTCTTTGAGGTTCCAGTTGTGGAAATCTTTGCTGTACACGATGCCGATGGCGGCGGGTCCGGTTTCATAGCCGGGGTTCGGGTAGGCGTGGTATGTGCCGACGTAACGGCCCTCAAATTCTTTCAACATGCCTCTGCCGAACAGGTCGTTGTCGCGGACGATCCACGTGAGCGCGGCGTTGAATTCGGTGGGCGAGCCGGCGGGGCCGCGATCAAGGATCAGGCCTTCTTTTTCCCATTTGACGAGATCTTTTGACCACGCGATTCCGGTTCTGTAACCAACGCCGTCAAACCCGATGTGGGTCATGTAGTATCTGCGTTTGTGGCGGAAGACAAACGGGCAGTCGACGGCGAGGGCGTCGTACTCGCCGTCTTTGAATGACGGGGGGAGCACGAGTTGGGGGTATTTGTGCGGAGTGCGGAGGCGCGCCAAGAGTTTGGCGTAGTCGTCGGGCATGTTTGGATTCTCCGTTAGGGCATGTGCGGCGGGCGCGGCAATGGCAGCGGCGAGTGCCGCGGCTGAAAGGCGGAGGAAGTCACTGCGCGGGAGCTGGTTCATGGGACCTGAATGGCCTGTGCTATTTTTCGGCCGAGTTCGCGGCATTTGATTAGGGCTTCCTGGTCGGGGACGTATTGGACGCTGAGCGGATCTGCGACCATTTTGACCTGCAGGTCGTTCATGGCTTCGGCGAGTTGCCTGACGGCCGCTTCGCTCCAGCCGTACCTGCCGAACGCCGCCCCAACAAGGTTTTTCGGCTTGAGCCCTTTGAGGTACGTGAGCATGTCGGCGACCGACGGAAACATCTGGTTGTTAAGCGTTGGCGAGCCGACGACGAGCGCGCCCGCGCCGAGCATTTCGGTGGCGACGTTGCTGCGGTGGTTTTCCTTGAGCCGCATGGATTTCACGCGGACGCCTTCGGCGACGAGCCCGTCTTCGATGGCCTTGGCCATGGCGGCGGTGCTGCCCCACATGGTGTCGTAGACGATGACGGCTTTGCGTCCGGGTCTTTGCGCAGCCCAACTGGCGTAGAGGTCGACGATGAGGTCGATGTCACGCCGCCAGACGGGCCCGTTGTCAGGCGCGATCATTTTGAGCGGGAGCGTGTCGGCTTTTTTGAGTGTGAGCGACACCATGGGCGCGAACAGCAGCAGGATGAGGGCTTAGAAGAAGGGGAAGAACGACCAACTGGTTCCTCTGGGACTTGTCCAGAAGGGAGCCAACCTCTTCCTTGTTGATGAAATCTGAAGCAAGGTAGTACTGCGAGACAAGGAGGACCGCTACAGACGCGCGCCCCATTGCATCGCGGATCTCGTTGTACCACAGGGCGCCAACATCAATCTTTCTGTCATCCCACAGCAAGATCAGCCCATGCACTTGGAATGCGGCGAGATACGGGTGAAGTATATCCTTCCGTTCTTCATCCTTGTGGCTGTAGCTGATGAAGACTGTCGGCTTTGTTGAGATCTCGCCTTTGCTCACACGTCCTCCGCGTCGTCTGCCTGTCCTGTACACGCAAGAGCAGAATCCTATGTATACACGCACCCGTACAGCATTTCAAATTTGGATCACAGCGCGGAATGGATAAAGAGTGGAGTGGGCTGGGACGGATGCTGCTGGGCCACCATATCCATGTTCATGGCGCGGGCCATTTCCTCGGTTACGGCCACGCGCGGGGGAGTTCGAAGATGAACTTGCGTTCCGTCAGTAGCCAAAGCATCGGCACAATGAATCGAATCCCACTATGAAAAGCAGGAATTGTTTCCTCTGTTTGATCGATCTGTGAATAGTACGCTCTGACGACCCACGTGAATTTGGAGACACGAACATGAGCGACAGCATATTTCTAGCGCACGCCTCTGAAGACAAACCGACTGCACGGGAAATCTGGGAGCGTCTACACCAACGGGCTCTCAATCCTTGGCTTGACGAGAAGGAATTGGTTGGAGGCGAGAACTGGCGCGTAGCCAGCCACGTCCTCTCGTCCACCCAGATGCGGTCGACGTGCAGCGAACGGAACGCGTCGCCGTAAGGCCCCGCGGGCCGAAAGTACAGGATCGCACCGTTGGCGAACTCGATGCGGAAATACGGTTTCCTGTGAATCTTGGGCTTCCCGTACCGCGTCACCGCGAGGCAACACCAAACACCAGCCCTTTGTACTTCTCGATTCTTCAGTCTCCTCCTAATTCCCTTTCTCGCTGAGACAGCTCATTTATTTTCTGTTGAATTAACCGTCGCCCGTCCTCGGTCAATTGAAAACGATTCAGCAGCGTTAGATACTCTGCTCGGGCTCTGGCGTGCTGTCCATCTTGTGCCAGAGCATGTGCAAGAGCATATTTTGTGTCAAAGTTGTGTGGGTCAATTGCCTGGGCTTCTTCCAGCGTCTTTACCGCCTCCTGGGTCTCGCCTACCATTGTTAATGCCGTTGCCTTTCTGTTTAGACACAGAACCCTTTGTTGTGTCGACAAGTGTGGCAGCGCACGGTTAAGCAATTCGGCAGCCGTCCTAAAGTCATTCCAACCTCCATAAGCAAGGCCGAGTTTAAAGAAAACGTCACCCGTGTCTTCTTCTAAGAGCTGTACCCGCTTTGCCTGCTTTGCAAGGACGTCAGCAGCCCATGAGAAGTCTTTAGCTATTCGCGCCGAATCCATGCCTTCTTCTTGCTTTTCTTGAAGTACTTCAACCAGTCTCGTAACTTCTATTGCGATGTTTTCTTCACCCTTGAGTCCAAGAGCAGCCGCTTGGACTATTGGGGAGAGGTACAGTTTCTCATTTTCCTGCCTGTCAGCCAGTTGGACTAAGGCGTCATTGAAGAGTTGCTCACGCCCAGTTGATTCGGCAAAGGCGTAGAATTCAGCCCACACATCAACCCGTTCCGGGTGTTTCTCTGCGACATAAAGGAAGGCTTCCTCCGCATCAGATTCATCTCCATATCCTTGAAACAGGACTTGTGCCCGCATCAAATCCAAGGTTCCCACTAACAAAGCGGAGGTCGGGGACGAGGCAAGGAGCGCAATGTGCCTGTCCAGGCTTGCTAGAATACAGTCGTAGTCCTTACCCTCTTGGCTGACTTTCAATAAAAGCTGCCATGTCTCTATTTCATCAGGCCGGTCCTCGAGTGATTCTACTAAGGCTTTCTCGGCGCCCATTATGTCTTCCATTTCCAGTCGTAGCCTTGCAATGAATTGATAATCCTTATACGTGCGCTTACTGCCAAGCTGAACGGCTTCCCGAAGATGATTCTCTGCCTCTTGACATGAACTTATAAAGCTGTCTTTGGTTTTACCGGATTCTTTTAGCCGTTTTGCGCGAAGCAAGCATGCCTCACCCAAAAGCTCGTGAGGCTCCGGCAGCAACGGATTGAGTTGTATCGCCGTCCTGGCGGAGTTGATGGCTTCAATTAGCGGCGCTTCGTCAGATGACGATGCCGCTACGCTCAACAAAGCTTCCGCCAGCATTGCCTGAGCGTAATAATGGTAAGGATTTAACGAAAGAGTTTGCTTAAAATTACTGGCGGCCTTGTCAGGTTGGCCCATCCTCATATTCGTCACACCCAGCCAGTGCGAGTGATTCCAGTCAAACGGTGCAAGAGTTGCCGCTTTTTCAAACAATTCTGCAGCGGCTGCGTAATATTTATAGTCAAGTGCCCCTCGTCCACGTTGGTGTAAGAATTGGGCTGAAAAGTCACGTATGCCCAGAAAAGGTATAGTTGCTCCGGGAATCAGTAATAAGCAAAGGCACAAGATTCGGGGCCAGCGGCGCTGAAAGGCGACTTGGGGACAGTGACTTTGTTGCTTGCGGAGTATGCCTGCAGTTGCGCCCGTCATGAGGAACAAAAGCAATGTTGACACAGGAACGTGGAAGTTGAAACCAAAAAAACCATCCACAAAGAAAGAGCAGTAAAAGGCCGCCAAAGTTAAACCCAGTGACCTTAAAGGAAAACTATGTGGCGAAAACCATATAGAAAGACCGTAGTACATGCCTAGAAGGAGAATAGCCATGTAAACAATGGCGGCCGGTAGTCCTGCATCGACGGCGATTTCAAGCAATTCATTGTGAACGTGGTCGTTCATGCTGTTCATTTCTTTGAAGTATTTCTTCTCGAACGGCGTCCACTCCTTTGGATTAACGACCTGATACATTCCGAGGCCATGACCCAGCAAAGGCTTTTCTTGAACAAGTCGAGATGCGCCGTAAAAGGAATGGTAGCGGAGCGCAACAGCGCTCCCCGTACCATACGGGTAAGGCTGGCCGCGAGTAAGCGCGGTAACTGTAGTGACCCCTATAACACCCATAACGGCGACTATAAAAACAACGCTAAGTGTAAGTGGAACGGCATAAGCGGGATTCTTGATCTTACGCGAAATTACCAGCGCCACCATGACAAGTATAGCTGCAGCTGCTAACGCTACTAAAGCGCCACGTGTCTTCGTAAGTGCGAATTGGCAAAGAAACAGAATGATACATACAATGACCCCGCGCCGTTTTTGTTGAAAAAACAGCCCTGTAGCCAAAACGAGTGCAGGCACCAATGAATGGGATGCAAAATTAGGATTTCCGAAGGTAGCCGGTGCTTGGGACAGCATTCCCGACTTGTCATCCCAGGGGAAGGGATCCAGACCCATAAACTGGATAAGGCCATAAATAGAGGCTATCGAGACGGCAATGCAAAATGCGAATGTTAAGTTCCATACTTGCTCCGCCGTATCGTACGCGTCAGAGGCAACTATAAAGAGAATGAAAAAAGAAGCGATTTTGGTGAATTCGCGAAGCAGGCTGTAGCTCATGTTAAGCGAGGAAAGGCTGGCGGCGAGATTAAGAGCTACAAAGACTGCCACGAGGAAAGACAAGACGGTCGGAGACAAAAAGGGATTCAATGATTTCCGGGGCCTGAAAAAGAACAGAGCCAGTGCCGGAAATGTAAACAACTCGTAGATAAGAATTTTTATATCGCTGCATGGGCCTGGCGTGAGTGGAAAAATAGCCAGAACGACTAAGAAGACCAGGAGGGCAATCAAAGTCCGTTCTGCTCTCGCAAAACCAGATTCCATTATTGCTCCGCACCGTTCAGGTGCATTAACCGAAGGGCGGCTGAGGTTTAAAAACAGCGAAGCACAGTGCCTGAAGTCTCAAAGTTCGCCACTGTTGGCTTGCAAGCTACCATCGGGCGAGACACTCACAATCGCTTTGGATCTGACTGCCCTGGGAGTGGTCATTCCATCGAATATTCTGGCCAGGCATGTGGAAACGTCTTGGCGTGTCTCTGGGCCGGGAGAATGCAGAAACTCGTAACTTATAAGGATATCTTGTCCGTCGGCTGACTTCACGAGCAACTGTTCGGGAAGTGCTTTGGTGTTGTCATCTGCGCCGCCAGGCGAAGCCAGGAACCAGTCTCCATTTCTCATTCGGACATCTATGTGCAGCAAACCGAGTTCATAGCGGCACAACTCAAGCAGAAGATTGGCTTTTGTGTGCATTCTGACATCAAGGCAAAGCGAAGCGTAACGCGCCAGCGCCTGGAGTTTTCTGTTTTTGTAACGACGCTCCAAGAGCGTCTTAAACGTTGTGGGTCGGAGATATCCAGCAAGCCACGCAACGTACAGGAGAGTTCCGATATACAAGGCGTAGGAACACCAAGACCAGCCCGAATCTTCTGGAATCACTGCCGACATAACAGCCGCAACAGCAATAAGAACGCCGATTCCGTAAAGAGTGAGAACAACTCGAGGTTCGGAGTATCCCTTGCGCAGAAGACGGTGGTGCGTGTGGAAACTGTCTCCAACAAATACTGGCACGCCTCGAATGTAGCGCCTTAAGATAGACACCAGCGTCTCGAACACAGGAAAACTCAGGGCCAGCATTGGCGCCAACACAATCACCGCGGTCTCGGTCTTTTGCGCACTCATTAACGAGATGATAGAGAGCGCGTATCCGATGAACATACTGCCCGTGTCGCCGAGGAACGTTTTAGCTGGAGGGAAATTGTATGGTAGGAATCCCAGTAGGCAGCCTGCCAAGGCAACTCCGGCAAACGTTACAGAAGCATTTTCTTGCAGAATGCTTAAGACGGCTAACGCCGCTGCCCCAATAAAACCCATCCCCGCGGCAAGTCCGTCAATGCCGTCTATCAGATTAAAGGCATTGATCAAGCCGACAATCCAAAACACCGTCACCAGACCGCCTATCCCGACCCCTAGATCCACGGGACCTACAAACGGTATGGATACAGTCTTAAGCAAGAATCCCGAAAAACAGACAATAAGGGCTACAACAACTTGTCCTAAGAGCTTGAATCGGGCTGGCAAGCCCTTGACGTCATCCACCACACCCAGTCCAAGTATTGCGGCGCCGCCCAATGCCAAAGTCAGACATTGTTTGCGGATGCCGGCAAGGGAAAAAAGGGGGCTGAACCATTCTCTGTAATTCAGCCAAACCCACTGCCAATTGCGGACAATAAAATGACCGGCTATACTGACAACTAGTGCAAGCAAAATGACGGGAACAGCGATTGCCAACCCACCCAGAAGAGGTACTTCTCCCTTGAAAAGCTTCCGGTATCCGCCTCTGTCAACCGCATTAATGCTCCGCGCAAACCGCATGACAACGGGCACCAGCGCCGCCGTAGAGGCCAAGCAGCCTAGAAAAAGTGCCAGTAAAACCCCAGCATTCATGTTTTAGCAACGAAACGCTTGAATAATAAACACAACGGCCGAAAAACGGCAGAAACTTCCTCGGATGACCATGTGACCTATTCTATGTGCTCTGAAGTAGTTAGTCAACACCAGGTCTGGAAATCGCTTAACAGTGGTTCAGCGGTTTTAACGGCCTGATTGGCGGCAATTTGTCATCGCGCATCGCCGGCCATCTGGTCGGGTGACAATATGGGTATCAACTTTTCAAGTTCAGTCTTCACATCGGTTTTGGCGGCCACTTCCCAAAGGCAGGTCTCGGTCTGGCACATTGCGAAAACGCTGGTTATCCACGCGTGAGTCCCGCCGGTTGCCACAGACCATGCACCCCACCGCGGGCTGACATCGCCGCCCCAGTAAGACCAGTTGCCGAAGTCAAAGGCCCGGAACCAGGAGCCGTCGAGTTCAGGGTGCAATATAGACTTAATCTGAGTGCGGCAAAGAAAATCGGCCAGTTTCAGTTGGGCCGTTCTATAATAGGGATCGCCCGTAGCCGCGGCCGCTTCATTCAGGCCCAGGAAGGCGTAGTTCAGCGTGTACAGGAGATCGACCGCTTTATCTCCATTTTTGGTTATGAGCAACGTATTCGCGCGGGCGTAATCTTCATCTGACGCCGCGGGTATCAGACGAGGGCCCTGTAGGCCGATTTCCTCGGCTAACGCGCCGGATTCGTCCTGCAGTGCAAGAAGATCGGCGCAAATTCGTTTCAGCCAATCGCGATGCTGTGGTTGGTCGTCTACGCGGACCAGCCATGCGAGAGGCAGCAACATGCGCGCCCGTTCTTGCTGAATTCCGTCGGCCCACCGCCAGTTTTCCTCGTAAAGAGTCATGAGGAGCCTAATGCCATTTCTGGCGCATTCAAGGAAGGGTTCATAGCGGGTACGATCATACGCCCAGAGATAGCAGGCCCACAGAGCAGCCTGGGTATGTGGATAATCGTTTGAGCTGAAACCTTCTGCGAAATGCCGCCAACCGTCTTTGTTGAGCATTTCCTGAGTGATGTAAGCCTCTCGGAAACCCTGCCTTCCGGTTACACGCAGATTCGCGAGCAGCCCGAGTGTAATGTGCTCTTCCCATTCGTTCGAATCTAAAAGTGAACTGGCTGCAATTGCTCCAAGCAATGCACGACCGTTGCCGTCGCTGTCGTAGATGCCGCGGCTCAACGGGTCTGTTGCCCAGCCCAGCAGGCCATAGCAGGGATTTGCTGGATCAGCCTGTGCCCCCTGCGCCAGCGGCGAGTTAAACAAAAAATTCAGCAGATTTTCCGCCACCTTCCGGCTTCTTTCGTCGTGAAGCACCTTGGCCGCAAACGCCAGGGCCATGGCGCTCTCAGCAACGGAATCACACCTCAGGGAGCAGCTGACCATATTTTTCCCTGTATAGTCAATAGAGGAAGCAAATCCTTCCAGGATGCCAAGCGTCCCGTCGCCGGCTTGTGCGCTGGAGCCTAACCAGGGGGCGATTTTATCCAACGAGGTTAGACCTTCCTCGAGTTTATTTGCCCACTCCGGATGGACGAGCAGTCTTGAGTTGTAGTACCACTCAACAGCCCGTTGAAAGGCCTGTGCCTGAGCATCTTCAGGCAGGGCATTCTCTTTAGCGAAAGACGGCTTAACGAGGGCGGGAACTGGTGGCAGTTCAACGTCATGTCCAGTTACCAGCTTAATGATCCCCTGCCACACCAGTCGCCATTGTTCACTTGGCTCATAACGCCCTGTGACTAGGTGGCTCAGTTTTGTGGCGGCTAGAATATTTGGTCTGAGGTTTTCCCTTGCCAAGATGGTGAAAATTTCCGGGGCGCCGTACTTGGGATGCACCCACTTGGGTAAGGGCCCGACGGCCGTGTTGAACCCGGTAATCTTCCCGCCGGTCATGATAGCCTGATGATATGGCAACGGTATGAACGTGAAATCATGCATGGACAAAAGCGTATTTGGGTCGACGTAGGGCTTCAATGAGCTGTTGCTCACCGTGATGCGCAGTGAACTTGTCCTCGCCGGTTTGCGGAATTCTTGGCCAAGCCAAGAACCGACAAACTCGGCGTAAATAATGATTTTTTTTCCTGCTATTTTGTCTATTAGAGGCTCGCTGAATTCCAGCGGTTTGAATGGATAATTGTCGGCCAAGACAAAAAGGTTGCTACCAGGTTCTAATGCCTCTACCGCCTCATCGGCTGTTTCGTACCGTTCTAGAGGTTGTCCCGCCGTGAGCAGAAGTCGATACAAGTCATTATTAGGCGAACAAACGAAGTTGAGCTTGACGTAATCACCAACTTGTCCACTGGATTCGTTCGACAGTATCAGAAGGGCCAAAGAAACAACTAGATAACGCCATGGCTGTTGCATGAAGTCCTCTCGAAAACAAGATGTAGCTTTACTTTTTCTATGATATTATCCATAGCTTTCCGGTGATTGCAAGTAAACGCCATAAAAAGCAACCCTTTCCACGGCAACCCTTTCCAAAGAAAACGAAGACCTGCGGCCACAGCTTCTGCATGGACATCATCTTGGCGTGGCGATATGAGAGTAGGGGCGTCTAAGGTGCTGATTTTGCGGGCACTAGTCCGCCGTCGAAATTGCCTCCGGGGATGGGGAAAATCGCTACGTCATCAATGAGCACTTGGCCTTCGACTTCGGGTGGGCGCTCGATGAGCAGAGTCTGGAAAGGTGGCAAATCTGATGTCTCTGGCGCCTCGTACTCTGGTATTCTCGCGAGCAAAGTAACCTCTTCCCATTCGCCGGTGGCGGGGCACGTCGTTGAGAACCTGATGTATTGGCCCTTCTGGTCGGCTAGACGTAACATTAAGGTTACTTCAGGCCGGGGCGAGGCTTGTTGAGGGGGCATATTCACCATGGCGCTTACCCAGACAGTCCGGCCTGCCATGGACTTATGCGCCAAAACCAGGCCGTAGAGGCTTGAGTTTTCCCCTTGGAGTGCCGGCAACTCGAGTGCGTGATCACTGCCGAATCCCGGGGAGACTGGTGAAGCCGCCTTGCCATGAACGTACCATTCGGGCATCTGGCCATTCTCCGGAGGGCTTTCCATTGTTCCGCTGGGCAGAAGGTTGTCCGTCGGAAGCATGCGTAGCACACAGTGATCAAGCAGTACTGGACCATTATTATCAGTATCGGCACATTTTACGCTTATTGTAACTTTTTCGGTCTTTCGGCCCGTTATGAATGTTAAAGAAAGTGGGGTCCAAGCATCCATAGGTCCCCGCGCAGGTTTACCTTTCACGACGTTGCCACTGGCCATGTCTTGTACTTGCGGCTCTGCCATACTTCCGCCTGGTGCAAATACAAGTGCGCTGAACGAATAAAACGTCGTCGGACTCACAGGCACTACTTGAGACACCAAGACGTCTCCCGGGGTCGAGGAACGTAGATGGCAACAGATCTTTCCATCAGCACAAAACGTATCGAAGCTGTAGCATTCGGCCGCGTTCGGAGCACTGACTTCCCAATATGCCAGGCCAACTTCGAAACTAGGATCTGACAAGAGATTAGGTGCATCTGTCGCTTCTGACGAGGGAAAAAGAGGAACAGGCGGGTAGGCGACCAACTTCCCAGGTTCAGGGCTCTTAGGAAAGCGGTCGGTCAGTGTTTCAGCGCTTTTAACGCTGTCTATATCCTTCTGCGCATCCGGACAACCTATGAGCAGAAAAACAGCAACCGCCACTGAATATCTCAAAAACACCCTCATCTTGTCGGCCTTATAATGACCATAGTCACACCACTTCCAGTCTAGCAACGGTTCTTCAGACAGACCTGCTCAATCAACACCGGCCACTTAAACAATTTTGAACGTTTTCGTCCCCAATGTCAACGGATCTCGATTCAGTTTCCAAACCGCACGAAAAAGAATCACCTGTGTTTGACTTTCCAGCCCACGTGAAGATAGAATAACACGATTGATTAAAGTCGGCTTGTAGCTAGAACTTATGCGTTTCTTGGTGCATATCCTACAAGACGCATGGTTGTTGTTTTTGCCGTTGTGGAAACACTGTGCGCACTGCAAAAATAAGGTAAAGGGAGTGGATATCGTGTCCATGCCGACAGACAACATATCGTTGCCAATAATCCTCGCGTGGTTCAGGGCAAACTTGCCTAAGATCGTTCTGGGGGGCCTGGTATTTGTTCTTCTTGCCGTTCCCATAGCCCTCTTTAGGCCTAAGACCTATGAGTCGACGGTGACCCTGCTGGTGTTTCCGCCGACGTTCAAGGAACAAAGCACCACATTCACTTCGGGCGATCCCAGCCAATCGGGTGGTAGTATCGCGACAATGATGCCGCGGGCTCTTCCGGTGGAAGCGTACAAGATGATCGCGCTTTCGCCCACGGTGCTCGCTGAGGTCATTCACCAAGTTCCGTTGGAGAATACCACGGTCCGGGCTCTTGAGGACGTGTTCAAGGTCGAGTTGGTTCAGATGGGCAGTCGCGGCGCGCAGGGTATCGTGTACACCCGGGCGCTGGTGTTCCGCGGCAAAGCGGAAAGTCCGGAGTTGGCCGCTAACACGGTGGAAGCATGGGCGAAGGTTTTCAAGGAACAGGTGGACGGCGTGGCCGAGAAAGGGATCGGGGAAACGTTTACCATTCTCGATACCCTGCACAGTGACACGAAAACCGAACTCGAGAAGGCCGATCTCGCTCTTGCGGAGCACTTAAAAATCTGGAACCTGGACCTCGTCAAGGCGCAACTGGAAGCGAAGCAGAAGGAGTACACGGGATTCGAGGGGACCCTGAAGGAGACTGAAGTGAAATTGGCCTCGGGCGAGATGAAGCTGAAGGTGCTCGAGGAGGAATTTGCCAAGGAACCTCAGAAGAACGTCTATTTCCGTGCGCCATCGGACGACGCGTATTGGATCATGGCGACTCAGAACGGCGGCAAGCCAAAGATCCAGCCCGATCAGGGCCTGCGCACCGAAAAATCGAATCCGACCTATGAGGAGGTCAGGTTGTTGGTGGTGGATGAGAAGGAGGATCTCGAAGGGCTGAAAGCCAAGAGGGAGGCCATTCTTCTCAAGGTGGACGAACTCAAGAAGGAAATGGAGGCGCTTACGGCCACGTTGGCCGACAAAACCGTCGAACGCGACAAGCTCACCCGGGAGTCGGAAAGTCTTAAAGCCAACTACGCGGTGGTGCGTTCGGAATACATGAAAGGCCGCATGGCCAACCTTACTAAAGCGAGCGACATCGTGATCACCGGCGAGGCCGTAGTCCCGGACTCGCCAGACAGTCGGGGCAGGGTTAAAATTATTCTTCTGGCTGCCTTTGTTGGGATGTTCGCGACAGGCGGGTTCTTGCTTCTAAGGGAGATCAGCGAGATGGTCCCGTTGCTGGGCCCCGGAGGATTGCGCGAGCTCATGGCTCGGGCATCCGGTTCCGCGTCTGACGAGCTACCTGCAAAGCCAGGCGCGACTACAGAAAAGAAAGAGAACCCCGAGGAGCCAGCATAGTCGCATTGCGAAGGGACGGGGCAAGGATTCTGTTTTGACTGCGATGATCGGAGCTTGCGATGCGGCAGAACCAGCTTCATCCGAGGCGAATGAGGTTTCATTCGGGGCGGATGAGGTGTTAGCCAAGGCATGTGAGGCGTCATCCGCGGCAGATGACGAGTAATTCGCGGCAGATCGAGTGATTTTAGGCAGATGAAGAGTGATTTGAGGCATATGAAGCTTCATCCGTGGCATATGAAGCGTGATTTGAGTCAGATGAAGAGGTGTTTTCGTGGGGGCGGCCGTTGAATGAGCCGTCTAAACCAAACAAACATAGGAGGTTACAGCAATGGCTCGTTTTCCAATCCGTGAACCTGAAATCAAATCGCTGGCGCAGAACATCGTGACCGGGCTGACGGCCAACGCGGCCGTGTTTCCCACGCCGCCCGTCACCGCCGTGGCCCTCCAGGCCAAACTGGATTCGTTCATTACGTTGGGCGACGAAACCTTAGCCGCTCGGGCAGCCGCCGAACAGGTCACCGCGACCAAGGACGCCGGGCTCGTGGAACTGACCGACGCCATGAAGGGCGTTCTTCGCTACGCCGAGACCACGATCGGCAACGACGAAGTAAAATTGGCCTTGCTCGGCTGGGGCGGCCAGGCCGCGTCGGTTGCCCTGCAACCTCCCGGACAGGCCCGCACACTCGAAGCCCCGCGCCAAGGCGAAGGTTGGGTCTTCCTCGATTGGAAAGAACCCGTGGACGGTGGCGCGGTCGCATCCTACAAAATCGAACGCCGCCTACGGCCCGCAGGCGATTGGGCGTTGATCGCCATCGCCCTCGAGTCCGAAGCCACACTGAATAATCAGGAACGCAACAAGGATTGGGAATACCGCGTCATCGCCATCAACAAAGCTGGCGAGGGCGCGGCAAGCAATACGGTCGCGGCGGTGGTTTAGGGGAAGGCATCGAGGCACTGAGGCAACAAGGCATCAAGGCGTAGGCACTGAGGCATCAAGGCTGGGGCAACAAGGCAACGAGAAGCAGAGAGTATGGGAGAGATAAGGTCATTCAGGGACTTGATTGTCTGGCAGAAGTCCGTGACTCTGGTGACAGAGATTTATCAGCAGACGAAGTCTTTCCCAAAGGATGAGATTTATGGCCTGGTTTCTCAGATGCGGCGATGCGCGGTCTCGATTCCGAGCAATATTGCAGAAGGGTATGGGCGTCGGTCAACCGGTGATTACGTCCGCTTTCTTCAGATAGCAATAGGTTCTGTTTACGAATTGCAGACACAATTGGAGATCTGCCGCAACTTGGGCTTTCTCGGGAACGAAGGTATCACGAAACTGGACGCCGATCTCGGCGAAGTGGAACGGATGCTGGCTTCCTTGGCGTCAAAGATTCGGGAGAAAAGGCACTGAGATGGGAAGGCAACGAGGTATTAAGGGATCAAGGCAACGAGGGATCGAGGCAACAAGGCAATGAGACGGGAAGGGACTAAGGCACCGGGACTGTTTGCTACACTTGATGCCTCAATGCCTTGGTCCCTTGATGCCTACTTAAACAAATGAAAATACAACCAACACATATCACGCTATCCGGACCCGGCGTGGATCTGTCGAACCACCCCGAGGGTCTGTCCGTCGAGATGTCGGACCCTGTGCAAGATTTAGAATACGCGCGGAATGCGGTGACGCTGACGTTCGACCTGTCAGGTCACGAGCATGTGCGGCTGTCGTTCAAGGCGCTGGAGTATGGGGATGAGCCGCACGCGCCGCCGCCGGGTCCGTTTGGGGATGATGTGAATTTCGACGGGGTGGCGGTCAGCGCGGATGGCGCGCATTGGTATGAGATTCAGGATCTCCGCAGCCTGCGCTCGGATAAGCTCACGGCGTACGACCTCGATCTGGATGCGGCGGTTGCGGCGTTGGGGCTTTCGTATGGCACCACGTTCCGGATTCGGTTCTGCCAGTATGACGACAACCCGGCCCCGATGGACGGGTTCTCGATCCAGAAAATCGAACTGGAAGGCGACCTGCGCCCGCCGATCCTGCACCTGACCATGGACGACAACGCGGCAAGCGCGACGGTGGTGGATGCTTCCGAAGGCCACCTCAACCAGACGTTTGTTGATCCCGGTGGCAATCCAAATACCAACGCTCATTCCGTTGCTGGGATCAATGGAACGGCACTGGCCTTTGACGGTGTGGACGACTATCTGCGACTGACACCCGAGAGCCACAAGTCCTGCCTAGCCGAGAACCACGATTTCGCCATCACCTTCTGGTGGAAGGTCGGCGTGCCGTATCCCCCTTTTTCTCACGTCTTGAGTAACTACGGCCACCTGCTGGGCGAGGGCTGCCTCTACTTCTACACCAGCGGCGGAGTGCTCTATGTATGGGTTCGTGAATATTGGCCCGGCGACTCCCGGACAGTTGCCACATCCTGGCCAAACGGCCTGGATGGCAATTGGCATCATTACGCGTTAGTCCGCGAGGGATCGACGATCCGCTTCTATCAGGACGGGCAACTGACGCTGGCCGATACCGACGTCCACAACTCGGTAGGCCTCGCGCCTGCATCGAAGAGCCTCACCCTCGGCAAAGCAGCCGACGGCGACCATCCGAGCCCGGGCAGTTTTGACGATTTCAGGCTCTACGACCGGGCATTGCTGGAATCCGAGATACAAGAATTAGCGGCAATGCCATGAACTGAACGCGGATTACGGAAGAGAACACTGGAAGAGCAGGGGTCTTTTGGACAGGATTAACAAGATCTACAGGGTGTATAGAGAGTGCATCGCGAACGGGATGATGGGTGTGCCATTCATTCGCAACTGGCGAGTGCGCCGCGGAAGAACCATGTCGGATAATACCAATGACCAAGTTCAGAATGTCCTTGGTCAATTTGATTTCTTTATTAGGTCTATTGGATGGGAAAACGTGCGGGACAAGACCGTTATCGAGATTGGGCCTGGAGATGCTATACCACACGGACTTCTGTTTCTTGGTGCAGGGGCCAAAAAATACATAGCCGTTGATCGATTCTCGGGTAACGTTTCCAGCGTGTCGGCAGAACATTTATACCGGGCCTTGATCGAATCGGCTCCAAAAAGATTATGTCAGGGATGGCACGAGAGGGGTCTTCACCCACATCAATACCCTTGGTTGGAAGCGGCCAATTCTTCTCCACGAATCAAACTAGTCACCAAGTCTATTGAAGAAGTTGATCTCGAAGAATCTGAGCAAGCGGATATCATTGTTAGCTTTAACGTCATCGAGCACCTGTCAAATGTGACGCAAGCCTTTGAAAGAATGGCGAAATGTCTAAACCCCAGCGGATTAATGGCTCACCGTGTGGACTACGGCCCTCATGGATATGCATGGAAAAATCCCTTAGAGTTCCTTACACTGTCAAATACAGTTTGGGGGCTTATGGGTAGTAATCGTGGATGGCCAAATCGGTTGCGGCATTCTCAAGATATTGCGGGCTTTAGAGAGCAATGGTTTCAATAGCAGAGATCAAATTACTCATCGCTTTGATTCGGAGGATCTCAAATCAATTCGCCCGTTGCTTTCAAATGACTTCAGAGAACTGCATGATGAAGATCTTCTAGTTGCAGATGCTGAAATCCAATCGTCGCTCAATACCTAATTTGGCGTTGCGGCGATATGGTTTAGGACAGGCCATGAAAAGGATGCCACAAGAAAATATGAAGCAAGGGAACCTCGGAGAACACTGAGATCACAGGGCAAAAAGCAAACACGAAAAAGGAGGCCATGATGAACAAGGCAGGGCACACGAATCGATTGGGAATGGTTGCGCTGCTGTGCTTGACGCTGGGAGTTGGAATCCTGTTTGTAGGCTGCGGCCAAGCGCCGCAAGAGGAGAAGAAAGCTGTAACGAAAGTCGAGACAAAGGCGCCAACCGTAACGGTGACACCGGTAAAAACCCCAGAGAAGCAGGCCCCGCCAGATGTTGCGAAGCAACCCGCAAAGGCGGTAGCGCAGGAGGAAACCGCGGCTCCTGTAAAAAAAGTTGAGGCACAGGGGGATTTGATTGATCTATACCAGACTATAAGCAAGGCCCGGTCTTCCGACTCCAAACCCACCCCTCAAGAGGAAACCGCGTTCGAGGAGAGATGGAAATCCCTCCTGGAGAAGAACGGTCAGCCGTTGACGATGTGTGATGAGGTGAGCCTCGTTGCAGGGTCATTCAAGAGACCAGAGAAAGATGTGATAGCCTTCACAAAATTACTCTTGCTTTTCAGGGTCACTAAGGCGTTTGACAAGGACTATCCCGTTGCCGTCGAAGCGTATGTTGATCCGTCCCATGTGAACCGCCTTATTGTGGAAACTGACCGTCCTCTGGGCTACGCTCGGTGGAGTATCGATCCCAAGCCCCCCACGAGCAAATGGAAAGCGGAATCACTTTCTATTGGCGAGGGATCCTATATGCTCCAAGTCAGGGACGTGGAAGCTGCCCAAATCCCGTACAAGATCAGAGTGGCTATCTCCTCCGGTCCTGACGGGCAGTGGGCTATCATTGGAAAATGGGCTGAGTTACCGTGGATGCTGCCCGAGTAAGAGCCTGGTCGGACGCGCTTGGGTACGCAGTCAAGCAAGGCTGAAGGGACAGGTTTGAAGCGCTCGCAGAAGCGGCTTCCCTGCCATCCAAAGGCATTCTTGGAGTTGACCGGTAAGACTCGCCCTGTACGTACCCCCAGATATGGGAGTTGGAAGTTCGATTCAAGCTGCCGAGCGTGCAGGGCATGTGGTGGGCGACCTAATATGGGCCGCCGGGCTGAAACGATTCCAGGCCCCGTTTATGGTGTTTACCGAGGCGAGTCAGATGCCGCGCGCAGGCGTGGCATCCGGCACAGCCTTACGTGTCGCTTGAATGTGGCACTTTATGCAACTGGGCACGGATGATTCACGGAGTGCCAGAAGTATGCTCTCATTTGGAAGAGATCGGCGGAATGAAGTTCTGCCCTACGGGAGGAAGAGTTGAATGAAAGTCGTAATCCTGGCCGGAGGGTTAGGAAGCCGTCTTCAGGAAGAGACCGCAATTCGGCCCAAGCCGATGGTTGAAATCGGCGGTAAACCAATCCTGTGGCATATTCTGAACATCTACTCGGCGTACGGGTTCAACGAGTTCACTTTGGCCTTGGGGTACAAGGGTGAAGCCATAAAGGAGTATTTTCTCGATTTCTACGCCCATAACAATGATCTGACTGTGGATCTTGTTGAGGGCAAGACCCATGTTCACCAAGGGAAACAGCCGAATTGGAAGATAGATCTGGTGGACACCGGGCAGAACACCATGACGGGTGGGCGCCTCAAACGCCTGCAACCTTGGCTTGGAAATGAGACGTTCATGGCCACGTACGGCGATGGCTTAGCGGACATTTGCATCGCGGACTTGTTGGCCTTCCACAGATCCCACGGCAAGTTAGCCACCTTGACCGCCGTGCGTCCGCCAGCCCGTTTCGGCGGCCTTGAAATCGAAAAGGACGGGCTGGTCACAAAATTCGTCGAGAAGCCGCAAGGCGGCGAGGGTTGGATAAACGGTGGGTTCTTCGTCTTGGAACCTGATGTGCTCGACCTGATAGAAGGTGACGAGACGGCTTTCGAACGGAAGCCGATGCAGGAACTGGCGCGACAAGGTCAGTTGATGGCTTTTCAGCATCCCGGTTTCTTCCAGCCAATGGACACTATTCGCGACAAGAACCAGCTTGAAGAACTCTGGCAAAGCGGCAAAGCGCCGTGGAAAGTCTGGAAATGAACTCGGAATTCTGGCGAGGCAAGCGCGTTTTTCTGACCGGGCACACGGGTTTCAAAGGTGGTTGGCTGGCGCTGTGGCTGCAGAGCATGGGGGCCGAGGTCCATGGTTATGCCCTTAGTCCTCCGACAGAACCGAATCTGTTCACCATCGCTCGTGTAGAAGAGGGCATGGCCGCCAGCACCGTGGCCGACATCCGCGACACCGCGGTTTTGTCCGATGCCATGCAGGCTGCCTGTCCGGAAATCGTCATCCACATGGCGGCTCAACCACTTGTTCGTCTTTCTTATGCTCAACCTGTTGAGACCTATGCCATCAATGTAATGGGTACGATAAATCTACTGGAAGCAGTTCGCGCTACTCCGGGCGTGCGTGCCGTTGTGAACATAACCACGGATAAATGCTACGAAAACCGAGAGTGGGTCTGGGGTTATCGCGAAAACGAACCCATGGGAGGCCACGACCCATACTCCAGCAGCAAGGCCTGTGTCGAGATTCTCACGGGAGCCTGGAGACGTTCTTATTTGGAGAACGACCACGTAGCCGTAGCCACTGGCCGAGCGGGAAATGTAATAGGAGGAGGCGATTGGGCGACAGATCGTCTCATTCCCGACTTCCTGCATGCCCTCGACCGGGGCGAGCCTTTGCGGGTCCGCTCGCCTGAGGCTATTCGCCCCTGGCAGCATGTGTTGGAACCGCTTTCCGGCTACCTGAGCCTGGCGGAATGTCTCGTTACTGAGGGTTGCGCCTATGCGGAAGCATGGAATTTTGGTCCGGCCGATGAGGACGCCCGCTCCGTGCGCTGGATTGTCGAACGCCTCGTGGCGGCATCCCCCGGTGCAACCTGGGAGTGTGAACAGGAGCCGCAGCCTCACGAAGCCCACTACCTCAAGCTCGACAGCAGCAAAGCGCGCGCCCGTCTGGGCTGGAAGCCCGAGTGGGGTTTAGAAACCGCGCTGGACAAGACTCTTGAATGGCACGCCGACTGGCGGCAGGGCAAGGATATGCGTGTTGTCTCCTTGGCTCAAATAGCTGCCCATACCGCATGGAAACTCACTCAATGACTATGGTGTCTATACATCAACGAAATGCGTGCCGAATCTGTGGAAGTGCCTACCTGCATGAATTCTTGCGTCTTCCAGATATGCCTTTAACCGACGAATTTGTAGAAGAGGATTCGAAGGGACGGGAATTCCTTGCGGATATTGGCGTCTTTGTGTGCCGGGACTGCTGGGTCTGCCAAACCCAACATGATGCGGATACACAAGACTACTATGCAGACTATCAGTATTCCGTGGGCGCCACGGGATTCGCATCGCGATTCATGTCTCTGCTTAGCGAATACATATTGGAAACTTTCTTCCCTCAAGAAAGCAATCTAAAAGTCTTGGAGATTGGCTCGGGTGATGGAGAGCAATTGCTTAGTTTCAAGAACCGGGGGCACAGTGTTTTGGGATTCGAACCCTCAAAAGCGTTAGTTGAGATCGCACGGCAAAAGGGAGTCGATTCTGTCCTGGGCTTGTTCGACGGCAACTCGGCAAATAGGCTACCAAGAGAGTTTCAAATGGTCGATATAGTCTTAATGTCTTATACATTTGACCATATTCCCGATCCAATGGATACGCTAAGCGCCATAGGCAAAGTCTTGAATCCGCAACGTGGAGTTCTTGTGATCGAGAATCACGATGTCGAGAAAATGCTCCACCGTTCAGAGTATTGCCTCTTCGAACATGAACACAGTATTTATTTGGATGCGTCCACCGCGCAATCAGTGCTGAAACGTGGCGAGATGGCCCTCGTTACCCTCAACCCGCTGCCGGAAGATGTCACTCGCGCCAATTCCCTGATATTTATCGGCGCGAAGCAGGGGTCGAGATACAAGGATCGCGAGCTGCCAACTGTGCGCCCATGTCTTGCTCACAATATCAACGTTTTCGATGACTGTGCGGACAAGATTCAGCGCGCTATAGGGAATTTGGACGCCTATATCGATAAATGGACAGGGGTGGGAAAGAAAGTGGCCGGCTATGGCGCGGGAGGACGGGGCATCTTGACGTTGGCGCCGGCCAAAAGCGCCTCAAAATTGATCTATTTGGCAGACAAGAAGCCAAAGTCCGAAGGAATTGTTACCCCACGCTCTCACGTGCCCGTTGTACCTATAGCCCACATGAAACGACAACGGGCCGACAAGATCATAGTTTTTAGCTTCGGCTATATGGACGAAATTGTGAGTGACTTGGCTGCTTACGGCTATGAACCAAACCAGTTTATCTCCATGCTAGACGTTCTCGAGGGGAAACAGGGATGACCTTTCCTAAGAAAACGTTAGTCCTTACCGGAGCGACGGGATTCATGGGGTCTTATGTTACGGCTCATGCGCTTGAACGCGGCCATCGCGTTATCGTGCTCCTGCGCGACACATCCAATATCAGCCGCATCCATGATTGGATAGCCGATTGTGTAGTAGTGAACAAATCTTCCCAGCCGAACGCTGAACTGGCGGAACTGATTAAGGCATATGAACCAGACGCTTGGATACACTTAGCCTGGCGCGGTGTAGGCGGCGCCGATCGAAACGAGTCTTTTCAGATTTCCACAAACCTGCCGGATACTCTCGACAGCCTCACGTTGGCGACTGCGGCAGGCTGTCACCACTGGATAGGCATGGGGTCGCAGGCCGAATACGGCAACCCAAACTGCAAGATCACTGAAGAGTGTCCAACAAATCCAACCACCATTTATGGTAAGTCGAAGTTAGCCTCCTACTGGGCGGCGATGGGATATACGGAAAGTGTAAAGATGGATTTTAGCTGGATTCGGGTGTTTTCGACCTATGGCCCCAAAGACCATGCCGAATGGCTGATCCCTTACTTGATCGGTCAGTTTTCTCTTGGTCTTTCTCCCGAATTGACGGCATGTGAGCAGCGGTGGGACTACTTGTATGTGGAAGACGCGGCGGCCGCAATTCTGGATGTCGTCGAAGCCCGCGCTACGGGAGTTTATAATCTCGGGTCTGGAACTGCGCTGCCATTGATGCAAATTGTAGAGCAAGTTGCTTCACTTTGCGAATCACATATCACGCCATCGTTTGGCAAGATTCCGTACCGCCCCGATCAGGTCATGTGGCTTGAGTCGGACATAACAAAACTAACTGAAAAGACCGGGTGGAGGCCAAGAACTGATATCGAGACAGGCCTGAAGAGAACGGTAGAATGGCATCGTAATTCCTTGCCGTTAGAAAAGAGTAATTGATGACGCATAATTTAGAGTCCAATCTGTTAGACTGGTATTGCCGTTTATGTGGATCAAATCACCTTCATGAGTGCCTGATCTTAGAGAACGCTCCAAGTAACATCCAGCGTTTGTTGGCCAGCGATCAGGTAGCAGCAGATTTAGCAATTACTCTGGTAGTATATCAATGTCAAGAATGTGGGTTAGTCCAACTTGCTCAGACGCTCGATACAGATTACTACGACGATTACATGATGACAGTCAGTCACTCTCCACAAATGACAGCCTTTCAGCGGTCTCAGGCCGTGGATTTTGTGTCCAAGTTTGATCTAGCGGGAAAACGGGTCATCGAAGTTGGATGTGGAGATGGCAACTACCTGCAATACTTGCGTGAAGCGCGTGCGACCGTGTGTGGGATCGAACCTTCGCGCGCGTTTCGGCAAATGGCTCAGAGCCGAGACCTCCAGGTTTTGGAAGGATTTGTCAGTCGCGAACAGCCAATTCCTGATGCGCCTTACGATGCATTTGTGTCGCGGCAGGTCTTGGAGCACGTTCCTGATCCCAATAGTTTTCTGCAAGGAATTCGCCGGGCGCTAAGCCCGAGAGGCGTTGGGCTGGTAGAAGTGCCTAGTCTAGAACAGACTCTTGAAGGTGGCCGCTTCTACGATTTTTTCCCCGATCATATCAGTTATTTCTCATCCCTCACGTTGCGGCAAGCCCTTGAACGCAATGGGTTCGAGGTGATGGAAATGTCGCGGGGTATGAATGGCGAGTACAACGTTGCCTTGGTCAGAAAGGCTCCAGAGCATGATTTTGCTGATCTCCAATACACGCTAGATGTAGTCACGAAGAATTTGCGCGTCTTTGTTGATACGTGCAATCAGCAGGGAAAACGAATTGCTGTCTGGGGCGCAGGGGGAAAAGGGATAACAGTACTGGCTATAGCGCAGGTGAAGCCTATTGCCTATGTAATTGATTCCGACCCACACAAGCATGGTTGCTTCACCCCCGTCAGTCACTTCCCCGTCTTCGCTCCCGAGAAGCTACTTTCGGATCCTGTGGATGCTGTAATCGTAACTGCACTTGCCTATCGAGATGAGATTTTGACGCAGCTTCGTGAAGGGCTGGGGTACCGAGGTACTATCGCTATTGTCGGTAAGGAACTCCAGATTGTCCAGGATTCACAGGATGCTGTAAGGAGAGTGTAATGACCGATCGTTGTGGCTCAACGCCTGTTACTAACGGCAAACTACTGGCCCGACAGATTCGTGCCCACGTGCTACGCATGGTTCACCGTGCGAATGCTTCCCATGTTGGCGCATGTTTTTCTATGGCCGACATCCTGGCGGTGCTTTATAGCAGCGTGTTACGTATGGATGTCGCGCGGCAGGACTCGCCTGACCGTGATCGGTTCATCCTTAGTAAGGGGCATGCGGCTGCGGCGGTATATGCGGCGCTGGCCGAAAAAGGTCTATTCCCGAAAGAGTGGCTGGATACTTACTGCCAGGATGGCTCCAAACTGGCCGGGCATATCACCAGCCACGGAGTGCCGGGTGTGGAGGTGTCAACTGGCTCTCTTGGGCACGGCCTTTCCATCGGCTGCGGCATGGCCCTGGCCGGCAAACGGGACGGGCGCCCCTATCGGGTCTTTGTGCTGTTGGGCGACGGGGAGTGTGACGAGGGTTCCGTCTGGGAGGCTGCGCTGTTCGCACCGCATCACCGGCTGGATAACCTTGTTGTGATCGTGGACCACAACAAAATTCAGAGCTTTGGCACTGTGAAAGACGTGTTGGACCTGGAGCCGCTGGCGGACAAGTGGCGTGCCTTCGGGTTTGCGGCACGGGAAATTGACGGTCACAACTACGAGCAGATTGATGATGCTTTGACCAGTGCACCCTTTGAGCCGGGCAAACCTAGCGTGGTCATCGCCCATACTATCAAGGGCAAAGGCGTAAGCTTCATGGAGAATCAACTTGCATGGCATTACAAATCCCCCAATGATGAGCAGTTGGCCCAGGCACTTGCGGAACTGGGGTGCGGCGAATGAGAACGGCTTTCATCGAAACTCTGTGCGAACTGGCAGAACGCGATGGGCGCATCTGGCTACTAACTGGCGATCTAGGCTATTCTGTTTTGGAGCCTTTTGCGGAACGCTTTCCAAATCGCTACATCAACATGGGAATTGCCGAGCAGAATATGGCTGGCGTTGCCGCTGGTTTGGCGCTTACTGGAAAAACCGTCTTTGTCTACTCTATTGCCAATTTTCCCACACTGCGCTGTCTTGAGCAAATCAGGAACGACATCTGCTATCATCAGGCGAATGTGAAGATAGTGGCCGTCGGTGGTGGCTATAGCTATGGCTCCCAAGGCTATACCCACCACGGTGTCGAAGACATTGCCATCATGCGCGCTCTGCCTTATATAAGTGTGGTCGCGCCTGGCGATCCTCTTGAGACTCGCGCAGTCACCAAAATTCTATCCCAGAATGAAGGTCCAGCCTACCTGCGCCTTGGCAAGGCGGGCGAACCCATTATCCATCAACAAGAGCCCGTTATCCAGCCAGGGGTTCCTCTACTGATCCACAAAGGCAAAGACGTCGCTCTTTGCTCCACCGGCGCCATGCTTAAAACCTGTCTCGATGCGGCAAGACTCGCCGAAGACAAAGGCAAGTCGGTCGCCGTCTACAGTTTCCCCTGGATAAAGCCCCTCATTACGGAATCCATTCTCCCCATAATACGATCTTATAGGCTTATCATATCCGTCGAGGAAGCCAACGCCTCAGGTGGTCTGGGCGGCGTCCTTGCGGAAATTATCTCCGAAACCCTTTCACCCCGTGCCATCCTCAAGCGTTTGGGGTGCGGCAATTCGATCACACCGGCGAATTCACAAGATTCATCGAGAGCCATAATCGGAATCGATTCTTTAAGTATTCAGAGATTATTATGAGTCTCGCATGTATCACATCTGTTTTGAAACCTTTCCACCGCCTTAGGCGCTTGGCAGGTGTAGACAAAGCTGTTTTTTATTCTATTTTATCAAGGGCATTCTCTACAGCGGGGAGCCTAATCACCGTTCCGTTGATTCTCACGCGCCTGACGTCCGTAGAGCAAGGCTTCTACTACACGTTCGGTAGCATACTGGCCCTGCAAATGTTCCTTGAACTGGGATTTGGCACTGTGGCTATTCAGATGGTCGCCCATGAGGCAGCGCATCTAGAGATTGATTTAACGTCCGGGATATCAGGACCGGCCCTTTACCTTGATCGTTTTTCTGCCACCATTCGTTTCGTTCGGACCTGGTATGCAGTGCTATCCCTTCTTGTTGGAGTATTTCTTTTCCCAGCAGGGTTTTGGTTTTTCTCCACTTCGGCCAGCGGTTCCTCTGCCACATGGTTTGGTCCATGGACAATAATGGTCTTTGCCGCCGCTGGCGGCGTGTTTGTGAACAGCCTAGGCTCGATCATCGAGGGAATGGGCTTCGTGGCAGAATCCATTCGTGTACGCTTATGGGGCGGCGCCACCCAGATTCTTTTGATGATCGCTGGTTTATTGGCGGGATTTCGATTGTATTCGCTACCTCTGGCCAGCGTTGTTGCGCTTATCATCAACTTCGGTCTCGTGTGGCGTTTGCTGCACAATATCATTCGAGAAACAAGCAGAAACGGGAAAGAGACCCGTATTGACTGGCTCAGAGAAGTGCTTCCCTTTCAATGGCGTATTGCTCTTACCTGGGTGTCGGGCTGGTTCATCTTTAGCGCTATGCTGCCGGTCGTGTTTCGCCAATTGGGACCTGAAGAAGCGGGCCGCTTCGGTTTGGCGATGAGCATTTCCACTTTCATTGGCGCTCTTGCAACAAATTGGACATCCACTAAATCCACGATATGGGGACAAATGGTCTCAAGAAGGGAGTGGAAGTCCATGGATTCTTTGTTCTGGAAGGTGATGCCTCAATCTGTTGGGGTTGCAACGCTCGCCTCCACAATCGCTATTCTTCTTGTGCCACACCTTGCAGAATGGATCCCACGCTTTGCAGGGCGAGTGCCTGAGTGGCGCGTACTCCTCCTGCTCTGTTCCGTGACAGTCATGAACCAAGTCGCGTTTGCAGAGGCATTTTATCTCCGGGCGCACAAGCGTGAGCCCTTTCTTGCAAGTTCGATCTTCTTAGCCGTGGCGATGTCCATTGGCCTTTTGGGCTTTTCTCACGCCTCGGCCTTTTCCATTTCCGCCATGTATGCTATTCTCATGCTGTTTGGAAGCCTTATCTGCGGAAGCGTCGTATTCATCAGGTGTCGGGCAAGGTGGCACAGGCTTGAGGCGGTTCGCGTCGACCCAGAGCCGGTCCTTAGTGTTGGAAAGGAGATTTAGAAATGGGAATACTTCCAAGGTCCTTGCATCTGCTCGCCGTTGAGCAGGTTAATCACCCAATAAAGGGCGACGTGATCACCTTCGGACAACAAAAAGTATATGCGCCGCTGGAAGATGTCCGCAGAATCTTCGCCCAGCACAGTGTTCAGTTGCACGATCTGCCAGCAGACTTTGATGCGAGTACCAAGATCCCAGGAGATGACCCGTCCCATACCAACGCGCACGCTGTACTCAAGATGCTTGGGGCGGACAATGTATACGTGGCTGATGTGTCCGACTACGAAAACCCTGACTTTGTTCTCGACTTGAACGAGCCGGTTGGAGCGAAGTACGAGAATAGATTCGATGTAATCTTCGACATCGGGACACTGGAGCACGTCTTTGATGTCCCTACTGCCTTGGAAAGCATAGTTCGTATGCTCAAGCCCGGGGGATGCGTGATCCTAGGATACCCGGTATCCAATTTCATTGACCACGGCTTTTACTCGTTTAGCCCTACGTTGCTTTTCGATTTCTTCGCGGCTAATGGTTTTGGCGATTTCAGTTGCTATTTTACTGAGGGCAGCTGTCACAATTTATATTTGAAGTCAAAAGTATACAAGTACATAGGGGTTGAAGGGCAGTTTCCATTGATCTCGCCCCATCCAGTCGATATGCTGTTCTGGGCCAGGCTGGGCGAGAAGCCGGCAAAGATCACCAAGCCAATGCAGAGTCTGTTTGTGCAGTGCTGGAAAAAGTCGCAAGAGAGACGCTCTGGGCAGATCGCACCCCGATGGAGTTCTGGTCTCAAAAGTCTGATCCGCTGTGCCGTGGAGCTGATACCCGCGCGGATCAGGCCGGAGATCATCGACTCCACGCTCTTCGGCAGAGGCACAAGGTTCAACAAGCGCGATAATTTGCGTTACATAGGTAAGTTCTAAGAGTAGCTGCAATGCTAGTTCAGAACGCATTGCCGGAGTGAAGCTTGCACTGGATTAAATTCCCCGGACCAAGTCTGGTATTTTATTGGTTGCGCATTCGGAGGCCTAACAATGACATACTCACCCGAGGATAGCCCGCCGCTACTGACCATCAGCATACCCACATACAACCGTGCCGATCTGCTGGGTGAGGCACTGGACGCGATCCTGATGCAGGTGAATGAGAGCAATGCATCGTTGGTCGAAGTGGTGATCAGCGACAATGCATCACCAGACAAAACCGCTGATGTGGTTCGCACCAAGAGCCAGACCTACGCGCAGGCGCAGGTAACGTACAATTGTCAACCCGCCAATATCGGCGCTGAGAGAAACGTATTGGACGTGATGGCGAAAGGAACTGGTACATATCTCCTGTTACTGTCGGATGACGATGTCCTGCTTCCTGGGGGCCTGGATGCCATCCTAACGCGGCTCCGCGATCACCCTGGCTTGAATGCACTGGCTCTCAATATGTGCGGGTTTGCGGCGAGCCTGGCCGACATGGAGCCACCCCAGTACATCCTCAATTCGGATCGCATTATCTATGCGCGTGGGGATGCTCTGGCGTTCCTCGGTACTGCGATCACTTTCATCTCATGCCTCGTCGTGCGGCGTGAGTTGATCCATGGCAAGGATTTCTCAGACAGCATAGGAACGTTCTTTCCGCACTCACACGCCTTCCTATTTGCGCTGGCGCACGATGGTGGCATGCTGATCACCAAGGATTCCGTATTGGCAACTCGGGGAAACACCAGTCTGGGCTACAATTTTTACGAGGCCTTCGTCACCGGTTTTGCCAAGGTGATGAAGTATGCCGAATCTATAGGGTACCCCTCGGAAGTGACGCGAGCCGTGCTCAGTAAACACAGCCAGTGGTTAGCGGGATGGACGACTGCGCTGGTGACCCGCCAATCGCTCGGAGGCAAGCATTTCAGTAGGTTAGATGCGTTCAGGCGGTTGTATGCGGTGTACGGCGCTGACCGGTACGTCCTCGTCAGGATCATACCGGTGCTGCTGCTGCCGCGGTCGGTCGCTGTTGTGCTGTCCAAGGCATATAGAAGTGTTCGTCGTTGTTGCGCCCGTTCTGTGCCTGAAGAGCAGCCCGCAACCAAGGAGAGAGAGGCCTAGCGTGACACGCGTTCCCGGTCTGGCAATCATTAAGGCGCTGTTGCGGCCTGTTTACGCGTGGTGCGCGGCCGATGCAGAGAGCTGGCAAGGAGATCCTCGCGTAGTGGTCGGTGCTCATACCTATGGGCTCAAGCGAGGAAACATCCAGATGTCGACGCCGCGCGATCGGCTTGTCATCGGTAATTGGTGCAGCATCGGCCCGGGCGTTAGGTTCGTCTGCGAGGGGCATCCCACCGATACCGTCTCGACGTTCCCCTTCCGAACCCTCCTGGGCGGGCCAGAGCATGAAAACGTTGATTCTGTTTCCCGTGGACCGATCACCGTGGGGCACGATGTGTGGATAGGCGCGAACACGATCATCCTCTCGGGGGTCACTGTGGGGCACGGAGCGATTGTGGGCGCCGCCGCCGTCGTCACACACGACCTAGCACCATACTCGGTAGCTGTCGGTGTTCCCGCACGCGTGAAGCGCCTCCGGTTTCGGCCTGACCAGATCCGCGACCTGCTTGCAATTGCCTGGTGGGACTGGCCTGATCGGGAGGTAATCGACTCTCTCGATAGCTTCTACGGCGACGTGGACTCTTTCATTGCTGCGCACCTCCCACACGGAGGACCGTGAGCGTGGATACCGGGCAGCATGTTGCGGAAGGCGAGGGTACACTAAAGGGTGCGCTAATCATTCTCTTTAGGGACGCTCGCAAACTTCCACACTTGGCCGCTCTTATCGAGAACCGTCGCTGCAACACTCGGAGCAAAGGGCAAAGAGATATGGATCGAGGAGCATCATGAATGTCATGAGCATCTCCATGATTATCGTAAGCTACAACACGTGTGCCCTGCTGCGAAACTGTTTGGCCAGTGTGTATGCGAAGGTTCGTGACCTTGCCCTTGAAATCATCGTTGTAGACAACGCCTCGATTGATGATAGTTGTGCGATGGTGGAGAAGGAGTTCCCCGAGGTCCATCTCATGCGAAATCGCGAAAACCTGGGTTTCGCCAAGGCCAACAACCAGGCGATTGTAGTGGCCAAAGGAGAATACGTGCTCCTGCTTAACTCTGACACCGTTCTCAATAACAATGCCGTGGGCATCATGTATGAGTTCATGCAGACGCATCCCCGGGCTGCCGTCTGCGGTCCGTTGTTGTTGAATGCCGATAAGACTGTCCAGCGGTCCATTGACACTCACCCTACGGTGACTTCCTTGGTGCTTCGACTGAGTCTAGCGGCGCACCGTGACCGATATTGGCGTCTCTTGCGGGACAAGTACCACCCTGGCGCCTTCGACTATTCGAAAAGATGCCAGATCACCGACGGTTGGCTGACCGGCGCTGTCTTGATGATTCGCAAGGCGGTGTTCTCGGAGTTGGGGCTTCTAGACGAGGCCTACCATTTCATGATGGAAGACGCCGACTGGGGACTCGCCGTGTCTCATTCGAGTTGGGAGACATGGCTTGTTCCCGAAGCGGTAGTGGCGCATCTTCTGGGAGGTTCTCGCACTTCACTGTCAGAGGAGCAGGAAATATCCTTGAAAGTGCAAAGTGTTCGGCAGTTCCGGTATTTTGTTCGGAAGAACTTGGGGTTGGTTCGCTACGGTGCATACCGTTCGGTTGTCGTGTGCTGCTTTGTGATGAATCTGATTCGCAGGCTAATCGCGGCAGCCGTCAGTTCGACCGAGAAGCGATCTCGCGCGATCTTCATGAGCAGGCTCGGCTGGCAGATGCTTCTTGCATCAATGGAGATTGGCAGCAGCAAGGCCTTGAGGGACCGACAATGAGCACGCTGGGTAGGGAAATGAGCCTTCGCAAGCCGTTGCGGTCCGGCGCCTGGTTCCGTTCGCTCTGGTTTCATGCCGCGTTGGCGGGCATGCTGGCGTTGGCGTTTGTGACCGGCGTGGTGACCGGCGCTCCGGGTCACTACCTGCTTGTGCAGTTCGTATTGGCGGTGAGCGTGTACGTGTCGTTCGGGCTGCTTTCGGACCGGCCACTGTTGAACCCGATTCAGA
>Ga0315285_10000584_pt1 | contig 37986 bp, 34 predicted proteins | sample YL17G09_36_MG_FD_203698 | JGI IMG/M metagenome (GOLD analysis project Ga0315285, IMG submission 203698) | Sediment microbial communities from Yellowstone Lake, YNP, Wyoming, USA - YL17G09_36 | ecosystem: Environmental > Aquatic > Freshwater > Lake > Sediment | place: USA: Wyoming | collected...
CTGGGGTGTCTGGTGGAGTGGAACGCTGCATTGAGACTAGTGACGGTGACATATCCCGCTCCGTAGCGGAGCAGTTGCAGGTCCAGTCTGAAGAAGGGTCGGTGGGTGTATCGAGAGTGGCATCCACCGACCTTTCCGCCGTGTCGGCGACCTACGCAAACAGCGGATACGGGGCGGATCCCGGGAGATGGTGGGTAGAGAAGGTGCCTGTGTCGTCGTTCCCGCGGAGGCGGGAACCCACACGGGAGACAAACGCTGGATGCCCGCCTGCGCGGGCAAGACGAATGAGCAGGCTGTCTCTCCCTCTCTGTCGTTCCCGTGAAGGCGGGAACCCATTACTTCACGCAAAGCTGGATTCTCGCATGCGCGGGAATGACAAACCAGTGGCGATACACCTCGATCCTATTGCACCGGATTTTGCTGTGCTATACTGTAAAACAGGAGATGGTCTGGCTCAAGCGACGGTGACCTGAGAGGAGTCTGCTGGAGGGATACGATGGGCGAAGGCAAACTGGCCGAGTTTCCAGCTCGTACGATTCTTGAAGTGCTGTTCACCAAGGACCCGAGCGCACTTCTATCTGTCACGACGAGGGCCGCCCGGTACGATGTTGTCGTTGGTCGCACTGGTATTCGCTACGCGAGCCGGGGACAGCTGAGTGGCGAGACCGCCCTGTTCCTGCTGCTGATGGAGACCGAGGGCACGTTCGCGCTGGGGCCCGTCACCTCGGACTACGTATCCAACTGCGTCTTCCAGAGCCTGAGTGATGTCGATGCTAGGTTCGCAGAATGGAGGAAACGCGTGACTGGGACCGATCTCCGATTCCTGGATCCCGGACGCCTCTACTGGTGGCGCAGCAAGCTCAGTAAGGACGTGCAGCAGCTGGCCGCGCCGGAATACGAGATTGCGCAACTGACTAGGGACCGCGCGCAGACGATCGATTCGCTGGCGTCAGTGCTCGGACAAGACGTGCTCGAGGTTTCCAGGGTGCTGACACGCATGACGCGCCAGGAGTCCTTTGAGATTGTGCCGTTTGTGCGTTCTCCGCGCCAGGTGACCTATCGCTGTGTTGTTGCCTCACGCGACGCACTGCTGGCTAATGCTTTCTGGCAGAAGGTCTGTGGCGGGGAGATGCCGCTGCAGTGGGACAGCCGTGAGCTGCTCTTCCGGAGGACGGTCTCTCACCCGTCCTATGACCTGGCCACCGTGTTTGTCATGCAGGTTCTGGACGACACGATGAAAGACATGGTCCGGCTTGCTGACGTTCTCATCTTTCTCCTTTCCGACCTGCCATCCGACGAAGAGCGCTATCTGGCGGACCTGCGTGCTCTCAACCCCGGCATGTCTGTGTTTTTCTGGGGTTCCAGAAGGCGCAGGTGGGCTCGCCATGTTCAGCAGTCCGTCCACTTCACGACTCCGCTGGAGCGTGAGGCCGTCCTGCAGTCTTTGGACGCGTTCCTGTAGGTGGGACGAATCGGGAGCCTGGAGACGGGCGGAGGCTACTGGAATCGCGTCCTGGTTGCCGATCTGGAGCAAAGAACGTCACGTGACGAGGTGCTTGACGCAGCCGTGTTGAATGAGTACTATGACCTCAGGGGCTGGGACCGTCTGGGCATTCCGACGGTCGAAACGGCGAGACGGTTGAGCACCGTGGGTCCGGGTTCTGAAGGGAGAGACCTGTGTTGAGACAACGGCAGCGTGGACATACACTGAACATGCAGAAGGCCATGACGTTGATTGCCTGCCTCGTCATCGGCTATCTCATCTGGAGTACGGTCGCAGCGCTCGCCTATCTGGGCAAGGCGGACCGGGAAGTGACACGCACGTTTGCGGAACTCCAACGCGTCAGCGCACAGACGCTCGAACAGCAGAAGGCCATGGAGTATCATGCGACTAACGCTTACATCGAGAAGGTCGCGCGCGAGGACATGCTCATGAGCAAAAAGGGCGACACCGTGATCCTTTTCCCCATGGACCGCACAGTCCCAGAGCCGGTTCCTCCTGAGCCGACGGGTCTTCCTCGCGTATTGAGTCAGCTCATCACATGGGTCAAGGGATGGTTCTAGGGTTGCATTTTGGCTTGGGCACTGTATGCTGTTGCATTGGAGCCTGCCATGTCGACAGAGCTATCCCCCACAGAGGTGAGTGACTACTTTAATGGCCGAAGAGCACCGCATCAAGCTAACCGAAGGCATTGTCGTCAAGATCGTTCCGTTCGGAGCGTTCGTCAAGACAGACACCAATGAAGTAGGTCTGGTGCACATCTCAGAGATCAGCGACACCTACGTCAAGGACGTTAATCAGTTCCTCAAGGAAGGGGACAAGGTCACCGTTCGCGTCATTGGCCGAAACAAGGACGGGAAACTGAACCTCTCCATCAAGGGTGCCAAGGCTGCTGGCGGTGCCGATGGAATGCCTGCGGCTCCCGTTGCGGAAGGTGACTCCGCCACTCAGGCTTCTGCGCCTGGTGCGCCATCTGCCCGTCCCTCCTACAGCTCGCGCCCCTTCCGCGAAAAGCCCGTGCTGAGCCCCTTCGACATGATGATGAAGCGGTATCTGCAGGACTCACAGGAGTGGCAGGTCGACAAGAAGAAGCGGACAGAGCGCAAGCGCGGATAGCGTCTCGCTTTTCCTGGCTTGACAGAGGCTGTCGACTCTGCTACTATGTTCCAGTTTTCCAGCATCCTGTGGCGGCGTAGCTCAGTTGGTTAGAGCATTCGGCTCATACCCGGAGTGTCGAGGGTTCGAATCCCCCCGCCGCCACCACTGTAACAAGGGACAGTCCTAGTTGTTGTAACACCCCGACGTCCGTGGCCGTCAGTGGCACAACATGCGGCCCAAGCGCCCCCAGTCCAATTCCTTCCACTGTTGTTACATTTCTGGACGGTTCCAAAGTGTAAGAGTCTCGCCTGTCACGGGAGCTCACCATGCAGGGTTGTCACGAGAGTGATGCGCCGCCCTATTGCTGTCCAGTCCAACACACGTCTCTGTTGTTGCCTATCAGTGAGCAGCCTGTTACAAGAATGGGGACTGTCCCCTGGTACACCAAACTAACTGTAACAGTGTTACACTGCAGTACACTTCAGGACGGTTCCGAACTGTAACACCCCGGAGCGTCATCGACGCGGGGCGCTTGTCGTACTACTTGCGCTCAGACATGAGCTTCTCGAGCGGTTCGACCCAGCGGGTGCGCATGAAGTCGAAACCCTTTTGCCAGAAGGCCTTGTCGCGCGGGTCGATGCCTGCGAGACCAAGGATCTCGGCGGGGGTCATGGCGCTGCCCATCTCGAGGATGCGGTAGTAGACGGGCTTGAACGTGTCGCCCTCCTCGAGGTACTTCTGGTAGAGTGACAGCACGACGAGTTGCGCGAAGTTGTAGGCGTAGACGTAGAAGGGCCACAGGAACATGTGCTGGACGATGGTCCATTCCATGTCGTAGTGCGGTGGGATGACGACGGAATCGCCAAACATGTTGGCCAGTTCCTCGTGATAGATGGAGCGGAGCTCGTCGGTGGAGAGCTGGTGGTCGGTGATGAGGCCGTGCGTACGAGTCTCGAACTGGTGGAACATGTTCTGACGGAATGTCGTGGCGAAGGCCGACTCCAGCTTGGAGCAGTAGAGCGCGATCTTCTCCTCAGGGTCCTTCATGCGACCCAGCAGGTAGTCGGTGACGAGCATTTCGCCAAAGACCGAAGCCACCTCGGCGAGGGGCAGGATGGGGTTGCGGTTGACTGCAGTCTGCTTCGCGGACAGGATACCATGCATGCCGTGTCCCAGTTCATGCGCCATGGTCTCCACGTCGCGGCTGGCCCCGGTGAAGTTGAGCATGACCCACGGATGTGCGCCGGGGATATTGAAGGTGCAGAAGGCTCCACCTGTCTTGTTGGGCAGGGCGCGGCCGTCAATCCAGTTCTTGTCGAAGAACTGCTGGACGATGTCGTGTGCCCGCTGATCGAACTTGGCATACGCGTCTAGGACGATGGTCTTGGAGTCGTTCCACCTGTACGTGTGGGGCTTGGCGCTGATGGGCGCATAGATGTCCGCCAGCGTGAGCTTCTTGCTGTTCAGAAGGCGCGCCTTGAGGGCGTAGTAGCGCTTGACGATGTCGACGTTGTCCCTGGTGACGTCGGACAGCGTGTTGACAATCTCCGCGTCCAGCTCGTTCTCTAGGTTGCGGAGGCCCATCGGTTCGTCGACGTGGCGCAGCTCGCACTCGATCTGATGGTCCTTGAGCAAGGTGTCGAAGACGTTGGTGATGACGAGGCTGTTCTCGGCATACTTGCTAAAGTACTGTTTCATGGCACGTGCGCGCAGACGCGAGTTGGTGCTTTCCCGAAGTGAGCGGATCTGCTCGCCGTTCATGACCTTGCGCTCGCCGTTCACGGTGACTGTGAACTTGAACGAAGTCGTGAGCTCCTGGTAGATGCGTTGTACGGCTAGCTTGCCCGTCAAATCTCGCTTGCTGAGCAGCGTCTCTTCTTTCTCGCTGAGGAGATGTTCTCTCCGCTTGCGCAGGAACAGCAGGTAGTGGCGGTAATTGGCCAGGGCCTTGTCTGCGACCAAGCGCGCGAAGACGGCCTCGTCCATCTGGCCCAGTTCGATGGCGAAGAAGACGAGTGCGTTGGAGATGTCGCTGACCAGTTCCTGTGTCTTCATGACCAGGTTCTTGGCGCCCTCGTCCAGGTTGTCTGTCGTGAGTATGAGCTCTGCGTACTCACCGAGCCGGCCAGTCGCGGAACTGATGCGTTCTTCTTCGACCATGAACTTCCTGAGCTCAGCCGGGGCAATCTTGCCGGCTGCAACCCTGCCGCGGTACTCCCCAGCGAGGGCGGCCGCATCCCGTCGTACCGCTTTCATGTCGCGCGCGATGCGCGGGTCGTCAAGGCTCGAATACAGGGCGCTCAGGTCCCATATGACGTTCTCCGACCCCAGTTTTCCTGCTTTCATCGATTCCTCCTCAAGAGCATGGTTGTTCGGACACCTTATGATATCACACAACACTGGGGTCTCAACTGCGGCAATCCAGTCCTTTTGTCGAAGGGTGGCCGCAGGTGTAACAGTCTCGGAGAAAACGGAACCGTCCCGAGAGCGTCACAGCCCTCTGTGCATGCGGGAATTCGTTCTTACCATTTCGGGCGCAATTACCAGCTGACCCCATATCGGTGGGGCACAACGCGGCTATACTGGTAAAGCGTATGCAGACTTGACGCAGGCCTGAATCGAAGGGAGTGTTGAAGGTGAAAGATGATGCTGAAGCGATCTCGAAGGGTGCAGTGAAGCGGGTCGAGAATACCCCGCGTCAGGCTGCATTCTGGAAGGTCTCGGGCTCATTCCTGTCGAAGGTGCTGGGGTTTCTGCGGGACGTCCTTGTGGCGAAGATCTTTGGCGCCACGTACATCGTGGACGTTGCCCAGCTCGTCGAGAGTGTGCTCCTGAACATCGTCAGCTTCGTCACATCTCCCATCTCGATTCCACTCGTTCCCGAGCTGACGCGCGCTCGATTGGAGAGTGAACGCGACTACCGTGGTCTCCTGAGTTCCGTGTTTGGCTTGTTCTCGATTGTCGGCCTGGTCCTCTTCACGGCAGTCGCAGTCACCCCGCGCGCGTTCGTGACGCTGTTCAGTGGCGGGTTCAAGGGTGCCGCCCTCGCGTACGCCGAGTACACGTACCGGTGGATGGCCGCTCTGTCCGTGATTGTCGTTGTCTCGGCGACCATCAAGACGGCACTAGCTGTCAAGAAGGACTTCGTTCTCCTGTCGTTCAGCGACGTCCTCATGAACGTCGTCGTCATCAGCGGACTGTTGTTTGGGGCACGTCAGATGGAACTGCCCATCCTCAAGACCGGAGCGCAGCTTCTATCAGCGCTTGCGCTGTGGGCGTACTTTGCGATTCGTGAGAAGTGGTTCATCTTACCGCGGATCAGTCACTGGGACCCCCGGGTGAAGTCGCTGCTCAAACAAGCCGGCCCCCTGTTTATCGGCTCGGCGACGGACATGCTGCTTACGCTGATCGACCGGACCATGGCTTCCTTTCTCCCTGAAGGGTCGATTGCCTCGCTGGCGTACGCTCAGAAGATCTTCCTGCTGCCACTCGGTGTCTGGGCGGTTCAGATCTCAGAGTCGTCGTATCCCTACATCGTCTCCGCGTTTGCCACGAGCGATGTCGGGAAAGGCTATCGACTGGCTCGTGGCGCTATCCAGCGTATCTTGTTCTTCATTGTGCCCGCGGTGGCCGGCTTGCTGCTGCTTGCCCCGTCCATTGTCCGCATCATCTACCAGCGGGGAGCCTTCAGCGAGGCCAACACGGCTCTGGTGGCGCGCGTTCTGCAGGGGTACATGGGTGTGCTGCTGTTCAGCTCGGTCCAGTACATCGAGACCAGGCTCTTCTACGCCAGGCGCAACACCATGACCCCCATGTTCATCAGTGTCGCCAGTCTGGGGATGAACGTCGCCCTCAACTACCTGTTTGGCTTTGTCTTCCATCTCGGCGCGTACGGGCTTGCCATCGCATCGTCTATCGCCGCCTTCGTGAGCATGACGTTCATGTATCTTGTATACCGGCGCATGTACGGAGCAGTCGACTATGTCCTGATTCTTCGGGACGTCCTGAAGATCGGTGGAGGTACGTTGATCATGGCTGCCATCATCGTCGGCACGCAGGCCCGGGTCCATATCCTGCCGCTCGTCGCTGTAGGTTTCGCCTCGTACATGATCGCCACGGCGCTCTTCCGGGAAGACGAGGCGATGGGATACCTGAGGATTAGCCGCAGGCTCCTGGCACACGCCTTCAGAAAGAACTGATGCGTTCGTCGTGAGCACCAAGGGGTCGAGCACGCTGGCCGCTGCGACAGGGATGCTACTGGTTGGGTGACTGCGGGTATCCCCTGCACGTGGGCGTGCTGACCGCCGTTGTGGTGGCCGTGTCAACTCACTTGACAAAAAATCTTAGTATACAATATTGGTGATGGGCCGTTCTTGAGGCTTGATGAATAGCTAGAATCTAATATTTGCCTAAAAGGAGGCAGAATTCGTTTATGAAAAAGACACTGGTAATCTCATTAGTGGCAATGCTCACAATCATGAGCATGGTGCTGGTTGGATGCAAGGCCGCTGGTGCCTTGACTATCCCTATCGGTGTAAATGCTGAGTTGACAGGTGATATTCCCGCAGTAGGTGCCTCTTGTCAAAATGCAGCCCTTATGGCTGCAAAAGAGGTCAATGATGCAGGTGGTCTAGATATTGGTGGTAAGAAGTACACAATTAAGCTTTTCATTGAAGACAACGGCGGCAAAGCAGATCAGTCTGCCTCAGTAACTCAGAAGTTGATTAGCCAGGATAATGTTGTTGCTGTCATCGGCCCTAATGCCAGCCGCTATGCTATCCCTGCCTCAGAGATAGCTGAGAGCTCCAAAGTTATGATGATCAGCCCATGGTCCACTAACCCCAAGCTCACTATAGATTCTAAAACTGGCCAGTCTAAGGAATATGTTTTCCGCGCCTGCTTTACTGATTCCTTTCAAGGCCAGGTAGTAGCTAAGTTCGCCATGGACAAGCTTGGGGCAAAAAAGGTAGCAGTGTTGTATGACGTAGCTTCCGACTACAACAAGGGCATTGCTGAAGTTTTCAAGGCAACTTTTGAGAGCCTCGGAGGTCAAGTTGTAGCTTTTGAAACCTACACTACTGGCGATAAAGATTTCTCCGGGCAGCTTACCAAGATCAAACAATTTAGTCCTGATGTCATCTTCCTTCCCAATTACTACAATGAAGTCCCATTACAGATTCAGCAAGCGCACCGCCTGGGCATCACAGCAACCTTTTTAGGCTCTGATTCCTGGGGAAGTGAGGAGCTGATCAAGCTGGCTGGCAAAGAGGTCGAAGGTGATTATTTCAGCACCCATTATGCTCCGGATATCGCTACTCCTGCCGCCAAAACGTTCATTAACGCTTACAAGACAGCTTATGGCAGTGTCCCGGATGATGTAGCTGCCCTAACTTATGACTCTTTCGGGCTTCTATTTGGAGCACTTAAAGCTGCTGGCAAGGTAGACCGTCAGGCCGTACGTGATGCACTAGCCAGTATACCACATTATGAAGGCGTGACTGGCACTCTCCAGTTCAAAGAAGGTTCAGGGGATCCCATCAAGAGCGCTGTTATCTTGCAGATTAAGGACGGCAAGTTTGCATACTATGCGACGGCCAACCCATAAAGCTTGATCGCTAAGTAGGGCAAGCCATATGTATGTCATCCAACAGCTTATCAATGTGTTGCAGCTGGGTAGTGTCTATGCCCTAATTGCTCTTGGATATACCATGGTTTACGGAATAATCCGGTTAATAAATTTTGCCCATGGTGATTTGTTTATGGTAGGTGCGTTCATCTCCTTTGTTGTTGCTGCATATTTGAAATTGCCTTTTATTCCTACACTACTTATTTCCATAGTTGCTGTGGCTATGTTAGGTGTCAGCATTGAACGCTTGGCATATAAGCCGTTGCGCCAGGCTCCGCGGGTCTCGGCTGTTATCACCGCTTTAGGGGTAGGGTTATTTTTGGAAAATCTTATACTGCTGTTTTATCCATATCCTAGGCCTGTACCGACGCTTCTCCCAAAAATTGTCTGGAACCTAGGCGGTATCTCTATCTCATTCCTGCAGGTTCTCATTATTGGACTCTCTCTGTTTCTAATGCTGATACTTGACCTGATCGTGCGTCGTACTATGGTTGGAATGGCCATGCGAGCTATCTCCTGGAACAAGACTATCGTTCCGCTAATGGGCGTGTCAGTAGATAAGATTATTTCGATTACCTTTGCTCTGGGCACTGGGCTAGGTGCTGTTGCTGGTGTCATGTACAGCCAAGCTTTCCCAGTCATTGACCCATATATGGGAATTCTCATTGGCTGGCAAGCTTTCATCTGTGCTGTAGTAGGAGGCATCGGCAATATCCGTGGAGCTATGCTCGGTGGTTATATTCTGGCTGCAGTTCAAATTATGGTGGTGGCTTTCCTGCCCTCTACCTATCGTGACTTTGTAGCCTTCACACTGCTCCTGGTGATTTTGACCTTCCGCCCCTATGGAATTTTAGGTAAACCTCAAGCGGAGAAGGTATAATCGATGAAAATACCTAAGGTAAAAACAGAGGAAGAATCAAAAGCGCGGAGCGTGGTTTGGTATTTGCGTGACCGCTGGGAGGCAATGGCAGATAGCAGGCTAATCTTACCGATGCTACTGGTGTTGGGGTTTGGCCTCTCATTCGCCATCCCACAGTTTAACCTGGTGAATCCTTACATACAAATTATCATTATGTACATAGGCATTAACATCATTCTCGCTACCAGTCTGAATATTGTCAATGGTTACATGGGAGAGTTTTCTGTTGGTCATGCCGGCTTTATGGCGGTAGGTGCTTATGTATCTTCGCTGCTCACGCTATATGTTTTTCCTCGTTCTCTAGTTTTCTTGTTTTTTCCCTTGGGTGTTATTGCCGGTGGGGTCGTAGCAGCTCTTGTTAGCCTGATAGTGGCTATTCCCTCATTTAAGACGCGTGGTGATTACCTGGCAATTATCACTCTGGCCTTCAATTTTATTGTTAAATCGATTATCGAAAACATTGACGCCATCGGTGGGCCGCGTGGCATTGTTGGCATTGACAAGCTCACTACTATGCCTTCGGTCTTCTTCTGGACAGTACTCTCGTTGTGGGTAATCAGGAATTTCATTCATTCAAACTACGGGCGTGGGGTACTCTCAATTCGCGAGGACGAGGTCGCAAGCAGGTTAATGAGTGTGAACACCCGGCAGGTCAAGTTTCTGGCATTTGCCTTATCATCATTCTTTGCCGGTGTGGCAGGTGCGCTGTTTGCACATCTATTACAGTTTATCTCTCCGCGTGTGTTTGACGTCCTAAAGTCCACTGACATTCTCGTTATGGTGTACCTGGGTGGGATCGGCTCTATCGCTGGCTCCATACTTGGCGCAACCGTTTATACTGCTCTTCTTGAAATCCTCAGGCCACTGGGGATGTTCCGTATGGTATTAATGCCGTTACTCTTAGTATTCTTGATGCTCTACCGTCCGCGTGGTATTATGGGGCTACGGGAACTCCGGTGGTTCGTCCCCATTCAAGATCTGAAATTTGTTAAGCGCTGGCGGCGTAAGAAGGAGATCGCTGATGCCAATTCTGCAAGCTAAGAATGTTACTCATTACTTCGGTGGGTTGTGCGCCGTCTCCGATTTCAACCTATCCTTGAAAAAAGGCGAACTGATAGGCATTATTGGACCAAACGGTGCTGGCAAGACTACTATCTTTAATCTGATAACCGGCGTTTACGGAGCTTCACAGGGTAGCATTGAATTCAACGATGTTGAGCTGGTGGGCAAAGTACCTAACCAGATAACTGCTTTAGGTGTTGCACGTACCTTTCAGAATATTCGCCTTTTCAAAGATCTAACGGTACTGGATAATGTACGTATTGCCTGCTATTCTCAGGCGGGTTACAGTCCATGGGCGGCGTTTTTTCACGTGGGTCATTACTCTCGCGAGGAGGAACGTATCGCAAACTTGGCTTTGGATCTCTTGGCAATGTTTAATCTAGATGGGTTGGCTGAAGAGACTTCCAAGAACTTGCCTTATGGTTTGCAACGCCGCTTGGAAATTGCTCGAGCAATTGCCACCTCCCCCAAATTGCTCTTGTTAGATGAACCTGCTGCCGGGATGGACCCAGCTGAAATTGAGCAACTCATAGAACTTATTCTCTGGGTCCGTAAGAAGTTTGACCTAACTATTATTCTCGTCGAACACCAGATGCGCTTGGTAATGGGAATTTGTGAGCGTATTAAGGTACTCGATTTTGGGGTTACCATTGCTGAGGGGTTGCCAGTCCAGATTCAGAACAATCCCAAAGTGCTGGAAGCTTATCTTGGTAAAGGAAATTAGGAATGGGCGCTAAGGATGTTTTGCTCTCTGTGCAGGACTTAACCGTATCCTATGGAATTATAAGGGCTGTCAAGGGCATCTCTTTCGATGTGCAAGAAGGTGAGATTGTTACTTTGATTGGCGCAAATGGAGCTGGTAAATCTTCCACGATAAATGCTATCTCTGGACTTGTTCCATACGGCGGCAACATAGTATATAAAGGCTTGAACTTGCACCGAGTGAGAGCTGATAAGATCGTTGAATTTGGCATTGTCCAAGTACCTGAAGGGCGAGGCATTTTCGGCAACCTGACCGTTATGGAAAACCTCAAACTGGCTACATGGCAGCGCAAAGATAAGGCCCAAGTAAAAAAGGACTATGAGCGAATCTTTAGCATCTTCCCTCGCTTACGTGAGCGCGCCAAACAGCTTGGCGGCACGTTATCGGGCGGTGAGCAGCAGATGCTTGCTGTGGCTCGTGCTATTATGAGTCGCGGTCAGCTCATGTTATTGGACGAGCCTTCTATGGGCCTTGCTCCGGTGTTAGTGCAAGAGATATTCAATGTGCTGAAGGAAATCAACCAGGCTGGTACTACTATTCTATTGGTAGAACAGAATGCCAATATGGCCTTGCACTTGGCCCACCACGGCTATGTCCTTGAAACAGGAAAGATAGTCATAACCGGAACTGGCCTCGAGTTACTGGAAAACACGCAGGTAAAGGAGACTTATCTTGGCGGCTGACTCTCTAAGAATTACGACCTCTTAAGCGGACTAAACTTGATGCTTTCGTTTTACCTCGTTGTTAGGCTATCGTAGATTGATTCCTTCAGGGTTTCTGCGCGGTGATCATCAAGCTCTTTTCCAACCAGGAACCGTGCTTTTCTGTCGACTAACCGGGATTTTCCTTGTTGCCTGAGTTTTTCTCGGAGAACGGTTGGTAACATACCGTTCTCCGAGACCCGGTAGATAGTTGGGTACAAAGATCCGTGTCATGATGACCAATAATCTGCTCAGGAGACCAGTACTGTTCCAAGCCGTTTACAGTCTGTTCGTAATTCTGACCTCATGACCTTCGGTTGAGGCTTGCATGTCCGTCTGCGAATTGTCCATGAATTCTGCGCTTCATGGGCGCCGTAGCCCTTTCTTCCCGTATTCCTGTGGAGTTCTCGGCTGATAGTACTCTTGCTTCGTCCAAGCATTTGAGCGATATGTGTGATGTCTTTCTGATTGTGATGCAACAGCAGTATGCACTCGCGTTCACTAATGGTAAGATGGTGATAGCTCATCTCCTATGCCAATGGTTGTGTGCTAACTCACACTTTTCTACAAACATATTACGTTTCTACATTTGAACCTCTAGAGATCCTCACACCTCGAAAGCAATGAGCCCTTGGGGTGGTATTTCAAAGCAAAAATCCCAATCAGAACTTACATCAAGACCAAGTTGAGGTGCCCCTTTCAACCTTCCCTCTAATGGCATCGTTAATCGCTTGTTCCATTATATCCGCTGCTATCTTTGCTAAGTCTTCAGACAAAACCAAGGGTGGCACAATTCTTATACAGTTACCGCAAAAACCAATAGAAGGAAGTATTAGACCCAACTCAAAAGCTCTCCAGCAAATCTTGCCTGTTAGATCAGGATCAGGCAACTTTGTTCCCCCGCCTGGGGGCGTCCGGTGCTCCGGTCGGTGACGGTGAGTGTCAACCCGAAGTCTCCCGTTACCTGTCCCCCATCATGGCCCACCAGGTCAACGGCCAGGACGCCAGGAATGGGGAGAGGTGGATCCATGCATGTCTGCACGGGAATCCTGCCACCCAGCGGGGTGCTCCGGGTATGGCAGATCCCGTGCAGACGGTACGTCCGCCGCTCTCCTGCCAGGAGCCTTCCGATGGTGGCAGGATTCATCTGGAGGAGAAGCCGTCGTGTCTCATCATCCACATGGAGATGCCCATGGGCTGTGAGGTTCTCCACGAAGAGCAGCATGTCTCCTGCAATATCCCGTGGATTCACAGAAATCGTCCAGCATCACCGACTTCTTGGTCTTTCCTGCCTTCAGATATGCTTGTGCCTTGACCATCGTGAGCTTCTTGCGTTCCTGGAACCGCCCCTTGGATTGGAGCAACATCCTCGGGAAGTACGCCCTTCGCATTGGACCAACATGCTCAGGGGGCATCGTGAGCTCCATTCCCGCTGCTCCTTTCTCGTCCGAAGGACCAGCAGTATTCTGTCATCCTTCACCTCCATTTTCTCATGAGTTTACGGAGCCAGTTCACCTCCACTTTGGATGAGTCGATGCGCGGCCTTTGTGAGTTCCGTTTTTCCGCTACACTACTACGTGAGAGCGAAGCGGTCGGCTACTGCAATCTGGCCCTGCGCACGGTCCAGAGACCAATGCACTCTCGTCAGAGGCACGCCGGACACGGAGAGGGAGGTTGAGATGGCACGAAGGCCACGAGCTGCGGAACCACAGGTGATCGACGAGCCCAAGGAGAACGAGGATGTCCGTCACTGTGCTTCGTTGAACGCGTATGGCAGTTACCTGTACGGTCAGAGCAGGTGGGAAGAAGCACGTGCCGTCTTCGTCAAAGCCTTGGAGGTCCTGCCCGAGGATGACGTGACGCGCAAGAACCTTGCGGTTGCCTCGAGTGCATGTGGCTTGAACGACGAGGCCATCGAGATCTTTGCCGATCTGACGGCCAGGTTCCCAGGCGACGCATCTCTTCACAACAGTTACGGCCTGGTGTTGCACAATGCTGGTCACCTCGAGCAGGCCGGGACCGAGTTCGCACAGGCAGCCGAGCTTGCCCCAACTGAGTACATGTACTGGCACCACAAGGGGACGAACGCTCTTGCCCAGAAGAAGACCTCCACCGCGATAGCAGCACTGGCTCGTGCCATCGCTCTCCCAGGTGCCGCCCCCGTCTGCTACTACAATCTGGCCATGGCCTTGGGTGCGGCAGGTGAGACGGAACGTGCCACGATGTTCTTGCAGAAGGCGATTGCGCTGCGACCGGACGACCCCGAACTCCTTGTGCGTTCAGCGAGAATCATGAACGGTTGGGCGAGACGCGCCACGGCCATCGAGTGCTTGCGGGCATTCGCCCGATCAGGCAGGCGAAGTCACGACGTCGAGGGACTGCTCAGCGAACTGGTTGCTGACAGCTGATTGAGCTCATGCTTCAGGACGACGTCTGGTCATACTGCAGCTCCCTTGAGCTGCTGACCGCTGGTAGCCGGGTGGTTGTCGCCGTTTCGGGCGGTTCGGATTCGGTGGCGCTGCTCCGCCTTCTCTGCTCGCTGCAGGAAACCTCTCATCTCGACGTGATCTGCGCCCATTTCAACCATCAGCTCCGCGGTGCCGAGAGTGATGCGGACGAGGCGTTTGTGCGGGAACTTGCCGGTTCACTGGACGTGCCCTGCGAGACAGGATCCGAAGATGTAAGCACCTACGCCTCTGAACACCATCTCAGCGGCGAAGAAGCCGCCCGGGAGCTGCGGCTTCGCTTTCTTCGCATGACGGCGCTCAAGACGGGAGCTGCGTGCATTGCTACGGCTCACACCCGGGACGACCAGGCGGAGACGGTCCTCTTCCGACTTCTCAAGGGGACCGGCTTGCGGGGGATGTCCGGCATCGCGCCACGGACGGGGATGTTCATCCATCCGCTGCTCGCAGTGTCAAAAGAACAGCTTCAGAGGTGGCTGCGGGCGCAGGGTTTCGCCTGGCGGGACGATTCTTCTAATGCAGATGCGCGGTACGAGAGGAACTTCATCCGTACGAGCGTGATCCCGCTGATCGAGAGTCGGTTTCCTGCCGCGAAGACGGCCGTCGCGCGAACGGCGATCATGGCACGTGCCACGTGCGAGCTGTTCGAGCGGCAGACCGAGCAAGTGACGGACAACATCGAGATCCTGGAAGCGGGCGATGGGCGACATCCGGGCGCGTTGCGCCTTGCCAGAGCGGCACTGGCGAGTCTGCCCGACCCCTTACTGCAATATGCGCTGGAAGAGGTTTTCGCCACGTCGGGCGTCGGTCCCAGCTTCGAGCGGTTGACGCGGAGTACGCAGGCCATACGGAACGGCAGGACGGGCGTCCGTGTGACGCTGGATGACCGCGTGACGCTCGAGGTGGGTTACCAGCACGTCTATGTCTATGGCGCGGCGTTTACCGGCCGTGTCCAGGGGCCTCAGGAGATAGAGAGGTTTCCCACAACAGTCGACTGGTTCCGGAGACGCCTGACCTTCGAGGAGAAGACGCCTGCGGACGTTCCGTCAGATCTCCGGGGCATCGGGCCGAAGGAAGCATGGTTCGACCTCGACGCATTGCGGTTGCCACTGACGGTACGCCACGCGCGGCCTGGTGACCGCATGACGACGTTTGGTGGGTATAAACGCAAGCTGCAGGACCTGTATGTCGACGCAAAGGTAGACCGGGTGCTCCGGGCGCGGAGGCCCGTGGTGTGCGATGCAGAAGGCATCATCTGGGTGCCCGCCCTTGCTCGCAGTGCCACAGGAGCGGTTGCAGCAGAGTCGCGCCGCTTCCTGCGCATTGTATACTATAGTTCACAGTGCTAAGTTGTCTCACAGTGGGAGCGGGGTAGAATACATGGACATGAGAGATGATGTACTAGAGGTTCTGGTCTCGACCGAAGAAATCCAGAAACGCACAACCGAGCTGGGCCAGCAGATAGGACGTGATTACGAGGGCAGAAACCCGCTGATGGTCTGTATTCTGCGGGGGGCCGTCGTGTTCCTTTCCGACCTTATGCGCTCGGTGCCGGTTCACGTCATGGTGGACTTCATGGGCGTGAGCAGCTATGGTGGCACCAACATGGATAGCACGGGCGTCATCAAGATCACGCGTGACGTTGACGCCAACGTGGCGCACCGCGACATCATCATCGTCGAGGATATCGTCGACACAGGCCTTACGGTGAAGGCACTGGTCGATCTCATGAAGACGAGGGGCCCCAGCAGTATCGAGATCTGCACGTTCCTCTCCAAGCCGCAGCGACGTAAGGTGGACGTGGACATCAAGTACTGCGGGTTTGAGGTTCCCAACAAGTTTGTCATCGGTTACGGGCTGGATTACGACGAGAACTACCGGAACCTGCCATTCGTCGGCGTCCTGAAACCCGAGGTCTACGAGAAGAGAAAAGAGGAGAAAGGATAAGTGGCCAACCAGAAGAAGAACGGAGGCTCTAACCCGAATCTGCTGAAAGAGCTCATCGGATGGGCACTTCTCTTTGCCATACTATGGGGCGCGTATTCGCTGTTCAGACCTGCTGTGGCCCAGCCGGCGCAATTGACCTATACCGATTTCGTGGCCAGGGTTCAGGCCGGAGAGGTCAAGGACGTCAAGTTCGAGATTTCGGACGTTGTTCAGACCGGTACGGGGACGCTGAAGGACGGCACGAAGTTCACGATCATCGCGCCCCTGTACGACGCCAGCCTGTATCCGCTGCTGGTCGAGAAGGGGGTGCAAGGGGACTTCAACAAGGCGCAGACGAGCATCTGGCTGACGCTGCTGGTCAATGTCCTGCCGTTTGTGCTCCTGATCGGGTTCTGGTTCTTCATGATGCAGCGCATGCAGGGCGGCCAGAGCAACCAGGTGTTCAGCTTTGGCAAGAGCAAGGCCAGGCTGTTCATGGACAACCGCCCGCGCGTGACGTTCAAGGATGTTGCAGGTCTGGATGAAGCCAAGGAAGAAACAGGCGAGCTGATCGACTACCTCAAGAACCCGAAGAAGTTCTCGGGAATGGGTGCCAAGATTCCCAAGGGTGCGTTGCTGGTCGGACCTCCTGGCTGCGGGAAAACACTGCTTGCGCGTGCAATCTCCGGCGAGGCCAAGGTGCCGTTCTTCAACGTGTCGGGTTCGGAGTTCGTCGAGATGTTTGTCGGCGTGGGCGCAAGCCGCGTCAGGGACTTGTTCGCACAGGCGAAGCAATACGCTCCATGCATTGTGTTCATCGACGAAATCGACGCCGTGGGGCGCCATCGCGGCGCAGGCATCGGCGGCGGCAACGACGAACGTGAGCAGACCCTGAACCAGCTGCTTGTCGAGATGGACGGCTTTGACGCGAACAAGGGCATCATCATCCTTGCGGCAACGAACCGGCCTGACGTTCTGGACCCGGCTCTGCTGCGTCCGGGCCGCTTCGATCGGCGCGTTGTCGTCGACCTGCCGGATGCCAAGGGACGGGAGGAGATCCTCAAGGTGCACGCTTCGGACAAGCCGTTTGCGGTTGACGTCATGTTAGGCACGATCGCCAAGGAGACCGCTGGCTTCACAGGAGCCGACCTGGAGAACCTGCTGAACGAGAGCGCACTGCTTGCCGTCCGCAGGGGCAAGACGGATATCACGATGGAAGAGGTCGAGGAAGCCATCGACAAGGTCATCGCTGGACCACAGAAGAAGTCCAGAGTCATCAGCGCCGACGAGCGCCAGCGCATCGCCTACCATGAAGCCGGGCATGCCGTCGTCGGCAAGGCTCTGGCCGCACGTGAAGAAGTCCACCGCATCAGTATCGTGTCGCGCGGCATGGCCCTCGGGTTCACGTTGCAGCTCCCCACAGAAGACCGGTACATGCGCACGAGCGAGGAGCTCCTCAGGGAAGTTGCCGGCCTGCTCGGCGGAAGCGCTTCCGAGAAACTCTTCCTGGGAAGCATCTCGACCGGACCTTCGAACGATCTCGAGCGGGCCACGGACGTCGTCCACCGCATGATCCGTGCGTATGGCATGAGTGAGAAACTCGGTCCCCTGACCTACGGCAAGACCAGTGACCTGGTGTTCCTCGGGAAGGAACTCAGTGAGGAGCGCAACTACAGTGAAGAGACCGCCCAGACTATCGACGCCGAGGCCAGACGCCTGGTCGAAGAGCAGTACCGGCGCGCGACCGAAATCCTGGAAATGAACCGTACCGTGCTGGAGAGTCTGGTGACTGTCCTGCTGGACAAGGAGACGTTGCAGGGGCCAGAACTTCTAGAGGCTCTCAGGGGCGTCATCGACCTGACGGCGAGCACTGTCCACATTCAGGCGCCCGCTTCGCAGTCTGGTTCGCCGGTGAGCACGCAGCCTGCCTCATAGTCCTGACACAGAGATATCAAGGAAAGGCCCCAGCCTGACGGCTGGGGCCTTTGAATGTCCTGGGAGCCCGCAACGTCCTCAGGCGCGATTGGCGGTGCCGAACAGTTCGATCTTGCCGCGCACGCCGTCCCTGACGGCCTGCAACTGTGGCTTTGCAAGGTCCCGGAACCCAATGGCGTCTGGGTTCTGCTCGAACATCGCCTTGACGGCGAGGGCGGCCTTTTTCTGCAGGAAGGTTGCAATATTGATCTTGGTGATGCCCAGCTGGATGACCTGCTTGACATCTTCATCCATGGCGCCGGAGGCGCCGTGCATGACGAGCGGGACGGTCGGCATGGCTTCGTGCAGCTTGCGGCAGAGTCCGATGTCGAGATGGGCTGCCTGGATGGCCATGGCGTGGACCGTTCCAATGGAAACGGCCAGAGCGTCGACGTGCGTAGCGCCAACAAAGCGAACCGCCTCGTCGACCGCGGTGTAGTGCATATCCTCCGCCTCGGTGGTTGCGCCGTCCTCGGACTTGCCGACCTTGCCGATCTCCGCTTCGACTGCCACGCCTACCTGGTGGGCCGCTTCGACCACCTGACGCGTGATGGCGACGTTTTCGGCGTATGGCAGCGAAGACCCGTCAAACATGACGGAGCTGAACCCGGCACGCAGTCCTTCGACACAGCGCAGGAAGCTCTTGCCGTGATCGAGGTGCACGACGACGGGAATGGCATACTTGGCAGCGTAGTGACGGGCGATCATGCTCAGCTCTTCGAGCCCCGCAAAATCAGAGCTACCCTGCGAGATCTGGAGGATGACAGGCGCCTTCATCTCATACGAGGTTTCGACAACAGCCTTGGCATATTCCAGGTTGTGGATGTTGTACGCGCCGACCGCGTAGTGGTTCTTGAGTGCATCCTGTGTGACTTCTTTCAACGTTACCAGCACTGTGGCACCTCCACGTGGTTAGACAGCCTTGATGAATTTCCCGTAGCCGGCTCCTGCAGGGAACTTCCCCGAACCGTCGTAGACCTGATTGCCACGCACAAACGTCTGGCGGACCGCGCCTCGCAGCTCCCGCCCCTCAAAGGCCGTGTACTTGTTCTTGGCGTAGAGGTCTTCGGCGTGCACGGTCACCCCCGCATTCGGGTCGATGCACGCGAAATCGGCATCAGAACCGACTGCAAGTATCCCTTTCCGCGGGAATAAGCCGAGACGCTTCGCCGGGTTGGTACTCATGATTTCGCCAAAACGGTACAGGTTCATGCCACGGACCGTGCAGGCTTCGTGGAGCATCAGAGGGACACGGAGCTGAACGCCGGGCATGCCTGAATAGGCGTTCCAGATGTTGTCGGTGACCTTCTCCCGTGGGTAGATGCCGGCTGCATGGTCGGTCGCCACATAGTCGATGGTTCCGTCCAGCAGGCCTGCCCAGAGCACCTCGTTGTCATAGCGGTCGCGCAAGGGTGGGGTGCACTTGGCCAGACTGCCCAGGCGCACAAAGTCCTCTCGGTTGAGCAGCAGGTAGTGCGGGCAGGTTTCGGCCGTGACGTCGATACCCTGCCCCTTGGCTTGCCGGACAAGGTCGACCCCTGCGGAGGTCGACATGTGGACGATGTGGACGCGCGTATGCTCGCGCCGGGCGAGAGCAAGGACCGTGGAGACGGCGAGGGGTTCTGCATCGTAGGTGCGGCCGTCCTTGTACGCCAGAGGGTCCGAACGGCCCTCCCGAATGATCTTGTCGGTGTAGTACGTCGCAAGGAAGTAGTCCTCGGCGTGCACCGCCACCAGCATGTTGAAGTCACGTGCAGCCTCGAAGAGCATCACCATCTGGCGCGTATCGAGACGCGGATAGGTCTGCATGCCCGAGATGGTATAGGCCTTGATGCCGACGACGCCCAGCTCCTTGAGTTCCGGCAGCAGTCGGCGGAATGCGCCGCTGTCGATGAAGGTTGGGGTCGTTCCGCCCCAGAATGCGTAATCGACGTAGGCCCTGGACTCGACAGCCTTCAGTTTCGTTCTAAAGTTGTCGGACGTGGTCACCGGCGGAAGTGACGTGCACGGCATATCGACGATGGTGGTGACACCGCCTGCAGCAGCTCCCATCGTGCCGGTGCCGAAGTCCTCACGTTCCGTGAATCCAGGATCGTCGAAGTGGACATGTCCGTCCACTCCGCCCGGCATGACAAAGAGTCCATGCAGGTCAGTGACGAGGACTCCAGCCGAAGCAGGCTCACCCCGTGCGGGAGCAAACTTCTCGATGATGCCGTCCGTGACCAGAATGTCGACTGCCAGGAGCGTTCCGTCAGGTTGTGCTATCTGAGCGTTTCGGAAGAGCTGCTGCATGGCAAACCTCCCTTAGATGAACAGACTGACAACTTTGAACCTCTCAACGTCGATCAGGCCGAAATCCGTGATCTTGAGCTTTGGAATGACCGGAAGAGCCATGAATGCCAGTGTCATGAACGGATCATCCAGCGGGCAGCCTGTTGCGTCGCGCATGACCTTTCCCAGGTCATCCAGGCGGACCGCGACTTCAGGTACGGACAGGTCGGACATGAGACCGCCATACGGGAGTGGGAGAGAACCGACAACCTTCCCGTTGTTCGTCACCGCCAGGCCGCCACCGATAAAGGCGACCTGCTGTACGGCCAGCAGCATGTCGCGGTCGGTAACGCCGCACACGACGATGTTGTGGGAATCGTGGGCAATCGATGAGGCCACCGCCCCCTGTTTCATCTGGAAGCCGCTGATGAACGCCACGCCCACGCGCCCCGTGGCGTGATGGCGTTCGAAGACTGCCACCTTCAGGACGTCCTGGTCGGTGTCCGACACCACATAGCCATGCGTGTCGACTTTTGCGTTCACGCGGCGCTCGCTGGTCACAACCTGATGGGGTATCAGTTGCAGGACTCGCAGCTGCTTGCCTGGCTCGGCCTTGACACGCAGGCTCTGGTAGGTGGGAGTAGCAATGTTGATGCTGTTCTTGATGCCGTAGCTCCTCGAGGGATGTCCGTCGTCAGGGCCCAGGTAGGCACCGTCCTTCGCCACAAGTTCTCCCTTCGCGTAGGTGGATGACGGCTGGACGTGCCGCGGGTCCGGGAAGATGATGAAGTCGGCCCAGTAGCCGGGGGCAATGGCACCCTTGCGGGGAAGGTTGTAGTGGGTAGCCGCGTTGAGCGAACCAAGGCGTACGGCGGTCGGGAGGTCGATGCCTGCTTCAAGCAGCAGGTTGACCGCATAGTTGATGTGCCCTTCCGAGAGCAGGTCGGACGGGTGCCGGTCGTCTGTCGCCAGCATGATGCGGTGCATGTTCTCTCTGGTCAGCAGTGGGATCAGGGCTTTTACGTCCCGTGTCACCGATCCCTCGCGCATCATGATCCACATGCCGCGAGCCAGCTTCTCGCGGGCTTCATCTGCCGTCGTGCATTCGTGGTCGGTAGAGATACCCGCGCCAATGTATGCCTCCAGGTCTCGTCCAGTGATGAAGGGCGCGTGCCCATCGATCAACTGTCCGTCGAAGGCGGCCAGCTTGGCCAGAACTGCCGGATCCCTGAACAGGATGCCACGGTAGTTCATGAACTCCGCAAGACCCAGGACTCGTGGGCTGTGGCGCAGTTCCGAAAGCCGGTCTGCGTCGAGTGCCTCGCCGTTCGTCTCGAGGTGCGTCGCCGGGACACAGGAGGGAAGCATGAAATAGAAATCCAGCGGAGAGTTGCGCGTGGCCTCGAGCATGAACCGGATGCCGCGTGCTCCAGCGACGTTGGCGATCTCATGCGGGTCTGCGATCACTGCGCCGGTGCCACATGCAAGCGCTACCTTGGCGAATTCGCCCGGGACGACCATGGTACTCTCGATATGCATGTGGCCGTCGATAAAACTGGGCGCGGCATAGGCGCCGTTGCCGTCGACGACCGTCACGCCGTCATATCGGCCGATTCCTGCGATCTGGCCGCCCGACAATGCGATGTCGACATCGTCCTCGATGTGCCCGTCGAAGACGTTCACGAGGTGGATGTTCCTGACGACCACGTCTGCCGGTATGCGGCCGGCTGCGACGTCGATGAGCCGTGCGATGCGTTCCTGAGCTGTCTGGGTCTTGTTGTTCATGAGTCTTCCCTCAGGCCTTTTCCAGGATGCGGACGAGCTCGGCGTTTGCCTGTTCGACAAGCGCTTCCTCGTCACAGCCGATGACCTGCCCGTCACGGTAGACGATTTTCCCATTGATGATCGTGCACGCTATGTTGCTTGTGGATGCCTCGTAGACCAGTCGACAGTATGCGTTCGTGTGAGCTCCCGGCTGAGCGAACATGTCCCGTCCAAGGTCCACGAGCACAATGTCGGCTCGCTTGCCCGGTTCCAGCGTTCCCAGTTCTTCGTCCATGCCGAGTGCTTTTGCGGCATCCACGGTCACCATGGAGAGGACCTGTTCGGGAGTCATCGTCTGCGGGCCGTATTGCGGCCGAAACGCCGTTGCCAGAACAGCGAGCTCTCGTACGGCGTCCATCCTCCCTCCATACAGGGGACTGTCGAACCCGGGTAAAACCGGCGTTCCCTTGCGGACAAACTCGGGGAGGCGGGACAGGGGACGGCCGAGTTTTAGGTCGGCCATCACGTTGATGACAACACGCGCGCCGGCCTTGCGGATGACGTTCTGTTCCAGTTCCGAGGCAAACGACGGGTTGACCAGGAACGTATGCTCTCCCAGGACTCCCAGCGTCTCGAGAGAAGCTAGCTCCTGAGGGCCGCTTTCGCGGCGCATGCGCTCGACTTGGCTCTTGTCCGTTGTCAGGACGATCTTGAGTGGGTAGCCACCTGCATCGGCGAATGCCTTGGCCTGTGTCAGGCACTCATCGGTACAGAACAGAGGGTTCGTGGTGCTCACCCCATATCGTAGCAGGCCGCCCTGGCCGCTCGATGCAATGTCATGGGCAAGCGCCTGCGCGTCGGACATCTGTTCGCGGAGCGACATGCGCAGAGTGTCAGGCCAATCCGGCGTGCGGTCAGCCAGCATGCGTCCGCCGATCAGCCTGAACCCCAGAGTGCGGGCTGCCTGGAGGATCTGGTCCGTATGGCGCATCGAGCCGCCTTCGAAGAGTGTCGTGACGCCGCTGCGAATCGACTGGCAGATTCCGAGTTCAGCTGAGCAACGAACCTGCTCGGGAGAAAAGCCTCCAACAAGCCTGAGAGCCATTCTCTCTCGCTCGGCATCGTCGAGGATCTGGTCGGTCTGACCGCGGAGAAGGCTGAGACCGAGGCGAGCATGGCCAAAGATCAAACCAGGCAGGACGATCATGCCTGAGGCGTCGATCGTGACGTCAGGGCGTTCACCGCGGCCGATGGCAGTGTCGATTCGCTTGATACGTCCATCAGCGACGAGCAGGTCAGCCTTATGGGGCTGACGGTCGCCAGCCATGGTCAGCAGTGTCCCGTTCTTTATGAGCAGCTTGTTCATAGTAGTTGTGCTGCTCATTGTACCCTGCGAGCAACTCTTTGTCAAAGCGCGGATGCCTTTGCGAAACCAAGTATACTGTTGTGGACGAGGAGGTACCATGAGTCAGACAGTCATGATAGAAGCATTGGGACAAGGGATCGATGCCCGGACTCAGGCGCTCGACAATGTGTTTCGCTGGATGGAGCCTCACGGGCTCGATGGCAAGCGAGTTCTTGTGTTGCTTGGCGACATCCCCGTGCGGCTGGACCTGGTGGAGCGGACGGTGCGGACGCTGTCCGGGGCCGCCCGGGTCGACCTTGCCGCAAGGTCTCTAGCGGGCTATGATGAGGCATATCGAAGCGCCTTGACAAGCCTGCTGGGCGAATGTGGCGACCTGATCGAGATCATCTCCGGGGAGTATGAGTCCCTGATGGTGCCCACGAGGTCCTACGCACGCCAGCTGCACAAGATGGAGACCCGCGAGCGTCGATACATCAAGCAGGCTTTCGTGTCACGGTGCCTCGCCGAGGCTGACCTGTTCGTCGTCGTACGCGGCCTCGAGCTCAACAGGTTCTCCGGTGTCCACGGTATCTTCGCCACTGTCCTCGACTGCGTTCCCACAAAGACGCGTACGGAGGTCCTGAGCTATGCTGCATATGGACTGATGGGAGAGGCTCTCTTGGATGTCTGGGCGGCGATCAAGGGAGTCTTCCTGTTCGGTGTCGTCGACGGCGAACGCGCCCGTGAAGAAACGTACGGGAGAACCGCCGAGACCCGCGTGATTCTGGCTGGCGTCGATCCCGAGGAGTTAGATGGCTACGCGCTCATCGCAAGTGGCGGCAAGGTCTCCTGGTCGCCGTTCAGCTCTTCAGCGTCGGCACGCAGCGGCAGGGGGGGTCGTGGCAGGACTACGGATGTTGCCTCCAATATCTCACTGGATGAACTGCGGGCACGAGTGCCTGACGGGTTCTTGCAGAGGCCCCCTGTCCGCAGCGCATTTGGCGCTCCACCTGTCTTCCGGTTCTCCGGGCGTCCAGATAGCTTCGACACGCTTGTCTGCCCGATGGGCGCGATCGAGGAAGAACAGACCGGCATACCGCTCGTCAGGCGCGCAGCGTGCGTCGCATGTGGGTGGTGTCTCAAGGAGTACGCCGAGGTATCGGCATCGAGGAGGTAGGTCTTCAAGGAGTTCAGAATAGATAAGGGGCACACACGTGTCCCCTTATCTATTCTCTGTGTCGGTCCGTTCGGGCCTAGTTGAAGGAAATAAGGTCCTCGCCAGATTCGGCGGATATCTCTGGAGCCCTGAGACTCGCTGTCTCGACGATACTGACGTCCTTGTAGTTCTTCGAGATGTTCTTGTACGTCGTGAGATAGTTCTCATACCCCATCTTCTTGGTCACCAGCAGAGCTTCGCCGACGAATCCCGGCGCCTCGAGGCGCATTGCCAGGTCCCGGGCAATCGACAGCTCAATGGGAGACAGAGCGACGACGGTGAGCTTGATCACGTGCCGCATCTCCTCTGGCACGTTCTGCAGGTCCTTGGCCGAGACGGCGAGTTTGGAGATACGGCTGCGATACCCGCCGCGGAACAGCTGCGCCAGCGCGCCGGCATCGGCGACAACGCCGTCACGCAACAGCGTGTCGAGTTCGACATCGCCTGAGAAGACGGAGGGCTGTGGGGCCGGCCTGCTTGCTGGAACCGGCGCGAACGGGGGTACGGGGGCAGCGACGCCTGCTGTGGCGCCAGCCGCAACCATTGTCTGCTGGAAAGACTCCTCGTCATCCAACAGCTGTGACAGAAGGTCCGCGCTGGACGATGTCGGCGGGTTGGTCTCTGGCAGTTTCGCCGCCGGGAATTCGTGGTCTGGCTCAACGGGTTCGATCTCAGCAGGGACTACCTCAGCAGGGACTACCTCAGCAGGGACTACCTCGGGTGCTGCTGCGACTTCTGGCGTTTCTTGCGCAGCCGGCACCATCTCTTCGGCAACTGGGATTTCTCCATGGACCGGGGTACTTATCTCCTGCGTTGAAACTGGCTCTTCGATGGAAACTGCCTGCGGAGTAACAGGTGCTTGTGGAACGGGGATCTCTTCAGCCTGAAGGGGCTCCTGGGCTACCGCAGACTCTTCGGCAGGCAAGGGTCGATCGAGAGGCAACACGGTATCAGAAGCGTTCCTTTCCGGCTCAATGGGCTGGACCGGAGCTTCCTGCCCGATGGGTCTCAGTTCGGGTTCAGGGAAAGGTTCGTGGAGCGTTTCTGTGGGCAGTTCCTGGGCAGAAGAACCCCCCTCTGGAGGCGTGAGAAGAGCTTCCGAAGGAACGTCGGCTAGAACTGCAGGAATGGCCGTGATGGGCTCCGACAGTTCGGTCTGAGTCGTGGGTGGTTCTGCCTCGGACGGGGTGAACTCCAGAAGTGGCGGCACGGCTGGTGCAATCATGGCAGCAACATCCGCAGGTACAGGAGGCACTACAGTGGGCACCATATCTGCGCCGGCGAAGAAGCCAAGTGGCTCCAGGGAAATCTCCGGGATCGACGGTGAGTCGAGCCGGGCATGAGACGATTCCTCCGCGATTGCGGGTTGGACTGCCGGTTCCTGCACAGGTGGTGTTTCCTGCTTCTCGTGGGTTCGTGCCAGTTGATCCAGTGATGTCGCGGGCGACGGTTTCGGGCCTTGTTCCACAAGGCCGAACTCTATGGTGTTTTCTCCCTGCCCTGCTGTCCTGGGTGACACCCTGGGCAGGTGCTTGCGCACGTTGTGCCGGGGACGCAGAGCGAGGATGAGGACGATAAGGGCGAGAACAACAACGATCCAGAACATCCACACAGCCACAAGCTCAGGCGTCACCGAGAGGCCAGACACCATGCGTTCCAGAATTAGCACAACCAGCGCAGACAGAGGCAGAAACAACCGGACGGCGAGATCATTGATCGCCTGTGTCACGGTCTGGAGTACCTTCAGTGCCTGACCCGAGACGAAGAAATCACGGATGCTCAAATACAGAGAAGCAACAAATGCACTCGGCGAGCGAGTCGTCTTCTGAATCCATGCCGACGCCGTCTGCCACGGTCCCGACGACGGTGATGCCGCGGGAGTGGATGTCTGCGTCGTTTCGCCTGTGCCGGCTGATTCCGGTGCAAGAGAGACGGCGACTGGGTAGGCCGTACGCGTGAGACCGGCATTCTCCGTGACGGTGATGTCGCGTCCAGCCGAGCCGGACGAATCCGCCTGAACATGCACCGCGGGCACAAGGCCCATAACCGCGCAGCAGAGTACCAGAAGTCCTGTCAGAACGCTTCTCGCTCGTTTTCTCATACTATGCGCACCATCCTTGTAGCAAGAATGTTACAGACCATTCGCCGTTTTGCAAGAATGCAGGGCCTGTCCCTGTCCTGCCCCGCTCGGCCAGCCTGTGCAGACTGGTACACCCAGTATAATGCCAATATTCAAAAGAGTGATGCACATTCGGGCGTCAATGCGGAGGCGCGTTTGCCATTGGCTGGTGATCTATCGGGTTTCAGCGTCGATGAGGTCATTTTGTTCATCATGAGGGGCGGAAAATCGGGACGTCTCGTTCTGAAACACGACGCTGCCGAGAGCTCGCTGTATTTTGACGCGGGGGCGATTGTCGAGGTGATCCACGGTCGTGTTGATGGCCCAGCAGCCCTCGCCAGCGCGCTGGCCGCATTCTCTGCTGGACAGTTCAGGTTCTACGAGGGCGAACAGATACCAGCGCCCTCGATGCACGTGGAGGAGTTCCAGTTGTCGAGTCTCGCGCAGCAGGCACATATCGAGACGGACACGATGGCACCTGTCCTGCCCGACGTCGACGAGAAGCTGACGCTGATGGTATCGTTCGGAGACCCTCCTTCGCTGACGCCATTGCAGTGGCTGCTCTTGGCGCAGATCCCCCAGCGTTGCACATTGCGGCACCTGAACAAGGGACGAGACCCGTTCGCGGTCAAGAAGGCTCTGTCCCCTCCCGCTCCTCAGCGGACTCGTGCAGCGGACTGGACAAATCATGTCTGCAGGTATCGCCGGAGTCCGTCTGGCCATGGTCAAGGGATACACGCGGCAGGAGGAAGCCGTCGAACTCGACCAGGAGATCGTTGCGAGATAGCGTGAGTCCGGTGTTTTCGCGGGGAGGGTGCTCATCGGAGGGCATGTGTTCACCGCCTTGGCCAGCCAGGGATTGGGCAAGAGTATCGTGATGTCTGCACCCGCTTGCCGGCTGTGCGGTGTGCGCGGCACGCAGGAGGTCGACGTCACCCCCGCGCCATGAGAGGCTGCGCCAAGGCCTAGAACATCAAGCCCCCGGCCGTATGGCCAGGGGCTTGCTACATGACGACTAAGTTGTTCTCGACAATCAGGACCTGACGATGTCCTTCTCGATGAGCTTGAAGACCTTCGTGGGACACTTGGCGACGCATATGCCGCATGAGGTGCACAGGTGCTCGTCCACCACAGGGAGCCCGTGTTCCATGTGAATGGCTCCTTCGGGGCAGGACTTGACGCATATCTCGCACTTGATGCAGCCAGTCTTGCATGTCGCGATGACCTTTGATTTCACGGGATTCCGATTGGAACAGAGGGGCATGGCGCCCTTCTTGGTGCGCGAGACCCTGATGAGAACGTTCTGGGGACAGGCCTCCACACACTTGCCGCAGCCGGTGCACTTGACGGTGTCCACATGAGGAAGGCCATCGTCTCTCATACGGAGTGCGTCGAACGGACAGACTCTGGTGCAGTCGCCCAGGCCGATGCAGGACCACTGACACAGCTTCGTGCCTCCCGTCGTTATCTTGGCAGCACGGCAGGACTGGATGCCCGCATATTCAGCCTTGAGAGGGGCCTTGTCGTTGGTCCCCTGGCATACGAGAACGCGGATCTGGTCGACCGCACTGGACGTGAGGCCTAGCAGTGCGGCGATCTGGTCAGCCCTTTTTTTGCTGCCCGTCGTGCAGTGGTCGGGAGTGGCCGTCTGATGGGCGACTGCAAGCGCGTAGGCGTCACAGCCCGCGAAGCCGCAGGCGCCGCAGTTGGTCCCAGGAAGGATGGCACGGATCTTGTCGACCAGTGGGTCACTGGGGACCGCGAACTTTTCGCGGAAGAAGCCCAGGGCAACACCGATCAGCAGACCGAGGACGGCAGAGATAAGTGCTGTTTCGAGGATGATTCTCATCGGGACTTCACTTGATGAGCCCTGCAAAACCCATGAACGCTACCGCGATGATGCTTGTCGTGAGGTACAGGATAGGCGTGTCCAACATGAAGGAGGGGACCGGTGAGTTTTTGAGCCGCTGACGCACACCCGCCAGGAGGAGCATCGCGAGCAGATACCCCAGCGACACGGCGACCGCAAAGACAATGGATTGCACGAAGTTGTAGTTGCTCGTGATCTGGTCGAACGTCACAGCCAGGATGGCGCAGTTGGTCGTGATCAGAGGCAGATAGATGCCCATGGCGTGGTAGAGCGTGGGCACGCTCTTCCTGAGATAGAACTCGACCAGCTGGACCAGCGCGGCGATGACCACGATAAACACCAGAATCTCGAGGAACTCGAGGCCATTTGGCTTGAGAATCCAGTAATAGATGGGCCATGTGACGGCTGAGGCCATCACGGTGACGAAGGTCACAGCCAGCCCCATTCCTACGGACTGCCCCACGTCGGATGTCATGCCAATGTAGGAGCAGAGCGCGATGAAGCGCATGAGGATGATGTTGTTGATGAGGAACGCTGCGACGAAGATCTTGATCAGGTCAGACATATTCCCTCCTATGCCTTTTCGGCCGAGCTGTTGTCGGGCAGCGTGCAGCAGCTATCCTGGGTCGGTGCAGGCTTTCTGCCTGCCAGCAGTCTTCGGCGCAGGTCGTTGCTTGCTGCCATCCAGAGGGCGAAGACGAGGAAGCCACCAGGTGGCAAGATGAAGAAGATCATGGGTTCAAAGGATGACGGCATGATCTGGAATCCCAGGAGAGTACCGTTGCCCAGCAGCTCCCGGACAACCGCCAGGGCGACAAGAACCCACGTGTATCCGATTCCCATGCCCAGGCCATCTGCGACAGCATCGCCAACGGGCTGTTTCGAGGAGAACGCCTCGACGCGTCCCATGACGATGCAGTTCACGACGACGAGCGGGATGAAGACGCCCATGGACTTGGACAGGGCGGGAAAGTATGCCCTCATCTCGAGGTCCATGATGGTCGTGAACGCGGCAATGACAATCAGGAAAATGGGCATGCGGATGCTTTCCGGAATCAGGTTCCGGAACAGCGAAATGATGAGTTCGGACATGACCAGGACAAAGGTCAGCGCGACGCCCATAGCAATGCCGTTGGCAACCGTGGTCGTTACGGCCATCGCAGAGCAGAGGCCGATCATGATGACAAACAGCGCGTTCTCGACGATGAGGCCGTTGACGAAGACACCAAACAAGCGTTTCACAGGCCACCTCCTGCAAGAGCCTTGACCAGCGCTTCCGCAGTAGCTTTGACAAGCTGCGTTGCGCCGGTGCTGCTCCGCGTTGCACCGGAGACTGCACTGATCCCCCTGCCAATTTCGAGTGCAGTGTCGACCTTCTTGCCCACGAACTGCTGGGCGAATGCGGGTGCAAGAATCGAACTGCCCAGGCTGTCGGTGCATTCGACAATCTGGACGCCGAGAATGGTCCCGTCGGTCGAAACGCCTACAAGAACGGTGACGTCACCGTCATAACTCTTCGCCTTGGCTTTCGCGGATGCGCCGACGATGACTCCGGCCCTTGTTCCCACCGAGGTCTCCAGGATGGAGACACCAGGCACGCTGGACGTCACAGGTTTGGAGGACGTCCGGACAGTATCCGCTGACGGAAGGATAGCGTTGGAACCCTGTGAGGAGCCTCCCATGCCGAGGGCGTCGGACACGGCCTTGCCGGCGACCTGAACCAGATTGGTAATGGCTCGGCTCGTGATAGTTGCGCTGGTAATGGCGATGACATCTTTCTTGACCACGAAGCCGTCGGTGAGTTTCTTGCCGGTGAACTGTCCCGGGAATGTCGTCTTGGTGGCCTTGTCGACGTAGTATGTCGGATTCGCGGCATTCGCGCCGAGACCGGGGGTGTCCTTGTTCTCGAGGACTTTCACGCCCGTGATGGTTCCGTCGGTCGAAACGCCGACGATCAGGGTCGTAAGGCCGCCGTAGCTGGCCCCCTGGACCTTGAGGGCTATGCCGAGTGATCCTGAAGGGCCATTCGCCATGTATGCTGCATCGAAGATGACCTTGGGGTTCGTGGGCTTCACCTTGTCCGTTGGGGTGAACCCAGTGGCCTTGGGGAACACTTCGTGAAGACCGGCTTGAAGGTCGGCCTCCTGACGTTGTGCGATGGTCTTGCTTGTGCTGTTGTAGACGACGGCAAGCCCGACACAGCCGACGATGGTGTACACTGCTAGGATGAGTCCAAGCTTCATCATCTGCCAGCGTTTCATGCGTTCACCTTCCTGGGCTTCACGAACCCGAACTTGTGGGGGATGATCTTGTCCAGATAGGGAACGACGACATTCATGAGCAGAATGCCATACGTTACGCCCTCAGGGAAATTGCCCAGCTGACGGATGAGGACTGTTATGAGTCCTGCGCCGATGCCAAAAGCCCACTTGCCAACAGGTGTCACAGGGGTCGTGACATAGTCTGTGGCCATGAAGAAGGCTCCCAGCAAGATGCCGCCGGCCAGCACCGAGAAGACCGGGTCACGTCCGAACAGCCATGAGGCGACGAACGTCGTGGCGGCCATGGCAACTGGTGTCCGCAGGTCGATGATGCGTGTCACCACCAGGAACGCGGCTCCGAGCAGGAGCAGCAACCCAGACGTCTCACCGATGCAGCCTGAGCGGTTGCCAAGGAACATCTGAAGGTACAGAGCCGACTTTCCAGTGGCTCCGACACTCTTCATGACGTCAGTGAGGGCTCCGCTCAGCTTCAGGATACCCAGAGGCGTCGCAGTCGTCGTCGCGTCGACGGCAGCCGCGTGCAGAGAGGGAGACCAGCGCGTCATGAACGCTGGCCAGCTCATCAGCAGAACGGCGCGCCCCACGAGGGCAGGATTCGCGAAGTTGCCGCCGAGTCCTCCAAACAGCTCCTTGGCCACGACGATGGCGAACGCGGAGCCGACCGCCACCATCCACAACGGTGAGGACACTGGCAGGATGAGCGCGAGCAGCATCCCTGTGACGACCGCGGACAGGTCGGTGACGTGTGTCTTGCGGCGAAGCGCCTTGCGGAACAGGAATTCGGCTGCCACAGCACTGACGACGGATGCCGCTGTGACCAGCAGCGCCCGTGGTCCAAAGAAGTAGACGCCGCCGGCCAGGGCGGGGAGCAGGGCGATGATGACCATGCCCATCGTTTTCTGGATATCGTTGCCGGTCACGAAGTGCGGTGCACCGGACAGGACAAGCTTCATCGCCCTATTTTCCATGGCGGGCCTCCTTGGCACGCTGGTTGCGGAGAAGATCCTTGCCGACCTTGAACCGCTGGGTGAGAGGGATGCGTGCCGGGCAGACATAGCTGCAGGCCCCGCATTCGAAGCAGTCAACAAGACCGATGGCATCGGCACGGTCGAGATCATCGGACAAGAGCGCGGCATTCAGCAGCATAGGCATCAGCCGTGCGGCACACGCATCTGCGCAACGGCCGCAGCGGATGCACTGACGCTCTTCGTACTGCCTCGATTCTGCGGCAGTGAAGAACAGGATACCGCTGGTGCCCTTCGCGACCGGGATCTGCAGCGATGGTACGGCGACACCCATCATGGGACCGCCGAAAATGACTTTACGGACGTCATCGCTGATCTGAATCACGTCGGGAATAAGGTCAGCGATCACTGTCCCGATGGGAGCGTACAGGTTCTTGGGTGTCTTGCAGGCTCCGCCTGAGACGGTGAAACCACGTTCGATAAGTGGTTTGCCGTCGGTGAACGCTTCTTTGATGGCCTTGAGTGTGCCGACATTCTGGACGATGACGCCGATGTCAGCCGGCAGTCCGCGAGAAGGGACTTCACGTCCCGTGACCGCCTTGATAAGCATCTTCTCCCCGCCTTCGGGGTACTTGGTTGCAGCGAGGACGGCTTCCATTGAGATGCCGTGACTATGTCGGGCAAATTGCTGTTCGATGACCGGCAGAGCATCGGCTTTGTTGGATTCAATGGTAACAGACGCCTTCTTGGCTCCCAGAATGTGGGCTGCAATGGCCAGTCCCTCGACGACGTCCGCAGGCGATTCGATCATCGTCCGGTAGTCGATCGTCAGGTAGGGCTCGCATTCTGCCCCATTGGCAATGATTGTGTCCACGGGTTTGTCTGCAGGGGGAGCCAGCTTGACGTCAGTGGGGAAAGACGCCCCGCCCATGCCGACGATACCGGCTTCACGCAGCCGTTCGATTGCTTCCTCACGTGAGCAGGCAAAAGCGTCGAGTGGTGCCATGTATGCTGTCTCATCGGTGCCGTCAGCTTCAATGAACACGGCCATGCCGTCCTTCAGATTGCTCTGGGGGGCAGGCTCGATCTTCTTGACGATGCCAGTGATGGATGCGTGGACTGCCGCCGCAGGACAAGCCTGGACATCGCCGACCTTCTGGCCTTTCAGGACGCGGTCTCCGACCTTTACGAGCGGCTGGTTCTGGGCGCCGATGGCCTGTGTTAGATGAATGACAACAGACCTTTGCGTTGGCACATGTTCGATGGGCAGGTCCCTGGTTGGCTCCTTGTGCTCAGGGGGGTGAATGCCACCTCTGAATGTTCTCAGGCCCATCTAGACCAACTCTCCTTTCGCTTCAGGCTGTTCGAGCTTGTGCCCGCAGTGTGGGCACGATTTCCAGTTCGTTTCCATGAGTTCGCCGCATGCGGGACATACCGTGCGGAGTTCATTGCCGCATGCGGGACAGAACCGGTACCGTGACTTCACTTCGTGTCCGCAGACCGGGCATTTTCTGTCCTGCTCGTCCATGAGGAATGCATAGTAGCTTCTCTCGAGCTTGAGCACGTCATTGTTCAACTTGTCTGTCATGTAGTCGTCCAGGGTCAGGGGGTCGCGGACCAGGAAGTACACGATCAGTGGCAGCAACCCGAGGCCGACCACGGTGAAGACTGACCAGACGACGGTGTTGGCGCCTCTCCTCGACGTGTCCTTGATGATCCAGATGAGGATGACAGCGACAAGGACTGCTGCACCCAGCAGGATGGAACTGAGGTTCGGGACAATGGTGTTCTGCCAGAATTCAACCAGTAACGTAGTAATGATGTCACCTCCCAGTGCGAAACAGTATCATGGACGCACAAATGTGTAGAGACCCATGAGCTTGCGGACTGCTCCCACAAGGTACAGGGAGCCTGTCACAAGCAGCCACGAGCCATCTGGCGTTAGGTTTCGGGCTTTCTCGTATGCCCGCTGTGTGTCGTCTTCTACGACGATGGAACGGTGGGGATGGTAGCGCAGGAACTTCTCCTCCAGTTCCCAGGGGCTGGCAGCCCGGCTGTTGTCAGGGACGCGGGTCAGGACGACGGTGTCTACCTCTGGAGCCAGCATGCCGGCGATCCCATCCATGTCCTTGTCCATGAGCACGCCGAACAGCATGGTGAACCGCTGGCCGGGGAAATGGGCATGCAGCGATGCCACGAGGTACTTGGCCGCTGTCTGCGTGTGTGCACCATCCAAAAGGACCGTTGGAGTACCGGGAACGAGCTCCATGCGTCCGGGCCAGAACGTCAGTTGAAGGGCACGTCGCATTGCAGGTTCAGGGACGTCGATGCCGTCCTTGACAGCCAGGGCGACGACAGCGGTGATCGCGCTCGCCGCATTCTGGACCTGATGGGTCCCGCGCAGCGAGATGGTCACGTCGGGGAGCGAAAGCCGTCGCTCGAGGACCACGCCGGCGTAGTCGAATGTGACGGAGTCCGGTGTGAACCGCTGCGAGGAGAAGGTGTAGTCTCGTCCAGCAAGGGCAATCCGGTTTTCCATCGTCTCGGCCTGAGCGAACAGGGTCGCCTGGGCAGCAGGGTAGTCCTGGTGGCCGATGACGGTGATGCCCCCCTGCTTGATGATGCCGGCTTTCTGGGTCGCGATCGCTTCGACGGTGCTGCCAAGCCGGTCCGTATGTTCCAGTCCGATATTCGTGATCACGGCAACCTCGGGCACGGGGATAACGTTGGTGGCATCGAACAGTCCTCCGAGACCGACCTCCCACACGACCACGTCGACCTTCCTGCGGGCGAAGTGCACGATCGCCATGGCGGTGAAGACCTCGAAGACCGTGACCGGATCATCTGCCGAGACGCTGCCAATCGCATTCCACACAGCGTCGAACGCGTCAAGGAAGTCCTCCGGCGAGAGCATGGTCCCGTTGACCGAGATGCGTTCGCCCACATTCACGAGAGAAGGGGAGATGTAGAGGCCGACGGTGTAGCCGGCTTCCTCAAGTATGCGTGCCGTGAAAGCACAGACCGACCCCTTGCCCTTGGTGCCTGCGACGTGAACGAATCGGAGCTGCCGTTCCGGGTTTCCCAGGCTGGCCATGATGCGGCAAATTCTCTCCAAGCCCAGCTTCGAGCCAAACTTGGCAAGTGAGAAGACGCAATCGAGTGCTTCAGCGTATGTCGTTCTTCGCGCGCGAGTCTCCACGCCGTGCCAGGACTAGCCCTGTCCCTTCAGGAAGGTTCCGATGAGCTGTTCTTCGGCCTTGAGGTCTTCCAGTTTCTGCGTGTCCTTGTCGACGACTTCGGTCGGCGCACGTGCAAGGAAGTCCTGGTTGCCCAGCCGAGCTTCGAGCTTGGTGGTATCCGCGTGCAGGAGCTCCAGTCTGCTGCCGAGCATCTTGAGCTCGCCTTCATAGTCAAAGTCCGACTTCGCAAGGATCATCACCTGCATCGTCCCGTAGGCGCCTTTGATGTAGCGCTGGGTCGAATCCAGCTCAGTGCCGATGTCGGCAAACCGTCCGACGAACTTGACTGCCTCCGCATTTGCCATGATTGCAGCGATGTCGCTTTCCGCCCCGACCACCACCACGCTCTGTTTCTCGGTTGGCGGCCGGTGGAAGACTGCCTTGAGGTTCCGGACTGCCTTGATGAACCCAATGAGGGAGTCTGCCTGCGTGGCGTCCTTGTCGTAGGCGGCCATCGCATGGGCCTCGGGGTACCCCGCCGTCGCTATCAGATGGTCGCCGCTGAACAACTGCTGCGTGATGGTCTCGGTGACAAATGGGACAAACGGGTGGAGAAGGCGCAGGGTATTCTCCAGGACGTACGCCAGTACCCAGCGGGTTGCGGGTGCCCTGACCTCGTCGCGGAGCGGGATCTTCGCCAGCTCGATGTACCAATCGCAGAAGTCGCCCCAGACAAACTCGTAGAGCTGGTGCGAAGCCTCGCCGAAGTCGTACACGTCCATTTTGGCCGTCACGTCGCGCGTTGCGACGGCCAGACGCGTCAGAATCCATCGGTCGAACAGTCCAAGCTGATCATCGGACGGACGGGGGCCGGCCAGTGTCTCCTTGACGTCGATGCCGGCGGCGACGAACCGCGTAGCGTTCCACAGCTTGTTGATGAAGTTCCGCGACGACAGCAGCTTCTGGTCGGAGAGCAGGATGTCCTGTCCTCCGTAGGTGGAGAGGGAGGCCATCGTGAATCGCAGGGCATCGGTGCCGTACGTGCTGATCAGGTCCAGCGGATCCACCTGATTCTTGAGCGACTTGCTCATCTTCCGTCCCTGCTCATCGCGGACAAGACCCGTGATGAAGACCGTACGGAAGGGGACGTCATCCATGAACTCGAGACCGGACATGACCATGCGGGCGACCCAGAAGAAGATGATATCGTAGGCGGTGATGAGCAGAGACGTTGGATAGTAGTACGTGAGAGAAGCAGTCTGGTCGGGCCATCCCAGCGTAGCGAACGGCCACAGGGCCGAGCTGAACCACGTATCCAGGACATCGCTTTCCTGGGTGATATGACTGCTGCCGCATTTTGGGCAGACGTGTGGGGCGTCCACGGAAACGATGACCTCTCCGCAGTCTTCACAATGGTAGACCGGGATGCGGTGGCCCCACCACAACTGACGGGAAACACACCAGTCGTTAATGTTCTCAAGCCAGCCCTCATAGACTTTTCGCCACTTGACCGGAAGGACCTCGACCTTGCCCTCGCGTTCAGCCTCCAGTGCCCTCGTGGCCAAGTCCTTCATGCGCAGGTACCACTGGTCCGTGACGATGGGCTCAATTGTAGAGCTGCAGCGCGAGCAGTGCCCAATGGTGTGTTCGTAGTCATCCACCTTTTCCAGCAGCCCCAGTGCATTGATCTCGGCCACGATCTTCTCACGGGCTTCAACCGCAGTCATGCCACTGTAGTGCAAGGCGTTCTCGTTCATGAGGCCGTCGAGGCCGATGACAGCCATGCTCGGAAGGTCGTGCCGCTGGCCGACCTCGAAGTCTGTGGGGTCATGGCCGGGGGTGATCTTGAGGGCGCCCGTGCCGAAATCCGGCAGGACAGCTTCGTCCGCGATCACTGGGATCGTCCGGTTGGCGACGGGGACGATGACGTCCTTGCCGACGATGTCCGTGTACCGTGGGTCAGCCGGGTTGACAGCGACGGCTGCATCCGCGAGGATGGTCTCCGGGCGCGTCGTGGCAATCGTGACGGACCCCGAGCCATCGGCGAACGGGTATCGAACGTACCAGAGATGACCCTTCTCGTTTGCGTACGCGACCTCGATGTCGGAGATGGCCGTGTGGCAATGGGGACACCAGTTGGTGATACGCTGACCCTTGTAGAGAAGGCCTTTCTCATAGTAATGGACGAAGGCAGCCTTGACTGCGCGCTCATACGGCTCGTCAAGTGTGAAGAGCAGACGGTCCCAATCGGCAGAGACACCGAGCTTCTTGAGCTGGGACAGGATGATGCCTCCGTACTTCTCTTTCCACTCCCAGATGCGACGGACGAATTCGTCGCGCCCCAATCCCTCCTTGGTCAGTCCCTGTTCCTTGATCTGACGCTCGACGACCGCCTGTGTGGCGATGCCGGCGTGATCCATCCCCGGCAGCCACAGCGTCTCGAACCCCTTCATGCGCTTGTACCGGATTGCGATGTCCTGGAGCGTCATATTGAGAGCGTGTCCGATGTGCAGGTACCCAGTGACATTGAGTGGCGGCATCGTGACGACGAATGGCGTTCTGTCGGGGTTGGGCTCCGAATGAAAAACCGCTTGGCTGAGCCACAGACTGTAGATGTGTTCCTCGTACTTCTTTGCCTGGTACAGCGGATCCAGTTCGATGCGAGTCATCACCCAAACCTCCACGATGGTATTCACCGAGTATAGGCTGAGGCTGCTGATTGTCAATTGAACTGAGGCCCTTCAGCCCTGATTGCCACGGCCCGGAACGCGGCTATACTTTCGCTGGACTGGACCCTCTTGAGTCGGAGGACACACGTGACATGTATCTGAAATCCCTTCATATCCAGGGGTTCAAAACCTTTGAGCAGAGCACGACACTGGAGCTCTCCTATCCCGTCATTGCTATCGTCGGGCCCAACGGTTCGGGCAAGAGCAACCT
>Ga0315285_10000586_pt1 | contig 37947 bp, 28 predicted proteins | sample YL17G09_36_MG_FD_203698 | JGI IMG/M metagenome (GOLD analysis project Ga0315285, IMG submission 203698) | Sediment microbial communities from Yellowstone Lake, YNP, Wyoming, USA - YL17G09_36 | ecosystem: Environmental > Aquatic > Freshwater > Lake > Sediment | place: USA: Wyoming | collected...
TCTTGTAATTTCTTCAAATCCTTGTTAAATTTAATTTGTTTTTGTTCCTTTGATTAAGAATTAAAATAATCCGAAATATACGAGATATTATCAATGTTTTCAATAATCATCAAAGGCTTAATCGGGTCAGGGATTGTTGTCATTGCTTTGGTATTGATGCTGAATGAGATTAGGATTTATAGAAATCAAGTTCAGGATTCTGAAAATGAATTTATTAGCAAAAAGAGATTAATTAGAAGAATAAGTGGGGCAATAATCCTGATAGCAATCATCGCAATTCTCTACATCACCTCGCTTATACCCCATTTAAATAAATCTGCTATTGCACTTTTGATTATCTATGGTGTGTGTTTGCTTCTTTCTTTAACTCTATTCATCATAATCTTACTTGATTTAAAAGATATAAGTCAGCACATCGGGGAACGTAAGAAAGAAATTACAAAGGATACGGCAAAAAAATTGGCTTCCTACTTTACGCAAAAGAAGAATAAAGAATAAAATTGTAGGGACGAGGTAACCTCGCCCCTACTTCCTTTGAATCCAATTTATTCTAAATTGAGATATTTGTTAAATTAGTTAAATGTAGGAAACAAATAATAGTTTTTCAAAGACTTCAAATTAGGATACCTTTAAACGCCAATAATCTAATAAATTCTCGAGAGTTTCTTTTAGTGGAATCTGAGGAATCCAGCCTGTTTTCCCTTTAAACTTTGAGGAATCACCGACAAGGTATGGTATATCTATAGGTCTAAGCAAATCTGGGTCAATCTCAACTCTTACCTCTTTTTTAGATAGACTGATTAATTGAGAAAGGATATCACTCATCGCAATACTCTCTCCAGATGAAATGTTGTATACGTCTCCAACATCGCATTTCTCAATTGCCAGTAAATAGGCTATAACCATATCTCTCACATCCGTATAATCTCTAACTGCTTTAAGATTTCCAACTTTAATAATAGGCTTTATCTTCCCGACTTCAATCATTGCAATTTGATGAGCAAAATTCGGTGTGGCAAAGGTAGGTTTTTGTCCCCTCCCAATATGAGGGAAAGGTCTGATGCGAATAATATCCAAATTTTTACTCACAAAATATTGATAAGCAACCATATCCTGACAAACTTTACTCACAGCGTAAGGATTCATCGGCTTCAGTGGTTCTTCTTCCTTTATGGGTTGTCTTTCCATCGGAACACTTCCGTATTCATCACCGGAGCATATAATAAGAATCTTGGGATTAATTCCTGTTTCAATCACAGCATCCAATAAATTTATTGTCCCGAAAAAATTTACGTTATAAGTTTCTATGGGATTTTCCCAAGATAATGGGACATTACTTTGACCACTTAAATGGAAGATATAATCAGGTTGGGACTCTTTTATTAATTTAACTAAGCTAACCTTATCAAATAAATTGAGTTCTCTCCATTTGGCATTGAATAAATCCTTATCTATATGGGCTTTCTCTTCTTCATTTTGATAGGTGGCAAAGACAATATAATTATGATTTAATAATAATCGCGTAAGATGTCCTCCAGCAAATCCAGAAGCCCCTGTTATAAGTGAAACCTTCATTTGAAACCCATAAGATAAAAATTGTAATAAAGAAAAATAAGAATTAAACCGTGAATTTCGCTAATTTTCGCGAATCTTTCTTAGGGGCGTATTGCAATACGCCCCTACATTTAATTATTCGTGTTGATTCTTGTAATTCGTGGTTTCATTCTTCTTAATAATCATATTCTGAGTTGGGGCAAACCCCACTTTCCCGACTTCTCCAATAATCAAGCAAATCCTCAAGAGTTTTTTCAAATGGAATCTCAGGTTTCCAACCTGTTCTCTTAACAAATTTGGAACTATCTCCTATGAGCAATGGAACATCAGAAGGTCTTAACCTTGATTCATCCTGTTGAATTTCGATTTTCACTTTCGTTATAGATAAAAGCATATCAAGAAGTTCCTTTATTTTATACCCTCTTCCTGTAGAAATATTATAAACTTCTCCCGGTTCACCTTTTTCTAAAGCCAACCAATAAGCCCTAACCATATCTCTCACATCTGTGAAATCTCTCACAGCATCTAAATTCCCAACATATATGATTGGTTTCCGCATCCCTTTTTCAATATCAACGATTTGTCTTGCAAAATCTGAGCAAACAAAGATGCTTGGTCGCCGCGGTCCAGAATGATTAAATCCTCGTGTACGGATTATAGGTATCTTATAACTTTGATAATACTGATAACTGAGCATATCTTGACCGACCTTACTTACTGCATAGGGACTTAGTGGTCTTAAGGGATTTGTTTCCTTAATTGGCACTTCATTCTCGTAGACCATTCCATATTCTTCACTCGAACAGGCAATCTGAATGAGAGGATTAATACCTGCTTCTCGACAGGCTTCGAATATGTAAAGATTTCCGTTTATATTAGTAGTAATGGTATCAGATGGGACAATCCAGGAAGTAGGCACAAATGATTGAGCGGCAAGATGAAAAATTCTATCAGGCTTCGTTTGTTCGATAGCGCGAATCATTGAAGAGTAATCACGCAAATCGCACTCAACAAATTTTATTTTCTCTTTAATATGATGAACATTCTCCATTCGACTGCGCCATCTTCTTGTCCCATAAATTTCAATCCCTCCTATTTTTAACAAATACTCCGCAAGATGACTCCCAGCAAAACCCGTTATACCAGTAATCAAAACCTTCATACAATTATCTCCCTTTTTAAATTTAAAATTTCCAATTTAAAATATCTGAAAAATCGGCTAATATGTCATTCCCGTGTAAACGGGAATCCAGAATAATATCGAATCGTGTTAAATAATTTCTGGATTCCCACTTTCGTGGGAATGACACAGTATATTCGTGGTGATTAGTGAAATTCGTGGTTTCATAATTCTTTTATTTAGTTTGGAACTTAATATTCATAAAAACCGATGCTTATTCTTGTTCTACTGGCGACTCCTGATGAAATCGCAGCTTTTGCTACTGCTGATGCAACTAATCGAAAAACTTTTCTATTAAAAACACTCGGTATAATATATTCTTCAGACAATTCCGATTCCTTAATCGTATTAGCGATAGCATACGCCGCCGCAAGTTTCATCGGCTCATTAATATCTTTCGCTCGAACATCCAATACCCCTCTAAACATACCCGGAAAACATAATACATTATTAACTTGATTAGGATAATCGCTTCGACCTGTGGCAATAATCCTCGCATACGGTTCTGCTTCTTCAGGCATAATTTCTGGAATGGGATTCGCCATAGCAAATATGATGGGGTCTTTTTTCATCACCTTTAAATCTTTTCCTTTTAACAATCCTGGAGCTGATAAACCGATGAAGACATCGGCTTTATATAAGGCATCTTGTATAGTCCCTTTCACCTTTTTAGGATTTGTATGTTCGGCATACCATTCCTTCATAAAATTCATTCCCTCTGTTCTTCCCTTATATATTATTCCAGCTCTATCCACACCAATCATTTCTTTCACACCGGCAGAAAGAAGAATTTTAGAACAGGCAATACCTGCCGCACCAGCACCTGATATCACAACTTTAATCTCTTTCATTTTTTTCTTAACAATCTTCAGTGCATTAATTAAAGCCGCTAAGACAACGACCGCTGTTCCATGCTGGTCATCGTGAAATACTGGTATGTCGAGTTCTTTTTTTAATCTTTCCTCAATAACAAAACACCTCGGCGCAGATATGTCTTCCAGATTAATCCCTCCAAAACCCGGTGAAATGTATTTAACCGTCTTTATTATTTCTTCAGGGTCTTTTGTATCCAGACAGATAGGATAAGCATCAACATTACCAAACTCTTTGAATAACATCGCTTTCCCTTCCATAACAGGCATTGCCGCTTCAGGTCCAATATCACCAAGTCCTAAAACTGCTGTCCCATCTGTAACAATTGCTACCGAATTTTTCTTAATTGTTAATACATAAGCCTTCTTTTTATTCTCCGCAATTGCCATACTCACCCTTGCCACACCCGGAGTATAAGCCATTGAGAGTGAATTTCTTGTTGTTAATGGAACTTTTGTTTGTATAGAGATTTTTCCTCCAAGATGCATTAAAAAAACACCATCTGAAACACTGACCAATTTTATACCTTCAATTTTTTTGACACTATCAATAATAGCTTGACCATGTTTCTCATCTCTTGCATATACTGTCACATCTCTTACTAAAGTGTTCTTCTGAACTGATACAATATCAATAGCCCCCAGATTCCCTTTTTTCTTTCCGATAACATTAGCTACTTTGGCAAACATTCCCGGTTTATTAAGTATTTCCAATCTCATAGTAATTGTATAGCTTGGACTTGTAATAACGCTCATTGTCCTTCTCCTTGCAAATATTATGTATTAATTTTCTTATATGTAACGCAAACTTTAGTTTGCCTAAGCTCGCCTTTTGCGACATAAATGTCGCATTACATTTAAAAATTAAGTAGTTACTTCCTAATTGAAAACTTTGTTTCTGTACGAGATAATAATCTTTTGATATTAGATGAGTGGCGATATAAAATTAATAAACCAATACCAGCAGAAAAAAGAATATATATTATATGGAATTTTCTTATTATGAGAATAATGGGTAAAATTATTGCACCTGAAATAGAACCAAGAGAAACATAACCCGTAACGGAAATGATTATCACCATAAAAAGAGCTGTTATTATTATAGGAATTGGAACAAGTGCAAGAAAAACACCAATGGTTGTTGCAACACCTTTTCCTCCTTTAAAACCTAAATACACAGGAAAAATATGACCAACAATCGCCACTAAACCTACTCCCGTTTTGAAAATTTCTTTACTTTCGATAATTGGTTTTGCAAATAAAAAAATATCAGGTTTTATCTTAGTTACAATATAAAAAATACCCCATACAGGTAAAAATCCTTTAATCATATCAAAAAATAGAACTAATAATCCCCAAATTTTCCCCAAAACCCTTCCTACATTTGTTGCACCAGGATTTCCGCTCCCCAACTGTCTTATATCCTTGCCCATTTTAATTTTTACAATAACATAACTTGTGGGAATAGCACCAATAAAATATCCAGCTACAATGGAGAGAATGAAAAAAATCATTTTCTTTTTTCCCTGACCAATATTTTTATCGGGATATTAGTAAATCCACACTTTTCCCTCAACTGATTCATTAAGTATCGAATGTAAGAAAAATGGATGAGTTTTTTATTATTCACGAATATTGCAAAAGTCGGAGGTGATATGCCAACTTGTGTTATATATTTCAATTTCAATTCTTTTCCTTTAAATGCAGGTGGTGGATAATTTTTTGTGATTTGCTCGAATATAGCATTCATTTCTGAAGTGGTTATTCTCATTGTATATTGAGTATACAATTCATCTATAATTTTAAAGATGCGATTCACTCGCTGACCTGTTAATGCTGAAACAGTTAAAAAAGATGAATAATTTATGAACTTTAATTTCTCCTCGACATCGTGTTTGAAATTATTGTATGTCTTATTATCCTTCTCAACCTTATCCCACTTGTTCAAAATAATAATACAGGGTTTATAAGACTCGAATACAAATCCTGCAATGTGGGCATCCTGTTGTGAAATTTCTTCTGAAGAATCCAACAAAAATAATACAACATCACTTCGTTCCATATTGATTATTGCTGATAAAACTATTAACTTTTCTATCCCAACTTCTATTTTCCCTCTTCTTCTGATTCCTGCAGTATCTATTAAAACATACCTCTTTCCATCAATAACTACTTCAGTATCAATAGCATCACGGGTTGTCCCGGGAACTTCACTTGTGATAACTCTCTTTGTTCCAACGATAGTATTGAGCAATGTGGATTTTCCAACATTCTGTTTTCCTACTATGGCAACTTTAATAGCTCTATCTCCTTCTCCCACTTCCTCTTTCGTTTTCTCTGGAATATGGTTTGCAACATCATCGAGTAAGTCTGACATACCGAGTCCGTGTAAAGCTGAAACAAAATATATTTTTTCAAAGCCGAGTTGATAAAAGTCGTATGAAGAATTTTTGATTGTCTCATTATCAACCTTATTGACAACAAGAATAGAATCTTTCTGAGACTTCTTAATAATCTTAGCCACATCCGCATCTATGGAGCTCAAACCTTCCTTTCCATCCACAACAAAAAGGATTAAATCAGCTTCATCAATAGCAATATTAGCCTGTTCACGAATTTCTGCAAAAAAATTATCTGTTGCTGTGGGTTCATATCCTCCTGTGTCGACCAATAAGAATTCTTTGTTATTCCACTCGCCCTCAGCGTAATTCCTATCACGAGTAAGCCCCGGTTCATCAAAGACAACTGCTTTTTTTCTGCCTATGATTCGATTAAATAAAGCTGACTTACCTACATTAGGTCTACCAACAATGGCTATTATTGTTTTATTCTTCGTATTCATATATAATCTTAAAATTGTTAAAGACGAGATTATAAATTTTGAAAAATTGTTTGATCAGCCAGCATATATATGCTGGCTGGATAATTATTGAGGGATATATATCCCTCATAATTTTTATGTTCAGGATAAATATCCTGAACAATCTTGCGTATTGAAAATAACCGAAAATATTAATTAAAGATAGGAGTTCATCTGTAAAGGATTTGCTTACTCACAGCGTCATACAATTTTTTCACATTTTCCTCTATTTTGCCTTTTTCAAAAACAGAAGAACCAGCAATAATAACATCAGCACCAGCAGTGTAGACACACAAAATATTTTCCTCATTTATTCCACCATCTACAGCAATAAGGAAATCAAGACCTGTTTTCTCCCTTAATAGACTCAGTTCACGAACCTTATTGATAGTGGGAGTAAGCAACTTTTGCCCACCAAATCCCGGCTCAACAGTCATAATAAGCACCATATCAACTATCGGTAAAACACTATGCAAAGAATCAATAGGAGTCGCTGGTTTAATAGAAATAGCCACTCTCCCAGCTATTTCTTTTATCATCAACATAGCTTTTTTCAAGTTTTTGTCGTAGATTTCTCTATGAAAACAAATTTGATTCGCACCAGCATCTACAAATACTTGAGCATACTTCAACGGATCTTCAATCATCAAATGAACATCAAAAAACAAACCCGACTTTTTCCGTAATGAACTTATCACGTCCGGACCTATAGTAATATTAGGAACAAAATGCCCATCCATCACATCAATATGAATCCATTTACATCCTGCCTTCTTAATCCTCGATAAAGCGCTGTTCAAATTCCCAAAATCCGCTGACAATATAGACGGAGCAAGAATAAATTTCCTCTGCTTCTTGGATTGCCTTTGTAGCCTTCCTTTTGCCATTTACTTCTGCTTTACCTTTCATTTGTAGGGAACAGGCACGCCTGTTCCCTACATCTAAATTTCAGTAAACCGAACCCCTTTTCCTATGAATTTCAAGGACTCGCATAAAATCCAGATGAAATTGTAAGATTAATTCGGTCACCTCTTGCTACTTTCACACCTACTGGGGGTAATTGCTGATAGACCAATCCTTCCTCAATTTGCTCATTACGATTTCTACTTATATCACCCAAGATCAAACCATAAGTATTCAAAATTAATTTTGTCTCCTCCAGAGTTTTCAATTTTAACTCCGGCATAGAATAATATTCAACCTCAGGACCTAAACTAATAAGTAAATTAACCCTCTTATCCAACCTTTCTTTAAATCCCGGTAAAGGAAATTGAGAAATAATAAGGTCTTTGGGAACACTGTTTGAAGAATAATATGCCATTTCACCCATATTGAGTCTGCTTTTCCTGAGCATCACTCCTGCCGATATCGTATCTTTATTTCTTACATCTGGCACAACAGCATATTCACTTCCCATACTAATCGTTACATTGATTACACTATTGACCTTCACCCGTGTTCCCGGCAAAGGATATTGCATAGTGATAAATCCCTGCTCATAATAATTGTCAAAAACCCTTTTATCCAGTTGAATATATAATTTTAAAGATTTTATTTTTTCAAGAGCTTCATAAGTAGTAATTCCACAAATGTTGGGCACTTCTACTTCAGTACTTCGAATAAATCGCTTAATGAAAAAATAACTAATCCCAGTTATCGCAACAAATATAAAAATAAATAAAATTAGATAATACAAAAACAACACCAAAAGGGGTCTGCTTTTCTCAATAGCTGGCTGGGAATCACTTTTATTATTATTATTTTTACTATCCATTATTGAACCTACTAATTGAGATCTCTAAAATACTATCTAATATGTCATTCCTGCGAAAGCAGGAATCCAGAATCGTAGCTAATTTACTAAATAAATACTGGATTCCCACTTGTGTGGGAATGACACAACCTCGGTTTTTTAGTTTTTCAGAGGTCTTTAATTAGTATTCTTTTTGACTTTAAGTTTCTCTTCAATTTCCTTTTTTCTCAATTCTTCAAGGATAACATCAATTTTTATCTTAGAATAAGCCAGGATTTCCGTCACCTCTTGAATCCTAAGTGGAACCTGTCGTCCTTTGTCATCGTATTTTGTTTGTTTTAGAATTCTTCTTAATTCAGTATTCAATATAGCACTAATTTTTTTCCACTCAGGATGCAAAGGAGGTATAAGGGCAAGGGGAATATATTGCTGAATGCCATTTAATATCGGATCATTATTATATAAAAATCCAGTAGATTGCCTGGACGGAAATAAACCATTAAGTGGCAGGGCTTCTCTTTGGTTTTCTGGACTTATAATAAACTTTATTAAATTCACGCACTTCTCACGTTTATAGGAATCCTTTTGTTTAAATAAAATGAAGTTCCCAACTCCTGCAGAAGCTAATTGAATAATGCCACTGGAACCTGTTGGAAACATCGCAACAGTAAAATTTAGGAGTGGAGTGATTTTATCTAATTGTTTTTCTTTTTTAAATCTTTTATTATTCTCTTTCAATTCTTCATTATAAGCCCTTAAAAGATTAATGTGCCAACAGGGTTCACAAGTAACAGCAATATTCCTCTTATAGACAAAACTATCCCATACGTCCTTTGGTGTTAATTCAATTGGTGTAGGAAGCGCAACCTTGTAAATACTTTGCATTTCGATAAGTCTCATAACGCCTTTACCTGCTTCAGCAGAATTGATAATACAAGTTTCAGCATTTTTATCGAGTATCCTGGCTCCTTCACTATAAATAAATCCCCAAGGTTTAAAACTTCCACCTTGAATATCATATCCTACACCAAAGACATCGATTTGACCATCCCCATCTTTATCAAATGTTAACCGCCTCATTTTTTTAATAAATTCTCTATAACTCCACTTACCATTCTTAGGAGGATTAACTTTTCTTTCTTCAAACAAATCTAAATTCAAAAACATAACATAGGCTGTGGTATACCAGGGTAATCCATAAATTTTATCTCTGTATCTACAAGTACTCAAAGCAGGCTCAAAAAAATCATCTATCTCCTCTTTGTTAAAAAATGGATTAAAGGTTTCGAGAAAATTTTGTTCCACATAAAAGAATTTAAGAGCATTCGTTACAATATCAGGAGGAGTGCCTGAAATGACCATCCGATCAAGCTCTTCCAAGCCTTTCGTATACTTTAAATTTTTATATCGAACTTTTACGCCCGGATTGTTTGTTTCAAAACTTTTAAAAGCTTCCCTGAGCCAATCCTCAGTCGCCTTATCTCTTTCGAAATCCCAGACATCTATTGTAACGGAAGGATATTGTGACAAATCTACTTCTGCTGGTTTTTCATTCTTAGGTTTACAAGAGAAAAAAAGTACCAATATTGATACTAATAAGATAAATCTTATTAATTTTATTATTTTTCTCATTCCTAATAGCCTTTTTATAAAGGGTATTATAAAAAATTAGTATCGAAATAAATCTATCTATAATTATGAAACTGTCAAGGTAAAGAATAATATATCAGGCAGACATAATTGTTTCTTTATTCATTATATTGACAAATTGACAACAAATATAGTTTAATAATACACAATTCTTTTCTTTTTATAAAAAGAAAAAAGTTATGAAGAAATATATTGGTTTTTATGGTTGTCCATCTCGAAATATTATGTTGTCGTATAAAAATAAGTTACATCTTGATTTTATAGATTTAGACGAAGATTTTGGTAATCCAGATAGTAAAATTTTACCTCAAGCATATTGCCGAATCATAAAAAATATTATAGATAATTCCATCGCTCTCCGTGATAAACTTGATTTAATCATTGCTGCTGTCGGAGAAGATAAATGTGATCAGGGACGATTCGCCGCCTATTTATTGAAAGATATGGGATTCGATGTAATAGAAGTTAGAAATAATGATTTAACAAATCCTCCCCATCCTCTAAAAATTTGCACATCAACTCTTCCTTTAGATGAAAAAGTAAAACGAATTATGAAAACTGTTTATATGGAAGATAACAATGATTACGAACAGTGTAAACCAAATTATGGATATTGGGGAGTTCCACCTCATGACTTAAATCTATTAAAAATTTTCCCAAACACAACTCATATATTCGGATGGACAAGATGTGTAGAGGCGCGGAGACCTGCTGATTTAGAACTTGAATGCTATGTTGAGTCTGATATTCCTACTATCTTCTATACACAAACTTTTTGTGGGAAACAACAATTAGCTAAGTATCTCGCGGAAAAATACCGAGGTTTGTTCATAGACTGCAATGGACCCGCGACACAAAGTGTCTTAGCTAAAATCGAGGCTTTTATTAGACTCGGATAACAAAAAATATTCTGACAGGATAAACAGGATAAATAATAAAATTTAAAATAATAACCTGACAACCAATAATCATCACCAGATTATGCAGTTTTATCTATCGGTTTTAAATTGTCAGTTGTCCGTTGTCAGTTTCAAATTGTTAATTTTATTAATTCATCCTGTAAATCCTGTTCATCCCTGTTAATTTATTTTTAAAGAGGATAAGATGATTCTTGCGGATTGTGGAAGTTGCTGGGCAAAGATTTGGAATTCGGAAACAAATGAATTACAAATCGTCCAGACAAAAGACATAATAAAAAATAATAAGCTTACTTTTGATTTTGCAACCGGTCATTCAGGCAAGCCAAAAACAAAAAGATATGAGAACGAACTCATTGCTCTTGCTGAAGGTGCCCTCTCATTGATATCCGATGATAATTTCACAATCGTGGATGTAGGAAGCAGAGACACAAAATATATTGTGTTTAAAAATCGTAAGATTGCAAAAATAGATTGGAACCTTGCCTGTGGCTCATCTACAGGAGCAACAGTCGAACTTTTAGGTCATTATTATGATATTGATTTTAACTCATTAGAGCCTTCTGATTCCTGGGTGCCTGTTACTTGTGGAGTTTTTGGAATCGAGAGAATTCTCGAATTGATTGCGCAAGGTTACGAACCTGAGAAGGGTATATCAATGTTTATTCATGGTGTAGTGCGGAATATTTTCACGCTTGTAGGCGAACCTGAGAAATTGTATTTATCCGGTGGATTCTGCGAAAATATTTGTTTCATAAAAACCCTCAATAAATATTGCGAGGTTTTACCTATTGGAAGGACTGTTCTTATTAGAGGGTTATATCGTTTACTAAATTCTAACCTTCCATAATAAATTGTGAATTATCTCTTTATCACTATTAATACAATCCAAAAAAGATAATTTACTAATACCAATCCACAAATCACTGTTTTAGCCCATTTTTTATCCAGATATTTCTTGATAATTGGATATGCGAGAATTATTGCTCCAGCTACTAAGGGAATCCCATAGCGCCCTCGGGAATATGATAAATTGAATCCCGCAAATATAAACCTCTGAATTATATAAATAATCATCCAAAAAAGATGTAGATTGTATTTTAATTTAAATAATTCTTTATTAAATATGATAAATAAAGGATAAATCTGGAGCGAAACAGCTAAAAATAAAATCGCCGATTTGACAAAATACTTAAGCCATTGAGGATCAAAGCTAAAATGCATCGCTCCATCAACACAATTAAAAACAAAAACAAGTGTTGCCTGATTGGGGTAACATCTTTTTAGTATCACTAACAAAACAACGAAAAGAAAAAGAGGAATAACACAAAAATAAATAAAACTAAGAATATCTCGCTTTACATCTTTTCTATTGGCAAGTGTTATCGAGATAGGAATTATAATAGCTAACATAAAGAGGACCGATTTGATAAAAATAGCTATAATAAGAGTTATGGTCAAAGAAAATAAATGAAGCGGTTTGGAACTCTGACAATATTGATATGCTAAATGGATTGATAATAATAATAAAAAAAGAGCGAGACCATCCGACATTGGTCTACCAAGCATTCCAATTATGCTGATATGTGATATAAACAATAAATTAATATAAAATAAATCTCTACCCTTATAAGAAAAATGATTCCTGAGAATGATATTCAATACATATAAACATAATAAACAAGCAATTGTGTTAACAACAAATGAACTGACCACAATGTCTCTAATAACAATATTAAAAATGGCAACTACAATGGGATAAATGGGTCTTGAAGAATGAATGTAATGACCGATAAAAGTCTTTAAATCATTATAAGATTCTGTGGATGGATTAATAATAACTTTATAAATATGTTCGGCATAATTACCATATCCATCATACAGAATATAACCATTAAAATTCCATTCAGGATAGACGGATAAGACACTCTCTTTATTCACTGATAATTTCCATCTATAAAAGGAAATAAAAAAAGAGAAAATTATTGCTAAAAATAGAATTGCTCTTTCTAATTTAGTTAGTGTTTTAAACATTTTCTGAAGGTTCTCTTTTGTGGTGCGACATTTATGTCGAAGAAATATGCGAGATAAATCTCACACCACACGATGCGTATATGTATCACCTTTTATCGAGATATTTGAATCCAATTTATTAGATGTTATGATTTTATTTGTCAATATAATATCAGGATGTCATTATGCCAACTATAACTGCCATAGAAGAACAAAAGAAGAATAAAAACAGATTTTCCATCTTCATAGATGGAGAATTCTTTAAAGGTGTAATGCAAGATGTGATTTTTAAATTAAATTTATTTCAAGGAAAAGAAGTCAACCAAAATGAACTCGCTAAAATTCTGGAATCGGAAGAATTTGAATATGCTAAATCACTTGCTCTAAAATATCTAAGTATCAGACAAAGAACAAGTTTCGAGATTCAAAAATATCTCAAAAAGAAAAACATCGAAGAAGCAACTACCAAGAAAGTTATTCAGGCAATGAAAACTCTCGGACTAATCAATGATGAAGAATATTCTAAACAATACGCTTTAGAGTTAATCAAAAAGGGGAAAGCAGGATATAAGTTGATACTCAACAAATTAAGAAATAGAGGAATCAAGACGGAAAATGCCAGAGACACTTTGAAGGAGTTATTAAATGAAGATGAAGAACTCCAAATCGCCTTAAATCTCGCAAAAAAGAAATTAAAGTTAATCGCACATAAAGAAAAACAAAAAAAACAGAAAAGTATTAATGACTGTCTTATAAGGAAAGGGTTCAATTTTCATATCGTTAATACGGTTATGAACAAATTGTTTAAAGCTCATAATGATTCCGATTCTTGATACAAAGTAACACGTAATGTAGCACTTATATCGCCATTTTAAATATAAAAAAGGGTAATGCAGGTATCTTGTCTACTTTAGTTATGCCGATATAATGTCGGTACCACAATAAAATTCCACAGAAGTTACATTCTGCTTTTTGGTTATATTTCCCCAAATTAATTTTAACTTGATAACTATCAATCATTTCCTTGAAAATAATTTATTATGCTAAAAGTGAAATGCAAAATATGTGGGAATTCAGAGGTGGTTGTTGCAAACATTCTTAATGTATGTAGAGATTGCATTATTCGTCAGTGGAATAAGGCGAAGGAGTTTGCTGATAAGGCTCATAGAATTTCGAGAGAGGAGTTTGATTTACCAATAAAAGAGGATTTAGGCTGTGAAAATAATACGTCTCAAATTGTAACCTGTCATCAGTGTGTGAATAATTGCAAAATTCCAGAAGGCAAAAAGGGATTCTGTGGAATTAAGAAAAATCGTGATGGAAAGTTTTATCAAATATCAGGAACAAAAAAGATTGGTTTTGTTGACTATTATTTTGACCCACTTCCAACAAACTGTGTCGCTTCCTGGGCTTGTGCTGAAAAGAATACGGGTGATTATAGGAAAAAAAGATTTGCACCAATTTCATCATCAAGAGGAAACAATCTCGCTGTCTTTTATCAAACCTGCACATTTGATTGTCTCTTCTGTCAGAACTGGCATTTCCGAGAATGTTTAGAATCACCACGAAAATTAAGCGCTTCCGAATTGGCTTCAGCAGTGGATTCCCGAACACATTGTGTTTGCTACTTCGGTGGTGACCCTGCATCACAATTCACTCATTCACTTGCAACATCACTTGAAATTATGAAGGCAACAAACAATAAAGTCCGAATTTGCTGGGAAACAAACGGTTCAGCAAATCCTCGAATGATGAAAAAAGCTGGAGACATTGCACTACAAACAGGTGGAACAATAAAATTCGATTTGAAAGCCTTCACTCCTGAAATCCATTATGCACTCACCGGATGTTCCAATACTCAAACACTGGAAAATTTTCGATTACTTTCTGAAATGATGAACAATCGACCTGAACCGCCTTTAATTTGTGGAGCAACACTTCTCGTCCCAGGATATATAAATGTTGAAGAAGTCCGCAAAATTGCAAAATTTATTGCTCAGTGCAATCCCAATATCCCCTATTCCCTTCTCGCCTTTTATCCGCATTACTTTTTCCCCGATTTACCTACAACCTCTGCAGAACACGCTTATAAAGCAGAAGAAGTTTGTAAAGAGGAAGGGCTTACTAATGTTCACATAGGGAATATCCATTTACTTTCCGAAAATGAATATTGCTATTAACAGAAAAACAATTTTACCACGACAGCACAACGAGCACAAAAAATATTAAAAATTTAGACAGGATTTATAGGATTAACAAGATAATATCCAAAAATAAATTATCTTGAACATCTTGTTAATCCTGTTAAAATTATTATTTATAGAGACGCAATGCATTGCGTCTCTATATTTTTCGGGGTGAATTTAAAGTCTGTCTAACTGGTTTTATCAGTAAAATTGCTATTATTATCCCGAGAATTGCAAGTATTGCTGTCGGATAAAAAGTATAGATGTAGCTTCCGAAAATATCCCTGATTTTCCCTGATATTAAACAGCCAAATATTGCTCCTATGCCATAAGCTGTATAAACTATGCCGTAATTTTTGCTATAATGTTTTGTTCCAAAAAATATTGACGTCGCTGTTGGAGCAATAGATAACCAGCCTCCAAGACATAACCAAAATCCACAAAATGATAATACATATAAAACTATTTCTGATTCACCAGCATTCAACATCCCTATCGAACACAATATAATGATTATAAAAGAAATTATTGCAGAATATCTTGGCGTAAGCTTATCCGTAAGCCATCCAAATAGTGGTCTCCCAATCCCATTAAATATAGCGAAAACCGAAACAGCTAAAGAAGAAAAAGCTGGATTCAATTTAATAATTTCTTCACCGACTGGACAAGAAATCCCAATCGCAGTTAATCCACTTAATGTCCCAATTACATAGCAAGACCACAAACCATAAAACGTGGAGGTTTTAAGCATATCGGAACTATCAAGTTCTATAATAGTAGAATTGGGAGTAGACGATAACCGTTTTTCATCAACACTGAATTCAGAAGAAGGAAATCTAATCGGAATTGCAAGCAAAATTATGATTACAAAAAACAGGATACCTAAGATTCTAAATGTATTAAGAGGTCCGTATGAATCGATGAGAAATTTTGATAAAGGAGAAGTTATTAAAGGCGATAATCCAAAACCTATGATGGTTAATCCTACTGCCAATCCTTTCTTGTCGGGAAACCATTTTGTTGATGTAGCAATTGGTGCACCATAAGCAACACCAACTCCTCCTCCAGCAATGAATCCATAACTAATTGTTAAAATATATATATTAGAAGCGAAACTGGCTAATATCCATCCAAGTCCAACTAAAGCTCCCCCTAACATCGTTATGATTCTTGGTCCATACTTATCTAAGAATCTGCCTGCAATAGGCATTAATAAGGCAAAAAACACCAAAAAGAACATATAAGGCAACCCACTTTGTGTTGCCGTTATATTAAATAACTTTTCTAATGGTTTTCGGAATATACTCCAGGAATAAACAGCACCCAAGCACAAATTTATGAATAATCCAATTATAACGAAAAACCATCTCCCCTTTTCTGCTGTTAATCCAAAAACTTTCACTTCTTTTGTCATATCATTCCATATTTCAAAATGTATTTTTCGCAGATACAATCCCCTCTTGAGAGGGATTTCTGTAAAACAGATAGAGTGTGTAATAGTAGTATTTCAGGAATCTCAAATTGAGACTTCTGAAATACTGGCAAATTCTATTTAAAAGCGAGATTGCCACGCCTGCCTAATGGCAGGCTCGCAATGACACAATAAGGACTTGCGGGTGTCATTGCGAACAGTCTTATCGTGAAGCAATCTCGTATTTGAAGTATTTCAGAGACCTCAAATTAAGATTTATTTTTCTGGTGAGAAGCTGTTTTTAAATATTCAAAAACACCAATTGCCAATCCTTCTGCCATCTTCTGACGAAATTCTGGCGCGGATGCCTTCTGGTCATCCTCTGGATTTTGCATATGTAGCATTTCAGGAAGTATCACTGGAACGTCTGACCAGTTAAAACCAGATAGGTCACTGCGAGGAATCAACCCTTTATCAGGAATGTTAGTATAGGTGGAATACGCCTTCTGCACAATCCCTGCGGCTTTGAGACTCTTATCATAAATATCATCTGTCCAATTCTTAATAAGGGCAGGATAAAGAGTAAAACAATTATGTTCCGCTCCAGCATCACAGTGTAAGCGAATACAAAGGTCTGCTTTGCATCTATTCGCAATAGATGCACGTTCACTATTAGGCACATTGACATCAGGAGTCACACGGGTCATAATAACAGTTACACCTTTTTGGGTGAGAATTTCACGGAGTCTCAAACCAACGTCAAGATTTACAGCGTCTTCAGTTCCAGCTAATTTCCCTCTCGTTCCACTCGACACAGATGGTTTAGTCTGTGATGAACCAGGACCGATAGGCTCTAAATTTGTATTTTCTTTTCCTTGATGTCCTGGGTCTATGCATACCACATAACCCTTAAAATTTTCTTCAGCATATGATTGATAATGAGAGAAATACGATAATAATACAAAAAGAAAAAGAACCGGATAAAAAATTATTGATGTAAAAATACGTTTCATAATGTTTCTCCAATTTGTTAGTTCATCTTCTCTAATTTCGATTTAATAATCATTAGTTCGTTTTTCGTCTTATCAAGTTTTTCTTTTTCTTTGCTCACAACCTCTTCTGGAGCCTTGCTGAGGAATCCTTCATTGCTTAACTTTCCTGACAGACGCTCCTCTTCAATCATCAGACGCTTTAATTCTTTTTCAAGACGAGTTTTTTCTTTTTCAATCAATTCACTTGGCATCGGGATAATAATTTTTACCTCATCTTGAACTCCAATTGAATTTGGTTCCGGATATTTTTTCTTTTTACTCAGGATGTCTATATTATTAATTTGAACCAAATCTTTAATATAAAATTGATTTCTTTTCAGCATTTCAAATTTATTTTTATGTTGAGTTTCAAGGAACACATCAACCTTTTCTGATGGTGGAATATCCATTTCTCCCCTGATATTTCTTATGGTATAAATAATATTCTTAATGAAACTTATCTCTTCAGCTTCTTTAGAATAATCACCTATGTGAATTTTTTTGGTCCAGGGAGCAACCATTATTGATTCCATATTGAGACTACTGTTGCGGTCATTAAATTTTTTATTTTCTCCCCAGTTATTCTTAATCTTCTGCCAGATTTCCTCCGTAATAAATGGCATAATCGGATGAAGAAGTCTCATTACTCCTTCGAGAATTTCCAACAAAATAATTTGCGCTGTTATCTTTGATTCTTTCTTTTTCTCCTCAGGAATTGATGAATCTTTCTCAAATAATCTTGATTTCACAAGCTCCAAATACCAATCACAGAATTCATGCCAGATAAAATGATACAAAGTATTCGCTACATCGCTAAAATAATATTCCTCGAGTTCCTTAGTAGCTTCATCAATAATCTGATTGTATCGAAACAAAATCCATTTGTCAGGTAAAGTGAGATTTTTCTCTTTGAAACCTTTATTAAAATCATCAAATTCGAGCGATTCGGTATGCATAAAAATCATTCGTGCCGCATTCCAGATTTTGTTCGTAAAATTTCGATAGCCCTGAATCCTTTTCACAGACATATTAAGACTCTTCACCTGCGCACACAAAGCACAAAACGTAAAGCGCAATGAGTCTGTCCCATATAACTCAATCATTTCAATCGGGTCAATGGCATTCCCTAATGATTTACTTTGCTTTTTGCCATGTTCATCGCAAACAATAGGATTGATAAAAACATCAGAAAAAGGAACATCGCCCATAAACTTCAATCCCATCATTATCATTCGTGCTACCCAGAAGAAAATAATCTCATGAGCTGTAACAAGAACTGAAGTTGGATAAAACACTTCTAAATCTTTAGTTCTTTCGGGCCAACCTAATGTAGAAAAGGGCCAGAGTGCTGATGAGAACCACGTATCGAGAACATCCTCATCCTGCTTGATTTCTCCACTCCTGCAATACGGACAAAAATCTATATCTTCTCTCGAAACAATGGTAGAATTACATCCTCGACAATACCAAACTGGAATTCGATGTCCCCACCATAACTGTCTCGAAATACACCAATCACGAACATTATACATCCAATTAAAATAAGTTGTTTCCCAATTCTTAGGAATGAATCGAACTCTCCCCTTCTCAACCGCTTCAATTGCCTTTTCCGCAAGTGGTCTCATTTTAATAAACCATTGCTCAGATAAATATGGTTCGATAATTGTATCACAACGATAACACTTGCCAGGAGAATAAATATGGTCAGTAATCTTCTCAAGCAATCCCTGAGCCTTTAAATCGGCAACAACCCTATCCCTCGCTTCAAATCTATCCAGACCACAATAATGACCACCATTCTCATTTATCTTACCATCCGGGGTCATCACATTGACTTCTGGAAGATTTTGTCTACGACCAACTAAGAAGTCATTGGGATCATGAGCTGGTGTGATTTTCACAAGCCCTGTTCCAAATGACATATCCACATAATCATCTGCAATAATCTGCAACTCACGATTTAATAATGGAAGAATCGCAGTTTTCCCAAGAAGATGTCTATACCGTTCATCTTTCGGATTCATTGCAACTGCTGTATCACCGAGCATCGTTTCGGGGCGAGTCGTTGCAACCACAAGATACTCTTTTGAATCCTTAACAGGATATTTTATATACCAGAGATGAGTTTTGACTTCTTCTTCAGGGTGAACAACCTCATCATCAGATAAAGCTGTTCGGCATCTCGGACACCAATTAACAATGTAAGTTCCTCTATAAATTAGTTTATCTTCATATAGTCTGCAAAAGACTTCTCGAACAGCCTGAGAAAGTCCCTCATCCATTGTGAATCGTTCTCTATCCCAATCGCAAGAGCAGCCAAGTCTTTTAAGCTGTCTGATAATTGTTCCCCCCTGTTTTTCTTTCCATTCCCAAACTTTTTCTAAGAATTTTTTCCGACCGAGACTATGTTTTGTAAGCCCTTCTTTTGCCAAGTCTTTTTCAACAACAAATTGCGTGGCTATTCCTGCATGGTCGGTTCCAGGAAGCCACAAGGTATTAAATCCCTGCATTCTTTTCCAGCGAATTAAGATATCCTGAATGGTATTATTCAAGCCGTGTCCCATATGAAGAATGCCCGTAACATTAGGAGGAGGAATAACAATTACATAAGTCTCGTTTGCAGAATTTTCATCAGCATGAAAAAATTTCTTTTCCAGCCAGAAATCATACCACTTCTTCTCCACCTCTTCAGGCTTATAAATCTTATCTAATTCTTTACGCGCCAATCTCCTTACTCCTTCTGAAATATCTAAATATCCAAAGAATAATCGAAAACAAAAATTACTGTGAAAACAATAACAAATATAAGATTAACAATCTGACTAACTGTCAAACATAAATTTTATAAATCTAATAATTTATTTACCCCAAATCCAAATTTATCAGTGCCTTATTCAAATGATACAATGCTATTGTTAAAAATGATCATAAGCTCTTTAGTTTCAATATTTAAATTCTTTTTAAATATATATAATAATTTTTCTTGACTTTGATTTTTTTTTATATAAAATTAGTAGTATCAAAAAGGCCAAAATGAAGAATATATAATATGAAAATCAAAATTGGCAAATTTCTTATTTGTCTTTTTATATCTTCAACAATTTTTTCATACTTATGTTTCGCAAATGGTTCATATCAACAGGCAATGGAATTCTTTAAATCAGGAGATTATCAGCAGGCTCAATTTACATTTAATCAGTTTATATCAGAATATCCAGAAAGTCCTAATAGTAAATCTGCAGAATTTTATTCAATTAAATGTTATTATATGCTCGGGAAATATCCAGAAATGGAACAAGCAATCCAAAACCTAAAACAACAAAATCCTCAACATCCATCACTTGACGACTTAGAATTTCTTCGTGGACTTGCAAACCTGAATACAAAAAATTATGATACAGCAAAATCTATTTTTATATGCTTAAAATCTACATATCCAGACTCCTCCTACAGCAAGAAAATCTCTGCACGAATTAACAGCAACAATTTTCATCCTATAATGATTCTTTATGACGTCCTGATGTATGATGAGTTCCTAAAATTGTCGGAACAATTCAGAAAAGATAATCCTGCTAATACTTATTCTGATGACTTAATGTTTATGGAAATGTTAGCATTAAGAAAACTTAATAAATGGGAAGAAGCTCGTAAAAAGGCAAATGATTTAATAGCTAAATATCCTGATTCACCTTACTCAATACAAATGGGAGGAGCTAATGGAAGGGCTGAAGACCAAGCGGCAATAGATTATGCAGAAGCTGTGAAAGCTTATCACACCAAAAATTTTGAAGAAGCGGGAAGGCTTTTCAGTCAATTTCTCGTAAATTATCCCAACAATTGGCGAAAGGAGGAAGCAGGGAATTATCTCTGTTATTCATTATATCATTCAAGAAAGAGTGATGAATTCGTCAAGAAAAGTTCTGAAATGATTAACCAATATCCCAAATCACAATATATTGATGACCTTTTATACTTACAATCAGCAGTTTATGTTCAAGAAGGAAAAGGAGAAGAGGCAAGGAACATCCTCAATTCCTTAGAAACTAATTATCCTGGTTCAAATTTGTATAATAATTTCAGACAGATGCGTTTAGAAAGTTACTTATATGAAGACTGCCTAAATACATTATCTGACCATCAACAAGAATGGTCTTTGGTTGAAGATTTGTTAGAAGAATGCACCTTACGAGCAGTTCAATTAAAAAATAAATCAATGTTTTTGGAAAACTTGGACTTGATGAAAGAATTTTATAAAACAACAAATCAACAAGGAGGCGAGAAACTTTTTTATGAAAAACTCCTTCAACAACCAATGCATAAAGATTGGGCTTTAGAAGTAAAGAAAAAATACATCTTGGCTTTAGCAAATGAAAAATTTTATACTGAAGCAGAAAGCTTAGCTAAAACCTTATTGGAAGACAATTCATTATCTACAGAACAAAAACAAGGTATATCCTTGATTTTAACACGCGTTTACGCAATGCAAGGAAAATTAGAAGAATCGGCAAATATATTCAAAAAATATAATTTATCAGATTAGTTTGATTAAAAAGGAGAAGAATATGAATAAAATGAATGCAATAAAAATCCCTATTTTTATCATTTATTTACAATTATTTTTTTTATTTTTGAATCGTCCACTTTTACCTGACGAGGTAATTGTTGGAGAAGAAAACTCAGAATTCATTATTAGTCGGTATAGTGACAATATATTTATGAGAGTCAGGAGCATAACGACTCAAGATGGACCTAATATAATTGAGACTAAAGCATTAGATAACCCATATATTGGCAACTCAATTGCGTTCATAAATGAAAATGGTGAAAAATATTTTTCAACTAATACTCAATTCCCTATAACATTCATTGAAACATTTAAAGATACTGTTTATACATTAGAAGAACAGATCTATCCTAATTATGCTATGAGAGTAGCTTTTCAAGAAGCTGATTTAGCTAAGGGTATAGAAAAGGGCTCCGAACTTAAATATATTAATTGGAGACAATATTATTTGAGAAAATATGATACTAAGACGCCTGGGGGAAATACACTTTTTGTGTTGCCCAAACTTGAAGGTCCTCCTTCATATGAAAAAGATCCAATAGCTTTATTCCCAACATCGGATGCAATATATTTGCTTTACTTGAATCCATCATATAATTCTCTTTATAATCTTCTAATAGAAAAATACTCATTGAATGAGAATAATTCTAAAAGTGAGATAACTATTCATAATATTAGCTGTGGAGTAAAAAGAAGAGTACATTTTATAAAAGAAAATAGTCTTTTTTTTCTTCGCACTTTAAAAAATTATGATATTACAAAAGAACGTGAAATTGTTGATTTAGTTAAAGTAGATCTTCAAACAGGGAATACAGAGAATTTTTTTAGATCAGAAAATGTTATTTCTTGTGGAATAGATAATTTAACGGAAACTTTTTATTACATAACAAGCACTTTTAATAATGATGAGAATGAACCCTGCATTTACCATATAAATTGGTTGCCTCTAAATAATCTAAATGGTAGTTCAAAAAGAGAAAAATTTTCTTTTCATTTAGCAATTGTATTTTGGTGGGATGACAATTTTAAAAGATTCTATGTTAAATTAAGGAATAATAATCCTAAAAATAAGACATTTCAAGAGGGGGGTATCTATTCAATTGAAAGGAGAAGTTTTTAATGAAACAGAAAAAAATAAAAAAATTTAATAATAGAACTGAATCTTTAAATAATAAAACTAATCGTCGAGAATTTTTAGGATTAATGTTAAAGGGATTTATAACGGGAGGAGCATTATTTATTCTCTCTTCAGATATATATTCTATTACTTGTGCGTGTGGTCATAGTAATACTTGTAATGAGCCAGGTACAAATAATTGTCCACCTGATCCAAGAAATAATTGTACAAGTGCTCCGAATACATGTTCTGGCGGTGGTTCAAATGGTTGTTCAGGAGGCAACGATAATAGTTGTCGGGGAGGTGGGACAAATACTTGTAGTAAGCCGGAAGATAATTCATGCTCGTCCAGCGGAGTACGCACAGGGAACGCTTGTGCTGATGGTGGAACAAATAACGAGTGTAGTAACGAAGATGGAAATAATTGCGATGGCAATAGTAATAATAACTGTCAAGGTGGGGCAGATAATATTTGTGGTGGTATCGGAAAAGACACAAATAATTGTGATGGTCCAGCAGCGGATAATGCCTGTGAGGGAGTAGGAAGTTCAAATACTTGCTCTTCTCCAGGAAGTAATACATGCTCAGATCATGCAGATAATAGTTGTACTGGTGGAGCAACTAATATATGTGAAGATGGCGCTGGAAATAACGCTGTATGTGATCCTCAAGAAAGCAATTCCTGGAAGTGATATAAGCAAAGATGCAAGCACAGAAAATAACTGTACGAACAGTAGTTAATATAAAAAAGATGTATTTGGAATATTATAGACTATGTCACATTATAAGTAGCAATCCAATAATATAATAAAAAAGACAGAATTTCAAAACTATTTTTTTAATTTTACAAATTTCCACAGTTTATTATGGGTCATATTAGGGTAAAAAAGATCAATGTGGTACAACATATTATTTCTCTTGCAAGAAATCGATTGCTAATAACCGCTACTAAGGAAGGCGCAAAATTAGTTTATCTATCCAACAGAATTGTCTCCCAAAAGTTAATTAAAAAACTATACACAGAAAGTTTTGGTTCTTTAAAAAATTTATCAGAGAAATTATCAATATCTTACATTTTACCTATTAAACCCCAAAACATTCAAAGACAAATTGAGTCTATTATTAATTTAATAAATAAAAATTTTACTTCAAGTTTGATTTTGAGAAAAAAAATAATCCAGCAAAACATTACTGATGATGTTATTAGTCTTTTAAACACTTTACATAATAAAAAAGCTGAATTAGAAAAGCATTTTGAAAGAGATGCTTTGCTTCATCTTAGTATTGTATACGATCCGAATTTGAGAGACAGATTAATATCTTTTTTAGAACAAATATCTAATTACAACTTTATAAGAACATTTATTTATTTCCCAAACAATATATTTTTATATCAAGAAAATCAGCGATGGGAATATATTCAGTCTTGGCTAGAATTCTTTCAAGAATCAGGCTATAGTTTTCCATTCATATTTGAGTCCCCACAACTTTTATTAAATAAAAAAGGATTTGAAATTATTCAATATACTCTTGAGAGCGGTTTGGCTCAATATATTGATATTGACCATACTAAATTGTTAAGACTAAATTCACTAAAAGAACAAGAGAATTACATAGATAATTATGAAACTATAATATCAAAATGGTTGAATGAATGGGATTTTCCTTTTCTTTCGCTCTATGAATTTGTTAGGATTATAAAAGTCCTCACGGCACCATTAAGAAAAGAATTTGTACTTTTATTAGATGATGACTTTGACCAAGAATTTAAACATCCAACATTAGATGAGTTAAATTCTCTATATGACCGTTTTTCTTCTTTTTCTTCTTTTTTGGGACCCCTTCTTCCCTCTCTATTACCTTTTCATCTTTACTATGAAAAGAAACACGGTTTTAGAAGTTGGGATGATATGGTATTAAAAAAATATACTCAAATTCTTGAGAAATGTGTAACATTTATCATAGAAGAATTATTTAAAGAATGTGAAGCAAGTATAGAAGAAAATCGTCCCCTTAAGCTTGATTTAAATCAATCAAAGCCCACCTATATTCCTCAAAGTTGGGATAAGGCTCGTTCCATTTTCTATTCAGCAAAGAATGAATAAAAAGAGGAAAAAATATGGAGTGCGCACCCTGTCACATTACAGCCACAGCCATTGATATTGATGTAACAGATGATTGCAACCTTCGATGTGTATATTGCTTTAAAGGTCCAAAAAGCCCTCGTTATATCGATAATAAGACTGCACGAAGAGCAGTTGATTGGATTATACACGCCTCAAGAGATTATCCTGATATAAGTGTCAATTTTATGGGTGGAGAGCCGTTATTAGCATGGAATTTAATAAAAGAACTTGTCCTCTGGGGAAGAAATCGTGCTAAGAGCTATGGGAAAAATATCCGTTTTTCAATGACAACAAACTTGACATTGATGAACGATGAAATACGAGCCTTTGTTGACCAATATGGATTTGGTGTATTAATGTCCATAGATGGTTGTCCCGAACTGCACGATAAACAAAGGATTGCTCAACATCCTGACCATCGGTATAAAACGGTAGAATATTGGGCGAGGTTTTTATTGAGAACTCGACCTCGTTCAGATGCTCGAATGACATTAATTCCAAGAAATGTATCTTTATTAGCGAAAAGTTTCCAATATCTTACTGAAGAAATTGGATTTCAATCTGTTGTTTTATCAGCAGCAGATTATCCTGATTGGACAGATGAATTGCTCCAAGAATATAAAGAACAAATGGAATTAATTGCCTCAATGCTTGAACAAGGATATAAAAATGGCAAGATACTGAGTTTGAAACTACTTACCTGGATGATAAAAATGATTATTCATCCTCGAAGGCAAGGGAAAAATATTACAGAGCGTGTTTCACCTTGTGGGGCAGGATATAATTATCAAATGATAGATTTTAATGGAAATATCTGGCCTTGCCATCGTTTTGATTTTGCGATTCAAATCCATAACTTTGATAACGAACTAAAAATGGGCAATATTTTTGAGAATTATTATAATGATAAACTTGCAAATGTATTCTTGAATTTTAATTTCAAGGAACACCAAAAAGAGGAATGTAAGAGTTGTCCGATTTTTGTTCAGTGTGCAGGTGGTTGTCCTGCCTGTAATCTATATTATATGAGAAATATTTATCTGCCACACGAAAATTATTGTCGATTAAGACAAATTGAATATAAAGTCGCAGAAAAATTATACAACAAACTTATCGATGATAAAAATGAGACATTCATTAAAGATTTAGAAAAACCATTTAATTAGGGGAAATAAACTGGCGGTGGGAGTAGGATTCGAACCCACGGAGCTTTCGCTCAACGGTTTTCAAGACCGCCGCCTTAAGCCACTCGGCCATCCCACCGCGGTGATTGGGAAATAATATTATAATTAAAAATATTTAACCACAGAGGTCACAGAGCACATTTTTAATAATATATTATTTTATCAGCGTCCATCTGTGTATATCTGCGGTTTCAAATTTATTTAAAACCAATTTCTAAGAATTTCTTCTCTAACTTGTCAATAGAATTTTCTTAGCAAATTTTATTTTCCTTCCTGTTATCATAACATTTGACAACGTTCAATCGTTAATTTACATAATTAATATTTATTAAAAAGCTTTTAAATTAAGATACTCTTTAGAAACGACCAAAAAGAACTATGACAAACATCGATAAACTACGAGAACAACTATTTGAGAATATTGATAAGAACAAAAGTAATTTGATTAATGATTTATCAAGGCTTCTCCAATTTAAAACCATTAGTGGAACTGAGTTCGGTAATAATTACAAGATTGAATTTAATAATGCTTTTGAGTTACTGAAAGAAATTTCAAATAAATACAATCTACTATTTCAGAATATTGATAATTCACTCGGTATCATTGACTATGGAAATGGGAAAGATATAATTGGAGCTTTATTACATATGGATGTTGTCCCTGTGGATGATAAATGGGATTATCCTCCTTTTGGTGGTGATGTGGTTAATGATGAAATCTATGGTCGTGGCACCCTTGATAATAAAGGGCCTCTGATGAGTTGTATCTATGGAATGGTGGCTCTGAGCGAGTTAAAAATAAAATTGAAAAATAAACTCAGAATCATCATTGGAACAACAGAAGAAGTTGGTGATTGGAATGAAATTCATCGATATAAAGAAAAATTTGAAATACCGATATTTTGTTTTGTGCCTGATGCCGAATTCCCCATTATTAATGGGGAAAAAGGTATGATTAATATGAAATTTTTTGTGGAACTTACTTCAGGTAAATGCAAAAATGATTTTGACTTTGAAGATTTAAAAATCAATGGAGGACAAAGAGCTAATATCGTGCCAAGTAGTTGCATAATTGAAATAACTGATACTAAATTAAAAAACAACGATTACAAAGATAAAATCAAAAAAATTATTATTGAGCAAATTGCCAAAAATAAAAATTTTAAATGTAAATACGAATTTAATTGTGAAAAATTAACAATTGAAATTATTGGAAAATCAGCTCATGGCAGTAAGCCCTGGGATGGTATTAATGCTATTATTAATGCGGTTGATTTTCTTTCGCAATTTAGATTTTCAAATTCCGAAATCAATAAATTCATCCAATTCTTAAAAACACACTGCAGTGATATTTATGGTGAAGGAATTGGAATTAAATCCGAACATCATTTTGTTGGGAAAACAACATCAAGCCTCAATGTAGTTAAAAGTACAGATAAAAGAATTGAAGCCACCGTGAACATCAGAAATACACTTGGTATGCCACCTGAAAAAGTTGTGGAATTGATCACGGATGTTGTTACAAAATTTAATAAAAAAAATCAATCAGATATAAAAAATGAAAAAACAAGTGCGGGTTCCAAAGCACTTTATGTTGACCCGGAAGAAAACAAAGAATTCATCTCCGCATTACAAAAGGCTTATAAAGAAGTTACGAATTTAGAACCAGAACTCAGAGCAATTGGTGGCACAACCTATGCCAAAGCCTTTCCAAAAACAGTTTGTTTCGGTCCAATATTACAGGGAGAAGAGACACTTGAACATCAAGCGAATGAAAGGGTTAAAACATCTGTTCTAATAAGAAATACAAAAATTTATTGCTATGCAATGCTTTTACTTGGAAATCCTGTGTAAAGTGAGAACTTTTTGAAACCTTAAAATCATCTTGGATGAGGGAAATTATGGATAAAGTAAGAGTCGGTGTTATCGGTGTAGGACATCTTGGTCAACATCACGCAAGAATATATAGTGAACTTGATGATGTTGAGCTCATAGGTGTTGTTGATATTATTCCTAAAGTAGCAAAAAAAATTGCTAAAGCAAATAAAACAAAAGCCTACACAAACTACAAAGACTTATTGGGTAAAATTGACGCTGTGAGTATTTCTGTTCCTACTAAACATCATTACGAAGTGGCAAAATTTTTCCTCCAGAACAAAGTTCATACTCTTGTTGAAAAACCTATTACATCAACAGTCGAACAAGCCCAGGAGCTTGTTAATATCGCTCGCTCCAAAAACACTATTCTTCAAGTCGGACATATAGAAAGATTTAATGCTGCTGTGATGAAAATGAAAACCCTCATCACAGAACCAAGATTTATTGAATCCCATCGACTCGGCTCTTATGACCCTCGTGTAAAAGATATTGGTGTTGTCCTTGATAATATGATTCATGACTTAGACATTATTTTGCAATTGGTGAATTCCAAAATCAAAAGTGTTGAAGCGATAGGCGTCGCAGTATTCTCAGTATGGGAAGACCTTGCCAATGCTCGAATTAAATTTGAAAATGGTTGCATTGCCAACATCACCGCCAGCCGCATCTACCCAGAAAAAATGCGTAAGATACGTATATTCCAACCCGATGCTTATATTTCCCTTAACTATATAAATCAAGAAATGGAAGTTTATAGGAAAAGACCTCTTAAAAAGCGGAGGAAAGATGGTATCAGCATCGCCATTGAAAGAAGAAAAATCCGTGTTCAAAAGGAAGAACCTCTCAAACTGGAACTTGCTCATTTTGTCGATTGTGTTAAAAAAGGAATAGAACCAATGGTAACTGGTGAACACGCTCGGGATGCCTTAGAGCTGGCTTTGGAAATTACAGATTTAGTAAGGAAAGGTCAATATGTCGTCTAAACGAATTTTCATAATAGCAGGTGAAAATTCAGGAGACTTACACGGGTCTAATCTTGTTAAAGCTATTCGCAAAATGGATTCTTCTATCGGGTTCAAAGGACTTGGTGGACCCCAATTGGCATCAGCTGGCGTTACGCTAATGATGAATATAGTTGAGGATTTTGCCATCATTGGTTTCTGGGAGATATTAAAAAATCTTTCCAAATTCAAAAAGCTCTTTAAGGGCGTTGTAGACGAATTGAAAAATGGCAATTACTCAGGTATTATCCTCATCGATTATCCTGAGTTTAATCTTAAAGTTGCTCGTAAAGCTAAAAAGCTCGGAATACCCATCATCTACTACATTTCGCCGCAAATCTGGGCTTGGAGAAGAGGTAGAAGAAAAGAAATTTCCAATATCGTTTCAAAAATGCTCGTTGTATTACCATTTGAAGTTAAACACTACGAGGGAACAGGTCTTGATGTAGAATATGTAGGTCATCCTCTTCTCGATGTGATTAAACTAACAATGACAAAAGATGTTGTATGTAAAAAATTCAACCTGGACCCAAATAAATTGATTATAGGTTTATTGCCCGGAAGCAGAAAAGGAGAGGTCGAAAGAATCTTACCTATTATGATTGCAACAGCAGAATTGATTAAACAAAAAATTCCTGATGCTCAATTTGTCTTACCGAGAGCTTCTACAGTCTCACAAGATCTTATCCAATTACATCTTCAGAACACAAGCCTTAATATAATGGTGGTAAACGAATTCAGATATAATGTGCGTAGTATCCTCGACTTTGCTCTTGTTGCATCAGGAACTGCGACGCTCGAAAGCGCCTTCTTAAAAACTCCTATGGTTGTTATCTATAAAGTTTCGCTTCTAACGTGGCTCATAGCGAAAAATCTTGTTACCCTTCCTTATATCGGACTTGTGAATATTCTTGCTGGTGATTTAATCGTTCCTGAATTCATACAAAACGATGCAAAACCAACAGCCATTGCAAAACGAGTTTTAAAAATACTTAATGACCCTGAAGAATTGGAAAACATTAAATTTGAACTCGCAAAAGTTCGTGAAAAAATCGGTGAACCCGGCGCCTCAATAAATGCCGCACGAGCTGTCCTCGAAGTCATCAATCGTGAAACCAAAAAGGAAATACAACAAAACATACAAACCACAGATAACACAGAGAAATAAAGAAAATATTATTTAGACAGGATAAACAGGATTAATCAGGATATTTATTTAAATTGAATTATCTTGTATATCCTGTTAATCCTGTCAAAATTATTTTTTCTGTGTCCTCTGTGGTTAAATTCTTTTTATGAATATGCATAAAAAATATTCTTTCTTTGAAAATTTGAAATTCAGATTCCTCTCAACGCTTATCAAATACGCCCTAATCATAATAGGCAAAACCCTCAAAATAAAAATGATTAATTATCCCGAAACATTATCCGCTGAAACACCAATTATATATGCCTTCTGGCACGGTGATATGTTTATGACAGCTTTTTTAGGCATAAAGGAAAAAAAGAAGAAAAAAAATATCGCAATAATAACAAGTCGCAGTAGAGATGGTGAATTGATGACAAGGGTTTTAAACAAACTCGGTTATTTAACTGTCAGAGGTTCCAGTGCCAGAGGTGGTTTGCAGGCGTTATTAAATCTTATGAATGTTGTGAAAAATAATAATAATGCGGCAATAGCAGTTGATGGACCGCGAGGTCCCTATCATAAAGTTAAACCCGGTATAATATTATTAGCAAAAAAAACAGGAGCGGTTATCGTCCCTTATGCTATTCAATGTGACAAAAAAATTGTATTCAAAAAATCCTGGGACAAAAGCGAAATCCCTCTCCCTTTCTCATCTGTTCACGCCATATTCTCAGAACCCATCACAATTTCCCCCAATGCATCAAAAGAAGATATGGAAAAATGGAATAATAAATTAGAAGAGATTTTGATTAAGCTAAAAGAAAAAAACATAAATTAATTTCTAATCCTCCTTTCCTTCAAGACGGTTATCTTTTATGCCTACCCTCCACTTAAATTCTTTCACAGAGCAATATAAAACAGGGACGATGAGCATTGTGATGGTCTCGATGACCATTCCTCCAAAGGATGGTATTGCCATTGGAACCATAATGTCAGAACCACGTCCCTGAGATGTCAAGACTGGAATTAATGCTAATACTGTGGTTGCGGTTGTCATTAAACAGGGTCTAATACGACGTTTACCTGCCTTGATAACTGCTTGTCTTATCTCCTTAATTGATGATGGTGTTTCTTTCTCAAAAACCTGATTTAGATAAGTCGCCATTACAACTCCATCATCAGAGGCAATTCCAAAGAGGGCTAAGAATCCTACCCAGATAGCAACACTTAAATTTATTGTATGAACCTGAAAAAGTTCTCGCATATGAACTCCAAAAAGACTGAAGTTCAGAAACCAGGACTGGGCATATAACCAAATCAGCAAAAATCCTCCTGCCCAGGCTACAAGAATACCTGAAAACACTAATGATGTTGTTATTACTGATTTAAATTGAAAATACAAAATCAGAAAGATAATAAAGAGTGCTAAGGGCAGAACAACTCTCATCTTCTTCTGTGCACGAACCTGATTTTCATAACTCCCTGCAAAAGTGAAACTGACTCCAGCAGGCAATTCTAATTCCCTATTTTTAATTTTGTAGTTTAGATATTCCGATGCCTGATTAACAACATCAACTTCAGCATAGCCGGGTTTTTTATCAAAGAGAACATATCCCACTAAAAATGTATCCTCACTTTTGATTCCTTCAGGACCACGAACATATTTTATTTCCGCAAGCTGAATAATGGGGATTTGAGCCCCTTCAGGAGACGGCACAAGGACTTTACCTAACGCTTCGATACTATCTCGTAATTCTCGCAGATACCTAACCCTAACAGGATAACGTTCTCGCCCTTCAACAGTAGTTGTGATTCGCTTCCCGCCTATTGCAATTTCAATCACATCCTGAACCTCTTGTAATTTGATGCCATATCGAGCAATTGCATTTCTATCAATATTAATCTCAAGATACGGTTTCCCAATTATTCTGTCAGCAATAACAGTTGAAGGTTCAACATAAGGAACTTCCTTAAGAAATTTTTCTAATTGGTAACCAAACTTTTCTATTGTCTCAAGGTTAGGTCCTTTAACCTTGATACCCATCGGGGCACGCATACCGCTCTGAAGCATCACAACTCTTGCGGCGATAGGTTGCAATTTTGGAGCTGAAGTGGTTCCGGGAATCTCACCCGCTTTTACGATTTGCTCCCAAATATCATCAGGTCTTTTGATTCCTTTCCAAGCCTTTCTACCAGGATTAAGAATGGGATCAAGGGAAAGCCTCCAGAGCTGGAAGGGTCTTCCAGATGGGTCTGGAATCAATCTACCCGATTTATCTCTAACAAATTTCCCTTTTACAATATAAGGTTTGCCATCAAGGGCGAGTAAAGGCTCACCATCTTCACCCCGAAAATGATCATTTTCATTTTCATTGAATCTAAATGTTAAGTGTTTTCCGCTTTTATCAGTAATATATTCCGATTTATAATTTATGATAGTCTCAATCATTGAAATTGGTGCGGGGTCAAGGGCAGTATCAGCTCGTCCAAGCTTCCCCACAACGGATTCAATCTCAGGTATCTGAGAGAAGGCACTATCCTGCTTTTGAATGATGTCGGTTCCTTCTGAAATCGAGGCATGAGGCATTGTCGTGGGCATATAGAGATAAGAACCTTCATCCAAAGGTGGCATAAATTCTTTGCCTAATCCGGGAAATTTATGAACTAAATATGAAAATAATCCTCGAGCTTTTATTGTGTTAGGTACCTTACTAAAAATATTCCCGAAACCTAACCAGACGAAAGCTCCCAAGATAACTATTATGAGAGGAATAAATAAAAATGTAATTTTATGATTGAGACAGAATCGTAAAATAGGCTCATAGAATCTCTGGAATAAAAGAAAGAATATTAAAACTCCTCCAATCACCAAAACTGCAAAAACAAAATTACGAATTATCCCTTTATCCACTCCTAACGGTACCCAATGATTCGAAAGAATTATCATCACAATAAAAATAGGGATCGCAGATGTAAGAAAAGGAACAAATTTCTTTACCTTATCAGAAATGAAAGGTTCTAAAAATCCATAGAAACTGATTAAGACAATTATTAAACCAATCCACCATTTAAATATGAAACCTGAAACAATACCTAATACTAACAAAGAGATATTAAACAATTGCCTGATTTTATCACGTCGAATTCTCCCAACAAAAAGTATATGCGCAAAAGGTGGAATAATCGTCAATGCGACAACTACTGAAGCTAATAAGGCAAAAGTCTTTGTAAAAGCCAAAGGCTTAAAAAGTTTCCCTTCCGCTCCCTCCATCGTGAAAACAGGTAAAAAACTCACCAATGTTGTAGATATGGCTGTTACTACAGCGCTTCCCACTTCACTTGCTGCATTAAATATAACGTGTAACCGATTCGCCTCAGGTCCCTCTTCCTTTAGATGTCTTAAAATATTTTCACAGATGATAATCCCCATATCAACCATTGTTCCGATGGCAATGGCAATGCCAGAAAGAGCTACAATATTCGCATCCACTTTAAAAATCTTCATCGCTATAAAACACATCAAAACAGAGAGCGGAAGCAATCCAGAGATAAGAATTGAACTCCTCAAATGCATCACCATCACGAGAATAACAATGACTGTGACAATGACTTCTTCTACTAATGCAGAATTAAGGGTCCCGAGAGTTTCATAAATGAGACCTGTTCGGTCATAATAAGGAATAATTTTTACTTGAGAAACTCTACCATCAGGAAGAATTTTTTTGGGCAAGCCCGGGGAGATTTCCTCAATCTTCTTTTTTACATTCTGAATCGTTGTTAGCGGATTCTCTTTATATCTAACAACAACAATTCCACCAACCGCTTCAACTCCTGCCTTATCCAGAACACCACGTCTTAATTCAGGTCCGAGAGTAACTTTCGCAACATCCTTAACATAAATGGGAACATTATTATTGACCTTGATGACCGCATTCTCAACATCTTTCAAGCTCTTTACAAATCCTTTACCACGAATAACATATTCGACTTTATTAATCTCAATAACACCAGCTCCAACATCAATATTGGACATTCTAACTGCATTATAGACTTCATCAAGCATCACATCTCTTGCACGCATCGCATCAGGGTCTACATCAATTTGATATTCTTGAACAAAACCACCTACTGATGCTACCTCACTTACACCCTGTGCGGATTGCAGAGCATATCGCACATACCAATCCTGAATCGTCCTTAACTCACGCAAATCCCAGCCACCCGTTGGATTCCCCTTCTCATCACGACCTTCCAATGTATACCAAAATATCTGGCCAAGTGCCGTCGCATCAGGTCCCAATGTAGGTTGAACACCCTCCGGCAACCTTCTTTCAGGCAGACTATTCAATTTCTCCAAAACTCTCGATCGCGACCAATAGAAATCAACATTATCTTTAAAGATAATGTATATTGTTGAAAAACCAAACATCGAGTAACTGCGAATTGTTTTGACCCCCGGAATACCCAGTAATGAAACAGTTAAGGGATAAGTGATTTGGTCTTCAACATCCTGAGGAGAACGTCCCATCCATTCTGTAAAAACTATTTGCTGATTCTCCCCTATATCAGGAATAGCATCGACTGCTACAGGACTCCGAATAAGTCCAGGAATATTCCAATCAAATGGCGCAACTATCACTCCCCAAACAATAATAAAAACAACCAGAAGAAAAACAACTATCTTATTGGTCATACAAAACCAGATGATTTTATCAGTGAAAGATTTAGATGCAGGATGTTGGTGTAATTTTTGATTCATTCTAATTTTTTCAGAAAGATAAAGATAGTTTCATATCGGATTTAAATAACCTAAGGGAAGATCACAACTGTTCCCTACAATGAAACATAAATATAATAATACAAAAATTTATTACTTATGTCCCTTAAAAATAACCTCTACTTGCTCTCCACAACTGAACATAGTTTTGCCGAAATATGGATTCTCTATCTCTTTTTTAGTCTGAAGCCAATCTGCTCCTTTATTATTAAATGCCATAGGACAATGGAATCTGATTATAGGTTGTTTATTACTTGTGCCAAACTTCTTTGCTACTTCTATCATTGATACAGAAAGCGGTGAAAAAGATTCGCGTGTTTTCGCAATGTCTTTAGAATTTGAAATATCCTGAGCGTTCTTCTTCAACTCCTCATATTTTTTCATCCATTCTAAATGTGTTGTATGGTCAAGAAGTGTCATATCAATGGTATCAAGAGCATCCACAAACTTTTTCGCATTATCTTTTGCCTCCACAAATTTATCCTGACTCAAAGCCTGATGAATACTAAAATAGCTATCGAAAATTCCATCTAATTGCTTTTTGAATTCATCGGGAACATTGAATGTTTGTTCCTTCTCTTCTTTACTTTTAGCTTCCTGACTTTTTTCAACCTTTTTAGATGGTTCGACCTGAGCTACAGCATTATGTTGATGGGTTGGTACAGGACCACCACCTTCAGGATTCATCATACTTGGCTTGGCAAGAATTTGAATTGCACTATCAATCTTGAAATTACCATTAACAACAATATTTTCCCCCTCATTTAATCCTTCTTTAACAACATAAAAATCACCAGCACGGGGTCCCAAAACAATTTCTCGCCCCTCATAAACACCCTCCTTATCTTTCACTTCAACATAAACCACAGCGCGTTTCCCCGTAATTAATGGAGCAGAAGCTGGAATAATTATGGGAGGCTTTGCATCAGGCTTCACATAACCCAGAGATTCTGCAGGAACTAACGCCATACCGCAAATATCACAAGAACCCGAACTACTTTTAACTACCTCGGGATGCATTGGACAAATCCATTTCCCTGCTAATGATTCATCCATTACTTTTCCACCCGTTGCAACTTTTGAATGAACAATAGCACGGACAAACATCTCGGGCTTGAGCTTCCCATCAGGATTTGGAACATTCACTCGTAACTTAACAGTTCGCGTTTTTTCATTCACTATCGGGTCTATAAATGAAATCTTCCCTTTAAAAACTTCTCCGGGATATGATTCTGCTTGAAACTCAACTTCCTGCCCGTATCTTAACCATTCAATATCTGACTCATAAGCATCAAGTTTTACCCAAACTTGTGAAAGGTCTGCAATCGTGTAAATTTGTGTGCCTGTATCAACATACATCCCCTGCAAAGCATTCTTCTGAATAACGATTCCGCTAATTGGAGAATAAATCGTTATATGGTCAGAAGGTTTCTCACTTTTTTCAATCTCTTCAATTTGTTCCTTAGATAATCCCAAAAGGCGTAATTTTTCTCTAACTGCTTCAACCGTTTGTCTTGCTGTTTCTTTCATACTCTCTATATTACTTTTTTCGAGATCTTTGATAGCTTTAAGTGATTGGAATAATTCTTCTTGGGCAGAGATAAGTTCAGGACTATAAATATCAACAAGATGCTCGCCTTTTTTCACCTGAATCCCTGTATAATCCACATAAAGCTTATCAAGACGACCCGGAACCCAGGAAGTAATATAAGCAAGTTTTGTTTCATCATATTCTATCTTCCCGACCATTCTAACTTCAACGGTAACAAATTTTCGTTCGACAGGAGCAACCTCAATCTCAGCTAATTTCTGTGCCTTTTCAGAAAGTTTTAAATCTCTCGGACCTTCATCTTCAGATTGACCTTCACTCATCACAGGAATCAAATCCATTGCACAGATGGGGCATTTGCCTGATTTTGGTTGACGAATCTGCGGATGCATCGAACAAGTCCAATATTTTATCTTCGCTTCTTCACTTGAATGTGCCTTATTATTGCCTGATGTTTCTGCTAATAATTTATAGATAGGAAAGAAAAATATTAGAATCATTACAAATAAAAATATTCTATTTATCATTTTAGAAAATTTAAGTATACAATAATACATTTTCGTTTTCCCTCTTTAATTAATATCTTGAAAAATCTTAAAGCACTTTACCCGTAATCATTTCTATTTCAGCCAATTTTTGAGCACGGTCAGTCAAAGCCCTTTCATAAGAAAGTTTGAACTCCAAAAAAATTCTTTGCGCATCAATCAAATCAAGAAAACTCGTTTTACCCACCGAAAATGATTTTTGAGTAGCTTGCAAAGATTGTTCTGCCTTTGGAATGAGTGCATTCTGATAAAGGTCAATCTTCCTCTCAGCATCACGAAACTCATAAAGTGCCATCTTTAAATCAGCAATCAAATTATTTTCCTTATCAATCCTCTCTTTTCGTGCTGACTCATATAGCATTTCTGCTTCTTTCACTCCAGCTCTATATTTTCTAAACCATATAGGAAGATTCACTGAAACCATACCTGTAACCGCAGGATAATCGCGCTCTTCTTCAGCCATTGCCGGCGTCGGTGAATGCATATATTCAACACCTAACATAACATCAGGATAATAATTCTTTTTTGCACGCGCAATGGCTATCCTTTCTTTCTCAATTTCAAAATCAATCGTTTTAAGTTCAGGATTATTCTCCTTAAGCGAATTAATAAGTTGTTCATCTGAGAATTCAACTTTTTCATCGGAAATT